>Ga0207696_1001331_pt1 | contig 13642 bp, 8 predicted proteins | sample KBSS54metaG_FD_184403 | JGI IMG/M metagenome (GOLD analysis project Ga0207696, IMG submission 184403) | Switchgrass rhizosphere microbial communities from Kellogg Biological Station, Michigan, USA - KBS S5-4 metaG (SPAdes) (version 2) | ecosystem: Host-associated > Plants > Roots > Rhizosphere >...
ACACCATCAGAACCGGAGTCCAAATCAACGACATCAGCTTGTAGCCAAAACGCATTGAGCCCCAAAGCATCACAGGCATCAGCAATGACAGCGTGTAGTTGGTGCTGAATATCGAGCTGTTTTCATTGATGGGTATGAGCAGTAGAGACAACAGTCCAACCAGTACTCCGCCCCAGATGACAACCTCAGCGACGCTCACTTTTTTGTCAATTTGCAATCGAATTTGGGAGATAAGCCCTTTCAGATAGCGGGGATGGCGAATCACACGAATCAACAGATAGCTGAACGGCACGCCCGTCAACCCTCCCACCAGCAAGCCTTGATAATTAATCAAGGTGCGGATACTCATTGGATTTATACCGACCATGCTCTGACGCGTCGCGTAGATACCCAGATAGACCGCAAACTGGAACAGCAGCAAAAAGAGGGTCGACGGACAGATGACCTGCCAAAAGATACGTTGCGCCATCAGCCGGTCATCACCATATGCCACCATGTTGCGACGCGGGGCAAACACGCGATATCCCCCCCAACTGAGGATCAGCGGAACGATAAAATGACAAATAATAGCGATCGTTTCGAACCACCCGGCGGTAGGGTAGTAGCGACAAAACAGCGCCAGAATAATACCGGGCACTGCCGCGAGGCCAAAAAACAACATCGTGGCGAGTAAAAATGCCAAAGGCATATAATAGAGCGCAACCAGGCCACCGCTTAATTGCGTATATGTGCTGGCGACACTAAATACGGGGAGTAAAGCAACCGGCAAAATGAGAGGAAGTGCCCACCAACGGTCTTTATTTTTCTTAAGGAATGCCAGAATTTTCATAGATGTCCAATATAAGTCCTTTCATCCAAAGAGAATTTCAGACAGGCATCCATCCTGACATCATTGCCACATACTGCTTGCGAGATATAAACACGATGGCAGGAGAATTTTAGTGCTCAATGACCGGCAGGAATTGACTTAAATCAAACTACATTATTCAAAAAAGGTTTTTATGATCAGATTATTGTGCTGTTTTCTCTTTTCTATCAAAGCGGTAAATACTTGAATCATCATCGATAACAATAATTAATGTAAACATTGACGAATTTTTACACTTGCCATAATTGACCCCTTCTTCCCACTGTGCCTTAATAGCCGCATCGCCCGAAAGGGTATGCCCAGGAAAACACAGTGAGTCAGGCAACGCGTATGCACAAACGACATCGATTTAACACTCGAATGACCCGCATTATATTGCTGATTAGCTTTCTGTTTTTCTTTGGTCGCTTCGTTTATTCCTCTATTGGCGCCTGGTATCATCATCAGGACAAAATTCAGTCTCAACAGGTTACCCAGCCACTGGATACCACAAACCGCTAGCTTCCTGACGCAGCAACCGAATCACTTCAGCCATTCCTTTACTGAGAATTTTGTCCTGACGCATGACGATACCTAACTGCCGATGCAGAATGGGATCCAGTGAACCGACGGTTAAACCCTCGCGATCCGCTGCATGCTGAACCGCCATTCTCGGGACAATACTGAATCCCAGCCCTGCTCTCACCATACGTTTGATGGCTTCTATACTGCCTAACTGCATCACTGGCGTGATCGAAAAAGCACTCGCCTGGAACCAACCGTCGATGAGCGCCCGCGTTCCGCTCCCTGATTCAAAAGCAATCAGCGGCAGCATATGCAAAAGAGCGGGGGTGAGCTGCGATATTCGGTCCCCCTGCTCGCGCGCAATAATAAAGACAAACTCCTCATCCAGAATCGGCATCACATCAAGCGAACGACCGCTTGCCGGAAGGGTCACAAGTCCGATATCAAGACGGTTTTCCTCGACGGCTCGGACAATATCAAGCGTGTTGCCTGTCGTCACACCGACGCCCAGCAGCGGATGATCCTGTCGTAGTTGCTGTAATAGTCGTGGCAGCAGATGAATACATGCCGTTGCGCCCGTCCCTATCGTCACTGTACCACCGATCTCGTCACTCAACGCCCTCACCGAGCAAATCGCCTCATCGACCACATGTTCAATACGGTCGCTATGATTCAGTAATGCCAGGCCCGCCGCCGTGGCTTTGACGCCGCGTCCGGTGCGTTCAACTAAACGTGTCTGGAGAAACTGCTCAAGCTGGCGAATCTGCAAACTCACCGCAGGTTGAGAAAGCCCAAGCGCATCCGCAGCCGCAGAAAAACTGCCGCGCTGGATGACCAGTCGGAAAGTCGCCAGATTACCCAGATTCAACATCGTCATCGCAAAGTTTCTCTTATAGCGTTCATAAACACAGGGACCTGCCAGCACCATACCGCGCGCAGTATGCTGAGGACAACTGCCTAAAGGAATGAAACATAATGAAAACACCGGCCGCCCCCCGCCTTCTTTCGCTTGCCGCTGGAAGCAATCAGCTTATCAACTGGGGAATTTCGTTTTATATGCCGGGAACCTTCGCGCGCGCCATTGCGACCGAGACGGGCTGGTCATCACCACAAATCTATTTGGGATTGACTGTGGCCATGCTGGTGATGGCTGGCGTTTCACCGTTTGTGGCCCGATTACTGGCCTGTTTTGGCGGGCAGAGAGTGGTGATGTGCGGCACGCTACTGATTTCGATTAGCTGCCTGATAATGGCTCAATCACACGGTTTAGTGGGTTGGTATTGCGCGTGGCTGCTGGCGGGAGTCGGTATGCGTCTGTCGTTGTACGACGCGTTGTTCGCATCCCTTGTGAATCTTTACGGGCAAAATGCGCGACGGATGATCTCTCGTGTCACTCTGGCTGGCGGACTCGCTTCTGCAATTTTTTGGCCGCTGGGTGCAGCGTTGCTGACGATAATGAGCTGGCGAGAAGCGCTGCTGATGTATGCTCTTTTCGGGCTATTGAGTGCGACGTTGATACGCGTGCTACCCCATCAGACCCTTACAGTAAAAGCTACACCGAAGGCTCCTGTCGCCACACAACCTCACGCTCGCTTAAACGCCTGGCTTTATGCTGCGTTTATCGCGTTGATCACGTTTGTCTCAAATGGAACATCCACGCACCTTCCGGAATTTATCGCGAACGCGGGTTTGCCCGTTACGATTGGGATGCTGTGGGGCATTGGCCAGACGAGCGCGCGCTTGTTAGACGTGATGGCTGGCGCGCGATTAACGCCAACGCAGCTCATGCTCATTACCGCGCTCGCCATGCCACTGTGCTTTTTACTGGGAATAAGCAGCTCGGTGTTTATCGAATCTGCCGCCGGGTTTGTTCTGGGGTATGGCGCGATCAACGGCCTGGTCACGATCGTCAAAGCCACCCTCCCTCTGGAACTTTTCGCACCTGAGGATTATGCACGGCGAACGGGCGTGCTATTGATCCCCGCTCAGCTCATGGCCGCGGTATCGCCTTATGCGTATGCGGAGTTAAACAAAGCATTAGGGATCAGCGGTTCGATGTGGGTGTCGTGGGGACTCACGCTCATTATTGGCGGCCTGGCAGTAGGGATTGCCGTGAAACAAAAACACCCATCCGTTCCTGCACGAGCAGAGAGCACAATACCATAAAAAGACGATAAGCACGGCAAGCCGTGCTTATCGGTACCCATCATGACCGGGCGCTGCACTTCTCATCTGAATTTACGTTTAAGTATTTAATAAACACGCGATTCAAAGGCTTCCCAGCTATACGTGTCATTATCAACTAATGTATCGCCCAACTCCTGATAATCGAAATTGTAAAACTCAGCGCAGGCTTCGTAACCAGAATAGTCCACAACGGCCAGGCCAACGAATGCGCCTGTAAAGAACCCGCCATAGCTTTGCAAAACATAATCATCTGAAAGAATGGCGGAATCTAATTTGACAGGGATTTCAACAAATGTGATCCCATCAAAACTGTATTCATAAGTATAAATTTCCTTGCGAACTTTTGTGCGGAACCAGACGTATTCCGCATCTTCTGGAATCTTGATTGCTTCATCTTTCAGATGTGACGTATATTTCCCGCGATTATTCTCGCCAACTTCGATTACGGCGCCATTAATTTCATTCCAGGTAATGAATACAAAACTCCAGTGACGGTCATTATAATAATTCGTTAAGCCTGCCATTTGTTGATAATTAAAGGGATTAAATTTAACTTTGACGTGCGCGTCAAAATAAAAGGCTTGCCAACGTCGGGCAATAAGTGACAGGTCATGGGTATTCGCTAAAGAACCCTGGCCTATTAACGTTAGCTTTCCATCGCCTGTTGTCCCCATTTTTTCAGTGAAAGGGACACGGAGCGTATTCCAGTTAGGATCGAGTGTCGGCGTTTTAAATTCATCGTATTGGCTATGATCTTTTGCGCTTTCGGTATGAATGGCATCAGTGGGTCCTTCGACAAACGTTTTACCACCGTGACCGCCATCGATACGTGGCCAGCCCTCTTTATCCCAATACACTTTTTGGATGGACGTTTCCCTTCCCAGAGTTGACCAGCCACGGGGGTCATAAACAGACTCACCAGGCCGATTCCACGGGCGCGCGCACAGCGAAGCGTAATACCATTCACCTTTAGGAGTTGAAACTAAAGAGCCATGTCCTTGCTTCTGAATGTAACTGTCTGGCGTATCGACATTCGTTAAGAACACTTCCCCCGGCTGCGTCTCAAAACTATTGGCATCTAACGTTTTTGACCGTGCCACAACCTCCTGATGGGTAAATACGGTCCCCCCCTGAGCAGCAAAAAGATAATAATACCCGTTCAGTTTGTAGAGATGTGGCCCTTCGACGAGAGCAACGGCAGTGCCTCGATAAAGAGTCCGCGCTGTTTCGGGTTTTAATTTCAGAGTCTGAGTATTGAGCTCAGTCAACGTAATGCCATCAAAGGGATGATGGTATTCTCTGTGATCCCAGGTTTGCTGAACGATATATTTACGCCCATCGTCGTCATGGAATAGTGACGCATCAAAACCCACACCATTAAGTTTAATCGGATCGGTCCATGGACCACGAATATCTGTCGCGGTGGTTAGATAGTTTTTCATATCTTTAAAAGCACCTTCCGTGATTTTCACATCCGTATAAACCAGCCAGAATTTGCCATCAGCATAAGAGAGAGCCGGTGCCCAAATCCCCCCGGATGAAGGATTGCCTTTCATATCTAAAAGCGCAGTGGTTGACAGTGGGCTTGGGAGAAGATTCCAGTGTTCAAGATCTTTCGACTCATGTAAACGAACACCTGGAAACCACTCAAAGGTCGAGTTTGCAATATAGTAGGTGTCTTCAACACGGATAATACTCGGATCTGCATTAAATCCAGGTAAGATAGGGTTTTGAATAAGCGACATATCATTAGACCTTTTCTGAGAATTTTATTTTATATTCACGAAGTTTTATAATGACTCTTCAAACTATACGCGTATCTCATCAAGCTGGCGGTTAATATCTGTGACGTTTTCGTCTGAGATTGGATAGATTTGAATGACAATCATTGAAATAACGGCTAAAGCGATGGGAATCCAAACCGCTGTGATGATGATTCCGTCGATCGCATTTGTATTTTGATATGCGCCCGTTTCGTTAAAGCCATAAGCGGCGAGTAACCAAAGTGGAATCGCACCGCCAATCGTAAAACCAATTTTGAAAAAGAGCCCCATAATCGCATTAATGATTGCTGCATTTCGCTTACCTGATTTTAATTCCCCATAAGCAATCACTTCAGGGACAAGTGCCCACATGAAACCCGTGGCTGAACTTAAGCCCCACTGTTTAATGAAGGTTGCGATGTAAGCAAGCCAGAGTTCATCATGCATTCCTGAGCGTGACCAAACGTAAGTCAACAACTGCCCGACAATAAACATGGCCAGGAACAGATGGAAGAAGCCTTTTTTACCAAAAATTTTCTTGAGTCTTGACCAAAAAATTGGGAATAAAATGCCCGGAATTGAGGCAACAAGGCCGATAGCCCCCATCCATTCAGAATGGTTAACAACATATTGATTGAAAAAACCATTAACGGTGTTCACAAAAAACATGAACGTGAAGGCCAACATGAAAAACAATCCGAGTATGATAAGCGGTCGGTTATTTTTGAGTTCAAGGAACAGATCTGTCGCTTTAACGTTGGCTGTCTGTTCTGCAGTTGCCACCACACGTTCTTTGGTAAATTTATAGCAGATGAAAAGCGCCACCGCGCCTAATATCATATATATCGAATAAACGCCAAACCAGGCATAATTCGCTGATGGATCGGTGTAGTTCCCCATATTAAGTTTAAGGCCAAAGAAACCCGTATCCTTGAGGCTTCGATCTTTTGGGGAGGCCATTTGTACAAACATAGGGAATAAAGTATAGACAAGAAGATTGGCACTGTTGGCCAGCATCATGCGCGTGCTGGTCAGTTTATCAATAGATTCCGGATCTCTTGTCAGTGATGCATTAAGCGAACCATAAGGAATGTTCACAACGGAATAGACTAAATCCAGTGCGAGGTAAACGATAAATGCAAATGGAACCGATCCCCTGATGCCAGGAATGGGTGCGAAAAGTAAAGCGGACAGAATAACAAGTGGAACGCCTGCTCTCAAAAGCCAGGGGCGATATTTCCCCGCGGGTGAACTTCGTTTATCTACATAAGTCCCAACCATCGGGTCCCATACAACATTGATGATTCGGACAAACAGAAATATAAACCCTGCAGTTGCTGTGCTGATTGTATTTACAGTCAACATATGAAGAGCCAGAAAACCACCTATTGTACCGAACACAAGGTTTTGCGCAAAGTCACCCATGCCATAACCAATCCGCTCGCCGCGGGTTAATTTATGATATTCATCATGCCGGTTTTGCAATATTTTTTCACTCATTCTAATCCATTCTCCGGTTTCTTTTGTGAAGGTGAAAGAGTTTCTGACACAGGCCCCCCAGAGAATCCATTACGTTTTTAAATTAATTAATTATGTTTTTTTATTTCTGTGATCGTCGATACAAATGCCATTTATAAACCATATATTCGAAATGGTGACTAGCAGTTCTCAAAATCATCTCCCCGACCAGTGAATAGTTCCCGCTAAAACGATATTTTTATCCCCTGAATCTCCTGAAAAAACAAGCTTCGCAGGCCTAATATCGCGTTTTATACATGACAGTCATTTTTGCGAGATATGTCACGTTTGAGTATTATCTTAACGTCAGAGTGAAATAACGTAATTGAGTAATCGCACCGAAAAATACAGGATATACTTCAGTCATTTATTTTCTGAAATTTAACGCAGGAAATTCGTTATGTCCGTTTATTTTATTCAACCCGCCTGAAACCGATTTGGACAACCCTTCAACGAACACAACGTCTCAAAATAGTCGCTCACACGATGGAATTCATAAAACGGGATAAACGAGTTACACACCCTGTAACGCAGAAAATGCCAGATACAAAAACAAAAAAGCCCGCAGTTACGCGGGCTTAGAGGTACTCTACTGTTTTTACGTGCAGGCTGTTGCCAGACGCGAAATCATTCCCACTCAATGACAAATAAACATAAATAACACTTACACAACAAAAGGTTAAAAACAATCTACCATCAAATACCATTAAAAATATCATACAAAGAAAAAGCACATCAGAGCATGAGCAGCATCGTAGCGGACTGTCAAAGAACCCCGAGCCTTAAGGGCTGTGTTGTACTGTTTCCAGTTGGTAGCTCGATAGCGGGACTTGCGGGGCTGACTCATGCAGCAAGCCTAGCGCTTGAAGGGCAACGATTTATGCAATAACGCCTTTTTAAGAAAGATCTAATTGCCAGCGCCCTATGCTACATTTGATTCAAATTGTAAAATAATGGAATAGGTGCAGCATGAGTTTCTTCGATAAATTCAGCGCGGACAAGTTGAAAGATGCGGCTGCAGTTGCCAAAAAGAAGCTTGGTGACGCAGCGGCCAAAGGCGCAGAGGCGGCAACCGCCGCGTCACAAATGGTCAAAGACTTCGATTATCAAGAAGCGCAAGCAACTGCTAAGCGGACTGCGTCAAACATAGCGGACCAGGCGGGCAAAGCTACAACAAAGGCTATCGATACAGTCATGGAACATGACTATGCGGGCACCCGTGACTATCTTGCAGATCAGGCCGTCAAGGCGAGCGATGGCGTTGTGAACATGAAAGACAGTGCCGTCGATGCCGTACAGAATTTCGACCTGAACGAAACAACAGAAGCCGCTATAAAATTTTCCAAGCAATCAGCAAGCAAGCTCAACCGCATGTTCCGCGATACGCTAGAACTGGATAAGACCACGTTCGACATGGTCAACGACGTTAAAAAGCGTCTACCTACCCCAGCAAGCTCCGTGGACGACATCTACGAGCAATGCCGCAAAGAATCAATTCGACGCGCGATTGCTGCTTTTATGCTAGGAGGCATCCTAGATGAAAAAAGTGCTGCTAAATATGGCAAGCTGACTGACGACTACGATACCTATCGACACGATAAACATGGAACGTTTGGTGACTACTCCCATGCAAAGCCCTCTGATAAAACGCCGAACGGCACGGTTTTTCGGAATGACTACAACCCGGACGAACCTTTGGTCTATGAACGAGATAAGGCTACTATTGTCTCGGTCGATCACATCACCTCAAGAAAAGAAATCTTCTCTTCTCAGCTGTTGAAAATGGGCCTGACCGATGAACAGTTGGGTAAGGTCGTGAACGACCCCGGCAATCTGAAGTACATGCACCGAAGCATCAACAGCCAAAAGGGTGAGGCTGACCTGTATGACTGGCTGTCCGCGAATTCCAAGCCACATCCTACCGATGACGGTAAGTTGATCGTGACGATCAAGGGATCAGGTAAAGAGCATGTCATCGACAAAAAGGCGGTCGATAAAATTTATGCAGAGAGTAAGCTGGTTATCCGCTCTGCAAAAATCCAAGCAGTTAAAGAGATCGGTACCACTGCTGCCCTCACTGGCGCGACCATGGCCGCACAACAGGTCGTGGGCTTGATTGTGGTGGAGACCATTGACGTGTTCCTAGACGAATTGAAACGCATGAAGTTTGTCTCCGAAGAAGGAATTGTTGAGGAGATGAAGCTCAGCAAGAATCGCCTGAGCGCTGAACTCGCCAAGCGTTTTGAAGAACGTCAAATTTGGTCGCGTGCGAAATCGCTGGGCATTGAGGCTGGCGTAGCAGGCGCCTTGAGCGTGATACCTCAGATTCTCATTTCTTTGGTATTGAAGATGCCTTCATTTGTCTATGCGCTGATTCGTGAGAGCACCCTCAGCGTTGTGCGTGCAATCCGTATCGTTACCAGCAATGAGCCAGACAAACTGGTGGCCTTGCAAGTCGTGATTATGGGTGCGGCATCGGCTGTTGTCGGCATTTACGCCCAACGGGTTATTAGCCAAGGCATTGCCGCAGTGCCATTACTGAATAAATTCAACTCACAAGTCTCCTCGGTCCTGTCAGGGGTGATTGTCACCGCTGTCCCCTTGGCCGCGATTTACACGTTCGAGCAAAACAAATCAAAGTTGGTGCTAAAATTGGTCGGTCCCAAATAGCAGAAAGCCACTATGCAAAACAAAAAGTCCCGCCAAAACAACTGGCGGGCCTTTTTGTAATCTGAGAGCTCTATGCTGCGGGCATGATGAGTTTGAATATGCCAGCCTCAAGCTGCGCAGGTTAGGATTGGCTCATTCGCAGACATTCGTCTGCGAATGGTCTGTCTCCGATAGAGTTCGAGAGACGTATTCCTGTGCCGTCCAGGAAAACCGACTCTACTAACTGACGATTGTGTCTAATACTAGGGACAGATCAATCAGTCTCACAACGATCCCTAGAGGATTTTTTACCATTCTAATCTTTTGAACAATCCCTTGATGCAGAAATGTTCAACAAAGTATAATTACCGGACGTGGAAAAATAATTGATATGCTATGGATACAATGAATATTGGATTAACTGAAATATTATCGTTTGCTGCATTAATTGTATCGGCGTTCAGTATGCTGTATGCAAAAAAGCAAAGTGATTTTGCAAAGAGAAATCATTTTAATGACTATCGTTCTCATCTATCCCAATCTCATTTGGCATATAGAAAAGGACTAATTAAAACACAAGACAAACATAAAAATGATCTTCTTGAATTAAGTAGACTAGCTGGGGAAACGTTAGTAAAAATAGTTAACCATTTCGACCGATATGACACCAATCAACATGCAGAGAGATATCTAAGGCATTTACTGCATGAAAGTTCAGAAATGGTTTTCCGTACATTCCAGGGGCAACTTGCCTGGCAAACTTCAGAAAACATATCACATAGATTTCACCAAATATCTTTTATTGAGGATAATCTCAATCCAACTGAAAATATATTTGGAGATTGTTCCTTCAGAGAAAAAATAAATTTAAAGTATCATTTAGAACCAAATACATACCTAGAGGCGGATTTAGTGAATGATACTTATTTTTGCAATCTGGTTCTAGAGATGAAAGCAAGACTTGATCAATCTAAACTACAAGAGCTGATGAGCAACGTTCAAAAAGAAATGATTAACTTCAATACGTTGTACAACAATCTAAAAGCCAATCTTACCATAAGCGCTAATTACCTTGACGATTTAATCCATCAGGGAAATAAAGAGCATTTCAAACTAAGAGAATCCCCACAACTTTACTCTGAAATGAAAAGAACAAAAACACAACTGAGAACATTAGGTTATATAAACATGCCTGAGGGCTTAGATAAGTCTTTTAGTGGGAAGCTTTATTTCTCAATATCCAAAAGTATCCATTTATGTGCTCTCCTTCATGCAATTCAATGTTTATATTCATGGGGCTGGGACTATGAATAATAAAGTATTCTTAATTTAATACGGGAATTTAAATCTCTCATATTCTTAAAAAGAACACCAATAGATAAAATTTATTGGTGTTCTTTTATCAATTCAGGCAATTAAAAAATCACCCCCTCATTCCCACTCAATCGTCGCTGGCGGCTTCCCACTGATGTCATATACGACACGGGAGATACCGTTCACTTCGTTGATGATGCGGTTGGACACGCGGCCTAAGAAATCATACGGCAGGTGCGCCCAGTGTGCCGTCATAAAGTCGATGGTTTCAACTGCACGCAGGGATACAACCCAGTCGTACTTGCGGCCATCGCCCATCACACCGACAGAACGAACCGGCAGGAACACGGTGAACGCCTGGCTCACTTTGTTGTACAGATCGGCTTTGTGCAGTTCTTCGATGAAGATAGCATCGGCACGACGCAGCAGGTCGCAGTACTCTTTCTTCACTTCGCCCAGCACACGCACGCCCAGACCTGGGCCCGGGAACGGGTGACGGTACAGCATGTCGTATGGCAGACCCAGCTCAAGGCCAATCTTACGCACTTCGTCTTTGAACAGTTCACGCAGCGGTTCAACCAGACCCATCTTCATCTCTTTCGGCAGGCCGCCCACGTTGTGGTGAGATTTGATCACGTGCGCCTTGCCGGTGGCAGAGGCAGCAGACTCGATCACATCAGGGTAAATTGTACCCTGCGCCAGCCACTTCACATCTTCCAGACGCAGCGCTTGCTCGTCGAAGACTTCAACGAACACGCGGCCGATAATTTTACGTTTCGCTTCTGGATCGTTCTCGCCCGCCAGTGCGGTCAGGAAGCGCTCTTCGCCTTCAACGTGAACAATGTTCAGGCCGAAATGGTCACCAAACATGTCCATAACCTGCTCTGCTTCATTCAGGCGTAACAGGCCGTTATCGACGAAAACACAGGTCAGATTTTTACCAATAGCACGGTGCAGCAGCATCGCGGTCACGGAGGAATCAACGCCACCGGACAGGCCGAGGATCACTTTGTCGTCACCAACCTGCTGACGGATACGCGCAATGGCATCGTCGATGATTTTGGCCGGCGTCCACAGGGCTTCACACTGGCAGATATCGCGCACGAAGCGGTCCAGCATACGCATACCCTGACGGGTGTGGGTCACTTCCGGGTGGAACTGCACGCCGTAGAAGCGTTTTTCTTCGTTAGCCATAATGGCAAACGGACAGGTTTCGGTGCTGGCAACGGTCACGAAGTCTGACGGAATAGCCGTCACTTTATCGCCGTGGCTCATCCACACGTCCAGCAGCGGTTTACCGTCTGCGGTCAGGGAGTCTTCAATACCACGCACCAGCGCGCTGTCAGTCAACACCTCGACCTGTGCGTAACCAAATTCGCGTTCGTTAGAGGCTTCAACATGGCCGCCCAACTGCATCGCCATCGTCTGCATGCCGTAGCATACGCCAAATACAGGAACGCCGGCTTCAAATACGTACTGCGGCGCGCGTGGGCTGTTGTCTTCAGTGGTGCTTTCCGGGCCACCAGACAGAATAATGCCGCTTGGATTAAATTCACGGATCTGTGCTTCCGTGACATCCCATGCCCACAGTTCACAATAAACGCCAAGTTCACGAACGCGACGAGCAACGAGCTGCGTGTATTGGGAGCCGAAGTCCAGGATAAGAATGCGATGTTTATGAATGTTTTCCGTCATTGACGATAATTCCGAGGCAAGTGAAACAAAGCGCCCGGCATTGAGCCGGGCGCGGAAACTTATCAGGAGCCTAAACGGTAGTTCGGGGACTCTTTAGTGATCGTGACGTCGTGAACGTGACTTTCCTGGATGCCCGCACCGCTGATACGTACGAATTCCGCTTTAGTACGCAGCAGATCGATGGTACCACAGCCGGTCAGACCCATACAGGAACGCAGGCCGCCCATCTGCTGGTGAATAATCTCTTTCAGATGGCCTTTATATGCCACACGACCTTCGATACCTTCCGGCACGAGTTTGTCGGCTGCGTTATCAGTCTGGAAGTAGCGATCGGAAGACCCTTTGGACATCGCGCCCAGAGACCCCATCCCGCGGTAGGACTTATAAGAACGGCCCTGGAACAGTTCGATTTCGCCAGGGGACTCTTCAGTACCCGCCAGCATCGAACCCACCATCACCACGCTTGCGCCTGCCGCGATGGCTTTCGCGATATCACCGGAGAAACGAATACCGCCATCAGCGATGACCGGAATACCAGTGCCTTCCAACGCTTCTACTGCATCAGAAACCGCCGTGATCTGCGGTACACCGACGCCGGTGACGATACGGGTAGTACAAATGGAGCCAGGACCGATACCGACTTTGACTGCGCTGCAACCAGCTTCAGCCAGAGCACGTGCGCCAGCACCCGTGGCCACGTTGCCACCGATGATTTGCAGGTCAGGATATTTCGCGCGGGTTTCGCGAATGCGTTGCAGAACGCCTTCGGAATGGCCGTGTGAGGAGTCAATCAGCAGAACGTCAACGCCTGCGGCAACCAGCGCGTCAACACGCTCTTCATTGCCCGCACCTGCGCCAACCGCAGCACCAACGCGCAGACGACCGTGCTCGTCTTTACAGGCGTTCGGTTTGCGTTCTGCTTTCTGGAAGTCTTTCACGGTGATCATTCCGCGCAGATGGAAGCTGTCGTCAACAACCAGCGCTTTCTCAACGCGTTTTTCGTGCATTTTGGCTAGAACGACGTCGCGCGTTTCGCCTTCACGCACGGTAACCAAACGCTCTTTCGGCGTCATGTAAACACTGACGGGTTGAGACAGGTCAGTCACGAAACGCACGTCACGGCCAGTGATGATACCCACCAGCT
>Ga0207696_1001335_pt1 | contig 13609 bp, 11 predicted proteins | sample KBSS54metaG_FD_184403 | JGI IMG/M metagenome (GOLD analysis project Ga0207696, IMG submission 184403) | Switchgrass rhizosphere microbial communities from Kellogg Biological Station, Michigan, USA - KBS S5-4 metaG (SPAdes) (version 2) | ecosystem: Host-associated > Plants > Roots > Rhizosphere >...
GGAAACAAAGTTGAACACGAGCCCACGGCAAAAAATCCTCATCGTCGACGACGAGCCGGATATCCGCGAACTCCTGGAAATCACCCTGGGACGGATGAAACTCGACACCTTCAGCGCACGCAATCTCAATGAAGCCCAGGCGCTGCTGCACCGCGAGACCTTCGACCTGTGCCTGACCGACATGCGCCTGCCCGACGGCACGGGCCTGGAACTGGTGCAGCATATCCAGCAACGTTATCCACAACTGCCGGTGGCGATGATCACCGCCTATGGCAGCCTGGAAACGGCGATCAACGCCCTGAAGGCCGGGGCATTCGACTTCCTCACCAAACCGGTGGACCTGACACGCCTTCGCGAACTGGTCGGCTCGGCGTTGCGCATGCCGGCGCCGGGCAATGTCTGCACTTCGATCGACCGGCGGCTGCTCGGCGATTCACCACCGATGCGCAATCTGCGCAAGCAGATCGACAAACTGGCCCGCAGCCAGGCACCGGTCTACATCAGCGGCGAATCCGGCAGCGGCAAGGAACTGGTGGCCCGGCTGATTCATGAACAGGGCCCGCGCGCCAGCCAGCCATTCGTGCCGGTGAACTGCGGGGCGATTCCGTCCGAGTTGATGGAGAGCGAGTTCTTCGGCCACCGCAAAGGCAGTTTCAGCGGCGCGGTGGAGGATAAACCGGGGCTGTTCCAGGCTGCTCACGGCGGCACGCTGTTTCTCGATGAAGTGGCGGATCTGCCGCTGCCGATGCAGGTCAAGCTGCTACGGGCAATCCAAGAGAAAGCCGTACGCAGCGTCGGCGGCCAACAGGAAACCGTGGTCGATGTGCGCATCCTCTGCGCGACACACAAGGACCTCGACGCTGAAGTGGCTGCCGAGCGTTTTCGTCAGGATCTGTATTACCGGTTGAATGTGATCGAACTGCGTGTGCCGTCCCTGCGCGAACGTCGCGAGGACATCGAAGCACTGGCCGGCCATATGCTCAAGCGCCTGGCCAATGGCACCGGGCAGCCGGCGGCACGCCTTCATCCTCATGCCCTCGAGGCACTGAAAAACTACCGTTTTCCGGGCAACGTGCGGGAGCTGGAGAACGTGCTTGAGCGGGCACATACCCTGTGTGAAAACCGCACGATCGAGGCCGAGGATTTACGCCTGAGTGAAGGTAACGGCACAGCTGAAGGCGGCATTGCCGATCTCACACAGATCGACAACCTGGAAGACTATCTGGAAAGCGTCGAGCGCAAACTGATTTTGCAGGCGCTGGAAGAAACCCGCTGGAATCGCACGGCGGCAGCGCAGCGGTTGAGTCTTTCGTTTCGCTCGATGCGCTACAGGCTGAAGAAACTGGGGCTGGATTAAGGGCCCCTTCGCGGGCAAGCCCGCGAAGGCGATTTGTCAGTCATCGGAAGAAAAACTGACTAGATCCGTCCGGCCGGTGCATACGGCGCCGGATCAATGATCGGCGCACGCCCCAGCATCACATCGGCAAACAACTGACAGGACGCCGGCGCCAGCACCAGTCCGTTGCGGTAATGACCGCAGTTCAGCCACAGACTGTCAAACCCCGGAACCCGCCCAATATAAGGAATGCCTTCGGGTGAACCCGGTCGCAGCCCGGCCCAATGCCCCACCACTTCAGCATCGGCCAGCGCCGGCAACAACTCGACTGCCGAAGCCTTGAGGCTTTCCAGCGCGTTGTCCGTCGGGGTCTTGTCGAAACCTTCGTGCTCCAGCGTACTGCCGATCAGAATGTGCCCGTCGCGGCGCGGAATCGCGTAGCGCCCCTTGGCCAGCACCATGCTCGGCAGGAAATCCGCCGCGCACTTGTAGAGAATCATCTGGCCTTTGACCGGCTCCACCGGCAGCGACAGGTTCAAGGTCTTGAGCAGTTCGCCGCTCCACGCACCTGCGGTAAGAACGACCTGATCACCGGTGATCACACCCGTGGAGGTCTGCACGCCCACCACCCGCTCGCGATCACGGACAAACCCGCTGACTTCACACTGCTCATGAATCGTCACGTTCGGCAGCGCCTGCAACGCCGCTTTCAAAGACTTCACCAGCCGAGGATTGCGCACGTTGGCCACATCGGCCATGTAGATCGCCCGGGAAAAACCGCCACCGAGCACCGGCACCGCATCATGCGCCGCCGAGATATCCACAGCCCGCAGCGGACGGTTTTCCCGCGCAGCCCACGCCAGCGCTTCGGCTTCGTCATCCAGGTCCAGCCAGTACAGGCCAGTGGTGTGCACTTCGGGGTCGACCCCGGTATCGGCAAACAGACGCTCGCCCAGCTGTGGATAAAAATCCTGCGACCAGTGCGCCAGCGCAGTGACGGCCGGGCTGTAGCGCCACGGGTACAGCGGAGAGACGATACCGCCGCCGGCCCAGGACGATTCCTGGCCGACGTTCGAACGATCCAGCAGCACCACGCTGCCGACCTCGGAGGCGAGGTTGTACGCAGTGAGCAGGCCAATCACCCCGCCACCGACAATCACCACTTGCTGTTGCCTGGTCATGTTTGATCCAACCGTAAAAAAGACAGTGGGCGCAAAAGGCACCCGAAATAATGCGGCTCAGCGGCCCCAGCAATCCTTGGTGGTCAGCCCGGTGGTCGCGTTGTTCATGTTCCTGACACCGGTGTTGGTGAGGGTGAAATCCCCGCACTTGTCAGTGGCCATGGCCGTGCCGGTCTTGCGGGTCGCAGTCAGCAGGAAGGTCTGATCGGTGATCGTCGGCGTGATGGTGTAGAAATCGTTGCCGGTGCTCAACCCGGTGACACCGGTGTAGACGTTGTTCTTCGAATAGAAGCGTTCGAGGATCTGTGCCTGTTCCGACAAATTGCTGACCACGTCGGCACGGCGGCCCTTCTTCACGTATTCGGTGAGGCTCGGATAGCCGATGGTGATGACGATACCGATGATCGCAATCACGATCATGATTTCGATCAGGGTGAAACCTCGGTTGGATCTGCGCATGCCTCAACTCTCACTTACTGTATTTGCCGCCACATGATACGACGGCTGCCGCCGCCGGACTTTTCCACCAGGGTGGTGATGCCGCCACTGGAATCGTTCACGACCTTGCGTGATGCACCGTTGACGATGGCGTTCAGGGTCGGGATACCGCCGGTGAACACCACGCCGCTGGAAATCGTGTCGTTGCTGTCGACCACGCCATCGGCGTTAGTGTCGAGCACCGCGTAGTTGAGCATCTTACCGCTGAACGCATCGAGTTCGATCAGTTTGCCGGTACCGAAACTGGAACACGGGTCGGTGGTATCGACACTGGCCGTGGTGAACACGACGCGTCCCAGCACCAGACTGGCCTGGTTGATCACCCGCTCGCCAGTCAATGCGTTGTTGTACACCAGCGGCAGGTACCAGCCCTTCTCCGCTGGATAGGTCGTGTCGTTCTGGCTGGTGGTGACGAACTGCCCGGTACTGCCGGAGAACACCCCGGTAATCGCCTGCGCCTGCAAACTGCTGACTGTGATCTGGCCCGACCCGCCATCGGCATCCCACACCGAATAGAACGCCTGCAGATCCTTGTTGGTCTTGTCGGCGGTTTCATTGAATTTACCGGTGCCGACGAAGATCTGTTTGCCGCCCAGAGCATTGTCCGCCAGCAACGGTTGCGCGGTGATCGGCTGAGTCGCCCCACCAGCCGTGGTGAACAACGGCTTGCCGGAAAACGCCACTCCCCAGCTGTCGGACGAGGTGGCGCTGAGGTCGAACTTCCACAGCCGTCCCTTCAAGTCACCGCCATATGCAGCCTGCACAACGTTCTGCGAATTGACCCGCAGCTTCACCGAGGACAAACCGTTGGTGGTTTCCGTACCGTCGATGACGATTTTCTTGATCAACGAGCCGTCACGCACATCCAGCACATACAGCGCCGCCACCCCTGAGTTGCTGCCGTAACCGTTGGCAATGAACGCCGCCCAGCGACCATCGGCCAAGCGTGCCACTTCCGGACGGGCATAGGCGTAACCCAGATCATTAAAAGCGTTGGAAGTGCTGGCGGAGGCCGGCGCGCTGACCTCCCACAAGGCACGAATGACGTTGCCCGCCGAGGCGTCGAACAGTTGAAGCCCATAGAAAGTCTTGCCGCCCGCCCCCGTCCCGCCGATGGCCAGGGTTTTCCACGCTGTGCCGAATTGCGCGTCGAATACACCAATCTGACCATCCACCAGAAACTTGTGGCTGACGCCGTTGACGTAGTTCGGATCGGCAATCAGGCGCAAGGAGGGCAATACGCTGGAAGGCATGTAGGCATAGCGCCGGGTACCGTTGGCCGAGTTGATGACGCTGACAAATCCGTCGTTGGCGTTCACCACCAGGCTGGCATTCATGTTCGAAGCCTTGGTGGTCAGGTAGGTGCTGTAAGTGGTGTCACCGGCCAGATCGGAAGCGGTTTTTTCCGTGGGTGAAGCCAATACGAGCGGCGAGTTGATGATGTCCCCGAGCAATACGCTGCGCACTTTGAGCCCGGTCTTGTTGGTGCCCTTGCTCCATTCGACCAGGTCGATGCCGCTGATGCCGGTGGGCAAACCCTGGCTGAGAACGGTCTGCTGGGCCGGGGAGAAGTTGCCGTAGGCCAGCGTCACCGCCGCGTTGTTCAGGGAGTTCCACGACTGGTAGGTCGGCGCGGTGGCGCCGGGCACGATGGCGGTGTCGGTGGTCCACAATACCGCCGAGGTGTTGACCGCCCCGGCCGAGGTGAAGCCAAAGGACTTGATCGTGCCGCGCCAGTCCTTGGGGTCATAACTGGTCTGGAAATAACTGGTGCCGCTCGCCAGCGTCGTCCCGCTGGCGACACCGCTGCCGCCGGAGCCGGCCTTGGAGGTGATATCGCTCAACGCCGAGGAAAGCGCGGCATTCAGGCCGGTGCTGTCGGTCGCCTGGTAATAGCGGCCCTGTCCGTAATCCGCTGCGTCCGAGAGCATGTCGTTGGAAGCTGTGAAACCCACGGTGTAGGTGTTCATGTTCTGCCTGGGAAAGTCCACGGCATTCCAGCTCTTGCCCGCCGCGTCGGTACCGGTCGAACGCATGTCGATGTCGAAGGCGAACTTGGCGATATCGTCCAGGTACAGCGTATCGCCTTCCCCGTCCCCGTTCAGGTTGTTCCCGTCATTGTTGATGCCGTCCCAGTTCGGTAGGCGGCTGCCGCCCAGCGGGTCGTTACTCGGAAAGGTGCGGTCGTAGGTCGGCAAACCGTCAGTGATCACCACCCCGTAGTTTTTCTGGCAGCGATACTGGATCGGACTGGTGTAAGTGCTCGGCGTGCTGTTGTAGTACGGGGTCATCCCGCGCATGTAGCGAGTGATCTCGTAATAGGTCTCGGCCAGCGGCGTGTTGGCCACCGCGCTCAGGCCGTTGATCGAGGAAATCAGTGCGTTGTAGTTGGTATCGGCCTGGGCCTGAGTCACGCTGCCGCTGACCGGTGACAGGTCGCTGATGGAGCGCGCAATGAAACCGCCGTTGCCGGGGTTGTTGCTGGTGGCCGGGTTGAAGGTGGCCAGGCCCATGCGCAGGTTGCGGTTGCTGGTGACCAGTGCGGTGGAAACGTTGCGCGCCACGTTGATCCGGTAATCGTTGGGAATCGCCCCGGTGGTGAAGTCGCGTGTGCCGTTGTTGATCGCCAGCCCGACCACGTAGGAAATGTAATCCGCCGAATAGCGAGTGTTGCCGCTGCCCACCGGATCCGGCAGCTTCAGGCAGAGCGGCGTCAGACTGTTGTTGTAGAACGCATAGGCGCCGCCAGAGCAGCCGGAGGTTGGCAGACTCGAGAGAAAGATCGTATCGCCGGTAATGGCGGTCGAGCTCAGGCACAGGCCAATGACTGCGTTGCACTGGCGGGCCGCCGTGCGATCCACGGTCGGATCAAATCCTGTCGCATAGATGATGCTGTTCATGCTGCCCGAGTCGTCGATCATCAACATCACGTTCGGGGACACCGCAGCCGCGCTCAACAGCGGCGAATCGGACGGCGTGAAAGCAAACGCCGGTGCAGCCAGATAGAGCCCGGTCAGCATGCCAAGCAGCAGCGACAGCCACTTGAAGCGTCGCTCAGTACTTCGCATAGACACTCTCCACCACACTGCGCGAAGTACCGGCGATGCCGACGGCCGTGACCCGGTACAAGGTCGCCGAGGTGTTGCTCGGCACGTTCACCGCCGTCAGGGTCGTGCCGATGTTCTGCACCCCGTAGAACCCGCTGCCGGCCGCGATCCAGGTCACGCCCGACGTGGAGTTGAGCCCCGCCGCGCTGACCACCGAGGATTCCGCCGGCGGCGCACATTGGGTGGTGCTGGCGCACACCGCCAGCGCGTAGCCGTCCAGTTGCACCGCGCTTTCGCCGATGCGCAGCGCCGCCTCGGCAGTCTGGAACGATTGATTGCGCAGGCTCACGCTGCCGGCCATTTTTTCCTGCAGGTTGGCGCTCTGCATCGATGACAGGCCGATCAGCGTCAGAAGCAGCAGAAACACCAGGCTGACCAGCAACACCATGCCGCCCTGGGACCGTCGCCGATGGAGAGAAACATTCATCGCTCGCCCCTCACTGCAAGCGGTTGCGCAAGGCGGCAACCACGTTGAAGGTTTGATTGCGGACCCGGTTATTCGGGTCAGTGAGGGTCAGGCTCAGGCGCACGCTGCGGATCCGCGCGGGATCACCGGGGTTGGCGCTATAGGTGGACGCCGCCACATCGGTCGCGGAACTCGCAAGACCAAACATCACCGTGAACGCACTGACGTTGTTCACCAGCACCTGCTGGGCCGGGTTACCGCTGCCGGTGCCCATCAGAATCTGGTTGTTGCTGAAGCTGTAGACCAGCCGACGGATCGGAAACGCGATCTGGCCCGTCGCCGCCGCTCGCGCGCCGGTATAAGCGGTGGCGCTGTTACGGCAATCGGAGACCACAGTCCAGGTCGGTGTCCCGCCCGCACTGCCGACATCGGCGGTAACCAGGGTCAGCTTGAGGTTGGCGTTGTCCCAGCTGATCGGCGTGATCTGGGCCGCAGTGAAATCCCCCGTCGAGCTTGAATCGGTAATCGTGCCCAGGCAGCCGAACATACCCACCATGCGCAGCTCCTGGATCATCTTGCTCAGCACGAACCGCGCATCTTCCTGCATGGCGGCGACGCTGTTCTGGCTGACGTAGGTGTTTTTCGCCGCCAGGAAAATCTGCACCACACCGAGCACCACGATCAGCCCCAGCGCCAGGGCGACCAGCATTTCGATCAGGCCGAAGCCCAGATTCTGGCGCTTCATGGCGTGGCCACCGGATCGACTGCGGCGCGGCTGGTCAGGACAAAGCTGCGGGGCGCACTGCTCGTATTGGCGGCGCGCGCATCACTCCAGGTGATGGTGATGGTGTACAAGCGCTGATTGAGGGTGATGCTGCCGGTGGCGGTCGGGCCGCCGAAATTGACGATGTTGGTGGTGAAGTCGTAGAGATCCTGATCCCGGGCGACACTCAGATTACCCGTGGTCGGCGGTGTGACGGTGTAGTCGGCGCCCGAGTTGGCGCGTATCCGGTCCATCATGTCGTAGGCGATGAAACTCGCCTGGCTGGTCATGCGCGAGCTGTCGGTGTACTTCAGCGCATTGAGCTGAACCGCCGCCGCGCCCAGCAACCCAACCGTCAGAATCAACAACGCGACCAGCACTTCGATCAGCGTCATGCCCTCCTGTGCGTGCTTGCTCCCTGCCCTCATCCGCAACTTCCACCCAATTGAATTCGTCCGTTCAGACACACGTTCAGCGTCCTGCTTTGCGTTCCCAGCACATAACTGATGACCACCGCCGTGGACGGTGCCGCCAGTCCGCCCAGGTTGTTGAAATCCAGCGCGGTCACTCCAGAGGGTAGCGTCAGAGTCGCGCCGCTGCTCATCGCTGGAACAACCCGCAATACATTGGCCGGAGTGCCAGTACTGTCGTAGACCGACAGTTCGCCGGTCCAGACAGTGCCGCCGGCACTCGGCCGCAAGCGGGTAGTGACGCCCCGGTTAATCGCCTCGAGCCTTGCGTAATTGAGGGCCCGTTGCAGGTCGCCGACCTCGGTGTCGGCCTTGCTGCCCTGTACCGAACGGGTGAATGCCGGCACCGCCATCGTGATCAGGATCACAAACACCGCGAGCGCCACCAACAGCTCGATCAGCGTGAAACCTTTTGTACGATGATCCATCGATGCCCTCCGTTGCCGTCGGCTATACCTGTACAAACCTAGAACATTCGACCGGCATGCGCCGGTTGATTTACCGCGAACGGCGCACGGATTGCGCCGCTGTGCACAATCCAGGGAGGACGCGCACATGCCCCAACAGGGTTTCAGTCTGGTCGAACTGCTAATGGGACTGGCGATCGGCGCAATTGTTCTGTCGTTGGTCAGTCCGGCACTGGCGGACTTCACCGAATCAAACCGGCGGCAACAGGCCGCGCAGTCTTTACTCGACGGGATTCGCAATGCCCGGACCATGGCCATTACGCGCAACCAGAGCGTGGTGATTCATGGCATCAACGGTGATTGGGGTCAGGGCTGGCGGATCATTCTGGATATCAGCGGAAAGGGTCCGGTAGATGCCGGTAATCCATTGCTGATCGAGCAGGCGAGTGACGGACGGATACCGATTGTCGGCAACTGGCTGGTGAGCCGCTACATACGCTTCAGCAGCCTGGGCCAGCCACTGGTGCCGGACCGGAAGTTTCAGGCGGGGACGTTACATCTATGCTCGGCTCGCGAGCCGGTCAGCCAACTCCAGGTGGTGCTGGCGGCGACCGGTCGCGTACGCCTGACCAGCCAAAAGACTGAACAGGCGTTATGCCGAAAGGATAAAGCGATCAGATCGAGCGAACGCGCAGCTCTTTAGGCATCGAGAACGTGATGTTCTCCTCACGCCCGGCCAGTTCGTCGGCGCCGGTGGCGCCCCAGGCCTGCAACTGCTGAATCACGCCACGCACCAGTACTTCCGGAGCGGAGGCGCCGGCGGTGATGCCGATACGCTCGACACCGTCGAACCAGCTTTTTTGCAGGTCTTCGGCGCCATCGATCAGGTAGGCCGGCGTGGCCATGCGCTCGGCCAGTTCACGCAGGCGGTTGGAGTTGGAGCTGTTCGGGCTGCCGACCACCAACACCACGTCGCATTCGTCGGCCAATTGCTTGACCGCGTCCTGACGGTTTTGTGTGGCGTAGCAGATATCGTCCTTGCGCGGCCCGCCAATGGCCGGGAATCGCGTACGCAGCGCATCGATGACACGGCTGGTGTCATCCATGGACAACGTGGTCTGGGTGACGAAGGCGAGTTTTTCAGGGTTGTGCACCTGCAACTCGGCGACATCCTTCTCGTCTTCGACGAGGTAGATCGCGCCGCCATTGCTGGCGTCGTACTGGCCCATGGTGCCTTCGACTTCCGGGTGACCGGCGTGGCCGATCAGGATGCACTCGCGACCGTCGCGGCTGTATTTCGCGACTTCGATATGCACCTTGGTCACCAGCGGGCAGGTGGCGTCGAACACTTTCAGGCCACGGCCGGCGGCTTCGGTACGCACAGCTTGTGAGACGCCGTGGGCACTGAAGATCACGATGACGTCGTCCGGTACCTGATCGAGTTCCTCGACGAAGATCGCGCCACGACTGCGCAGGTCTTCGACCACGAACTTGTTGTGCACCACTTCATGACGCACATAGATCGGCGGCCCGAAGACCTCCAGGGCGCGGTTGACGATTTCGATCGCCCGGTCCACGCCGGCGCAGAAGCCACGGGGGTTGGCGAGTTTGATTTGCATGCGGTGCCTCGTGTCTTGCGCGCAAGAAATAGCGAAAACGGTGGAAAACATTGTGGGAGCGAGCCTGCTCGCGAAAGCGGTGTGTCAGACAACATCTACGTTGAATGTCAGTCAGCATTCGCGAGCAAGCCCGCTCCCACATTTTTGACCGCGTGCGGTCAGTTACAGCGCTTTGACGGAGAAGATTTCCACGTCAAAGGTCAGCGTCTTGCCGGCCAGCGGGTGATTGAAGTCGACGGTCACTTGCGCGTCGTCAAACTCTTTCACCACACCCGGCAGCTCAGTATTGGCCGCATCGTTGAAGATCACCAGCAGACCCGGCGACAGCTCCATGTCCGCAAACTGCGAACGCGGGATGATCTGTACGTTTTGCGGGTTCGGCTGGCCGAAGGCGTTTTCCGGCTCGACGGTCAGCGTACGCTTGTCGCCGGCCTTGAAACCGAACAGCGCCGCCTCGAAGCCCGGCAGCAGGTTGCCGTCGCCGACCTTGAAGGTCGCCGGTGCCTTGTCGAAAGTGCTGTCGACCGTGTCGCCGTTCTCCAGGCGCAATGCAAAGTGCAAGGTGACTTCCGTGTTCTGGCCGATGCGTTGCTCAGCCAATACCTGTTCAGTCATGAACGGTTTCTCCGGTTTTCTTACTTTTGAACATGTCCAGTGCCAGCATCACCGCGCCAACGGTGATGGCGCTGTCTGCGAAGTTGAAGGCTGGGAAGTGGTGGCGGTTTTGCCAGTGCACCAGAATGAAATCGATCACATGGCCGAGGGCAATGCGGTCATACAGATTGCCCAGCGCGCCGCCCAGCACCAACGCCAAAGCAACCGCCAGCCAAGTTTCGTTGCGCCCCAGACGCTTGAGCCAGACCACTAGCACCGCACTGACCGCAATCGCGATCAGGGCGAACAGCCAGCGCTGCCAGCCAGAGCTGTCAGCCAGGAAGCTGAACGCCGCGCCGGTGTTGTAGGCCAAGGTCCAGCTAAAGTAATCGGGGATCACCACGATCTGCTGATACATCTCGAGCTTGCCTTCGAAGTAGAACTTGCTGGCCTGGTCGATGACCAGAACCAGCAAGCTCAACCAGAGCCAGCTCAGCCGTCCGAAACGGCCAACGGCATTAGGCATAGTGACGAACCTCGCCGGCGCCATCGATGTTGTCCACGCAACGGCCGCAGATTTCCGGATGCTCCGGGTTCACGCCGACGTCTTCGCGGCAGTGCCAGCAACGGGCACATTTCGGGAAGGCGGACTTGACGATCTTCAGCTTCAGGCCGCTGACTTCGGTGGCCACAGCATCGGCCGGAGCGTGCACGAACGGCGCAACCGTGGCAGTCGAGGTGATCAGGACAAAGCGCAGCTCGTTACTCAGCTTGGCCAGGTCGGCGGTCAGCGCGTCTTCGGCGAACAGCGTCACTTCGGCTTGCAGGTTGCCACCGACGGCCTTGGCCGCGCGCTGGATTTCCATTTCCTTGTTGACCGCAACCTTCACTTCCATGATGCGATCCCAGTACTCGCGACCCAGCTCGAAGCCTTCCGGCAACTCGGTCAGGCCTTCGTACCAGGTGTTGAGCATCACCGATTCGTTGCGCTCACCCGGCAGGTATTGCCACAGCTCGTCAGCGGTGAACGCCAGGATCGGCGCGATCCAGCGCACCAGCGCTTCGGAGATGTGGAACAGCGCGGTCTGGCACGAACGACGGGCCTTGCTGTCGGCGCCGGTGGTGTACTGGCGATCCTTGATGATGTCCAGATAGAAACCACCCAGCTCCTGCACGCAGAAGTTGTGGATCTTCGAGTAGACGTTCCAGAAACGGTATTCGCCGTAGTGCTCTTGCAGTTCGCGTTGCAGCAGCAGGGTGCGATCCACCGCCCAGCGGTCCAGCGCCAGCATGTCTTCGGCCGGCAGCAGGTCGGTGGCCGGGTTGAAACCGGTCAGGTTGGAAAGCAGGAAGCGCGCGGTGTTACGGATACGACGATAGGCATCCGCACTGCGCTGCAGGATCTGCTCGGACACGGCCATCTCGCCGGAGTAGTCGGTCGACGCGACCCACAGACGCATGATGTCCGCGCCCAGGGTGTCGTTGACTTTCTGCGGCGCGATCACGTTGCCCAGGGACTTGGACATCTTGCGGCCGGACTCGTCCACGGTGAAACCGTGGGTCAGCAGCTCGCGGTACGGCGCGTGGTTGTCGATGGCGCAACCGGTCAGCAAGGACGAGTGGAACCAGCCACGGTGCTGGTCCGAACCTTCCAGGTACAGGTCGGCACGCGGGCCGGTCTCGTGGCCCATCGGGTGCGAACCGCGCAGGACGTGCCAGTGCGTGGTGCCCGAATCGAACCAGACGTCGAGGGTGTCGCTGATCTTGTCGTACTGCGGCGCTTCATCGCCCAGCAGTTCGGCAGCGTCGAGTTTGAACCAGGCTTCGATGCCTTCGACTTCGACACGTTTGGCGACTTCTTCCATCAGCTCGACGGTGCGTGGGTGCAGCTCGCCGCTTTCCTTGTTCAGGAAGAACGGGATCGGCACGCCCCAGTTGCGCTGACGGGAGATGCACCAGTCCGGACGGTTGGCGATCATCGAGTGCAGGCGCGCCTGGCCCCAGGCCGGGACGAACTTGGTCTCTTCGATGGCTTTGAGCGAGCGTACGCGCAGGGTGTCGCCGCTGACCGGCTCCTTGTCCATGCCGATGAACCACTGCGCGGTGGCGCGGTAGATCAGCGGGGTCTTGTGGCGCCAGCAATGCATGTAGCTGTGTTCGATGACGGTGGTGTGCATCAGCGCACCGACTTCAGTCAGTTTTTCGACGATGGCCGGGTTGGCCTTCCAGATGAACTGGCCGCCGAAGAACTCCAGCGACGGCACGTAGACGCCGTTGCTCTGTACCGGGTTGAGGATGTCGTCGTTGACCATGCCGTACTTCTTGCAGGTCACGAAGTCGTCCACGCCGTAGGCCGGGGCGGAGTGAACCACGCCGGTCCCGGCGCCCAGTTCCACGTAGTCAGCCAGGTACACCGGCGACAGACGGTCATAGAACGGGTGACGGAAATTGATCAGTTCCAGCGCCGAACCCGGTGCGGTCGCCAATACGGTGCCTTCGACGCCGTAACGGGTCAGGCAGGATTCGACCAGCTCTTCAGCCAGCACCAGCAGCTTGTCGCCGATGTCGACGAGGGCGTAGGTGAATTCAGGGTGAACGTTCAGCGCCTGGTTGGCCGGGATGGTCCACGGGGTGGTGGTCCAGATCACGATCGAGGCAGATTTGCCCAGCGAAGGCAGACCGAACGCGGCGGCCAGTTTGGCCTCGTCAGCGATCGGGAAGGCTACGTCGATGGTCGAGGACTTCTTGTTCTCGTACTCGACTTCCGCTTCGGCCAGGGCCGAACCGCAATCGAAGCACCAGTTCACAGGCTTCAGGCCCTTGAACACGAAACCGCCCTTGACGATTTCGGCGAGGGCGCGGATTTCGCCGGCCTCGTTCTTGAAGTCCATGGTCTTGTACGGGTTGGCGAAGTCGCCCAGTACGCCGAGACGGATGAATTCGGACTTCTGCCCTTCGATCTGCTCGGTGGCGTAGGCACGGCACAGCTCGCGGGTCTTGTCCGCGCCCAGGTTCTTGCCGTGGGTCACTTCAACCTTGTGCTCGATCGGCAGGCCGTGGCAATCCCAGCCCGGGACATACGGCGCGTCGAAGCCCGACAGGGTCTTCGAGCGGATGATCATGTCCTTGAGAATCTTGTTCAGTGCGTGACCGATGTGGATCGTACCGTTGGCGTACGGAGGGCCGTCGTGCAGGACGAACTTCGGACGATCCTTGCCAATCTCGCGC
>Ga0207696_1001341_pt1 | contig 13536 bp, 7 predicted proteins | sample KBSS54metaG_FD_184403 | JGI IMG/M metagenome (GOLD analysis project Ga0207696, IMG submission 184403) | Switchgrass rhizosphere microbial communities from Kellogg Biological Station, Michigan, USA - KBS S5-4 metaG (SPAdes) (version 2) | ecosystem: Host-associated > Plants > Roots > Rhizosphere >...
AAACCGCGTGCTGAATAAAAATGGTGATGTTGAGCGCCTGCTCGGCATCAACATGGATATGACGGAAGTTAAGCAACTGAACGAAGCGCTGTATCAGGAAAAAGAGCGTCTGCACATCACGCTGGATTCCATCGGTGAGGCCGTAGTTTGTACCGACGTCGATATGAATATCACCTTTATGAACCCGATCGCCGAAAAGCTCAGCGGCTGGCCGCAACAGCAGGCTATCGGCCAACATATTCTGGCTATCCTGCACATCACTTTCGGCGACACAGGCCCGGTGATGGAAAACATTCATAGCGGCGATTATTCACGCACCACCATCGAACATGAGGTGGTTCTGCATTGCCGTAATGGCGGCAGTTACGATATCCATTACAGCATCACGCCGCTCACCACGCTCGATGGGCAAAGTATCGGCTCAGTGCTGGTTATTCAGGATGTGACCGAATCGCGCAAAATGCTCAAACAGTTGAGTTACAGCGCCTCGCACGATGGGCTAACCCACCTTGCCAACCGCGTCAGCTTCGAAAATCATCTCAAACGTTTGCTGCAAAGTGCCGGAGAAAATCGTCAACGCCATGCCCTGGTGTTTATCGACCTCGACCGCTTTAAAGCGGTAAACGACACCGCAGGTCACGCTGCTGGCGATGCGTTACTGCGTGAATTGTCGTCATTGATGCTCAGCATGTTACGCACCGGCGATTTCCTCGCGCGCCTGGGTGGCGATGAATTTGGCTTACTGCTGCCTGATTGCTCATCGGATAATGCGCGCCATATTTCTGAGCGAATAATCCAAAGCATTAACGACTATCACTTTACGTGGAATGGGCGTTTACATCGTATCGGCGCAAGTGCCGGTATCACGCAAGTTGATGCCGACAACCGTATTGCGTCTGAAGTACTCTCGCAGGCAGATATTGCCTGCTACGCCTCGAAGAATGGCGGGCGTGGCCGGGTTACGGTGTTTGAATCTTCACAGCACAGCATCCGCAAAGAGAACCAAAACCTGCCGATGGATGAGCAAAAGCGCATCATTAACGACAGCCCAATCCTGATGGTCGCCCGTGCCATTGCCCCACCGCGCATCCCGGAATCGACCAGTTTCTATCTGCTGTCATTACGTTTCTGGGGAAGTGACGACGCGGTGCTGGATGAGTCTGCATTCCGCGCCGCAGTAACGGACAAAGAGCTGCAATGCACACTCGATCTGCGGATTTTCGAAGAGTTCTTCAGTAAATATGCCCAGCCAGTGACCAATAAAGGCTTTGGAGTGGCGCTAGCCCTCTCCTCTCACGGTCTCGCCAGTGACAAAGTGGTCGATGAAATCCTGGCACGTTTAGCGCGCAGTGTGTTGCCAGCACGCTTGCTGCACCTGGTCATCCATTGCGAAGCACTGCAGAGTGAAGATGAAAAAATTGACAGCAACCTGCAACGCCTGCGTGACAGCGGCTGCCATTTAATCCTCAGTCACGTCGGGCGTGACCTCGACATCTTTAAACGAATTTCACGCCAGAAGTTCAGCTACATCATTGTTGATGAGGAACTGATTCAGAACGTGCATTCCAACCTGATGGACGAAATGATGGTCACCATTATCCACGGTCATGCACAGCGCCAGTTCCTGCAAACCATTGCCGGGCCAGCCGATATGCCGATGGTAATGGACACGCTTTCCGGCATCGGCATCGACCTGATCTATGGTGAAGCGGTCACCCAACCGCTGCCGCTGGAGATGTTGCTTAATACCAGCTATTTCGCGATTAACTGATTCCCTGTGGGAATTGGGATTCAATCGGGAATATCGGGGTGCCAACCCTCGCTATACCAAATATGCAACAACGCATAAGAACGCCAGGGTTTCCAGCGGTCGGCATAACGGCGAATTTGCGCCGGTGTCATGCCCGGGAATCGTTGCTTAATCAGGTAATCATCGGCCAGGAAGACATCGCTGGCCTGCCAGCCGCGTAAAGCAATGTAGTTTGCTGTCCAGCGGCCAATGCCTGGATACGTTGTCAGCGCCTTGACCCCTTGTTCCACATCTGCAGGGCACTGTTGCGGAAATACCCCTGCCACCATTAAACGCGCCAGATGGATAATCGCTTCGCCGCGTTTAAGCGGCATTCCCAGGGCTTTGAGCTGTTCAGGGCTTAATGATGCCAGGCGCTCGGGCGTTGGGAAAATCCGCCAGTTCGGGTCTTCGGCCATTGGCTCACCAAAAGCTTGCGCCAGTTTGCTGGCGAGTTTTGCCGCCATCGCCACACTCACCAGTTGACCTAAAATCGCCCGTATCGACTGTTCAAAAGTGTCCATACAACCCGGCAAACGCAATCCTGGGCGGGCCGCCGATAAATCCCCCAGGCTTTCAAGAATGATCTGCGGCTGGCATTCGAGATCCAGCAGTTGCTTTATACGTTGCAGAACTTCACTGGCAACCGGCTGCAAACCTGCACTCAGGGTCACATTCAACTGACAGGCCGCTTCGTCAGGAACTAGCGTCAGTAATCCCTGATAGTGACCGAGTGCAAAGCTGCGGCAGTAACGTGTTTCACTGACGGTTTCAATGCCACTGACCGCGCGGCCAGCCAGAAATCCAAACATCCACTGCCAGTCATAAGGCGGGTTGTAGTTCAGTTGATACATTATCTCGTCCTGTGGTTCGTTAACTTCTGCCCAAATAGTTGCCCGACGCCTGACATTCCGCTAAAGTCGCCCCCCTTCTTCACCGGCATGGGGACGTTATGCAATTTATAGGCTTTGATTATGGTACTGCAAACTGCTCTGTAGCAGTGATGCGCGATGGTGTTCCACAAGCGCTGGAGATGGAAAACGGTTCAACATTGCTTCCGTCGATGCTGTGTGCACCAACGCGTGAAGCGGTCAGTGAGTGGTTATATCGCCATCATGAGGTTCCGGCAACCGGGAAAGAAACCCAGGCTTTGCTACGCCGTGCGGTCTCTTTTAACCGCGAAGAAGATATTGATGTTTTGCCCGCTAGTGTGCAGTTCGGGCTCAGTTCCCTGCGCCAGTACATGGAAGACCCGGAAGAGGTTTACTTTGTTAAATCGCCAAAATCTTTCCTTGGCGCCACCGGCTTAAAACCGCAGCAGGTCGCGCTGTTTGAAGATTTAGTCTGCGCCATGATGCTGCACATCCGCAATCAGGCGCAAAGCCAGGTGGCCGAGCCGATTACCCAGGCCGTGATTGGCCGCCCGATTAACTTCCAGGGCTTAGGTGGCGATGAAGCAAACCAGCAAGCGCAAGGTATTCTTGACCGCGCAGCACATCGTGCTGGCTTTAAAGATGTGGTGTTTCAGTTTGAACCGGTAGCCGCAGGCCTGGATTTTGAAGCCACGCTAACCGAAGAAAAACAGGTGCTGGTCGTCGATATCGGTGGCGGTACCACCGACTGCTCAGTCTTGCTGATGGGGCCGCAATGGCGCGCCCGTCGCGACCGCGAACAAAGCCTGCTCGGCCACAGTGGCTGCCGTGTTGGCGGTAACGACCTCGATATTATGCTGGCGTTCAAACAGCTTTCCCCATTATTAGGGATGGGTGGTCAAACAGAGAAAGGCATCGCACTGCCAGTATTGCCGTGGTGGAATGCGGTGGCGATAAACGACGTTCCCGCGCAAAATGATTTTTACAGCAGTGCCAATGGCCGCATGCTCAATGAACTGGTACGCGATTCACGCGATCCTGAAAAAGTCGCGTATCTGCAAAAAGTCTGGCGTCAGCGCCTGAGCTATCGCCTGGTGCGTGCTGCGGAAGAGAGCAAAATTGCGCTTTCCGACAGCCAACAAGTCGCCACGCTGCTGCCGTTTATCAGCAAAGAATTAGGCTGCGAAATCAGCCAACCCGAGCTGGAAAGTGCGATTAGCCAGCCGCTGCAACGGATTCTGGAGCAAGTCACGCTGGCGCTGGAAAACAGCGCCGTGAAACCGGACGTGATTTATCTTACCGGCGGTAGCGCTCGCTCGCCGTTGCTCAAGCAAGCACTGGCGCAGCAATTACCAGGCATTCCGCTGGCAGGCGGCGATGATTTCGGCTCGGTGACCGCAGGTCTGGCCCGCTGGGCTGATGTGGTATTTAAAGACTAAAACACAACGCCGTGGGGAAACTCACGGCGTTTTAGATTTTCAGATGTTTCACCCCATCGGGAAATTCAATTTGCAGCGAAAGCTTGCCGCCCAACGCTTCGATATAACGTTTTAACGTTCCCAATTTGACTTCATTACCGCGTTTTTCAATCGCCGTCACCGCCGGTTGGCTAATGCCCATCGCGTCGGCCAGTTGTTGCTGCGACCAGCCCATTTGCTCGCGAATCATATTCAAACAGCTTTCCAGAATCAGTTCCTGAGTCGCTTCAGCTATTCGTTGCTGACTTTCAGGTGAACGACGAGCAATTAACTCTTCTAATGTGCTGTAACCTTTCGGATTGTTTTTCATATTATTTTTCCTGTGACTTCAACCAAGCTATAAACTCTTTGTCCGCAATCGTGATCATCGATTCGTAGAACCGTTTAGTTTTCGACTTATCACCTGCGCACAACAGAACAGCATTCCGGCGGTAATCAAAAATATAAAATGCCCGAACGGGCTTACCCTGGTGCTGAACTCTCAACTCTTTCATGTTGGCAAAACGTGAACCATTTACAGTGTCGGCATAGGGACGAGGCAAATAAGGCCCCCAAAACCGTAAATGCCCCATCACTGCAAGCATCTTTTCCTGAAGATCATTGTGTTGCTCATCAAACCATTCTTCATACCGTTTTGTAGTCAATATCTTCCATGTCATAGCGTCGCCTTATAAACTATAGGTTATATTTGAAATATAAACTACAGTTTATTGCTGAAGAAATGAACAGGATACTATTCAAGCGTATTCCTACGAGCCTGTACGCAAAAAACCGCCTTCTAAGACTTATCCATACAGTACTTCATATTTCCTCCATTTTTCCGCCACCCTCACTCACTACACTAGTATCATTAGGCCTATAGGCTCCAGGAAGAGAACACTTACAACTATGAAAGGCACTCGCACCGCACGTGGGTTATGGATTGCAGCCGCAGTCATTGTCGTTATTGCCGCCGTTTTTTACTGGCGCAGCACGAATTCCAGTAACGACACCTCGGGTTCGCAATCAGCACAACAACGCTCCGCTGGCAGTCGTCATGGGATGCGCGGTGCGGCGCTTGCTCCGGTTCAGGCGGCAATAGCGACCAGTGAATCGGTGCCGCGTTATCTCACTGGCCTCGGTACCATTACTGCGGCAAATACCGTGACGGTACGCAGCCGTGTCGACGGGCAATTACAGGCGATTCACTTCCAGGAAGGGCAACAAGTTAAAGCCGGTGATTTGCTGGCAGAAATCGACCCAAGCCAGTTCAAAATCGCTCTTGCCCAGGCTCAAGGCCAACTGGCAAAAGATCAGGCGACTCTCGCCAATGCCCGCCGAGATTTGGCGCGTTTTCAGCAACTGGTCAAAACCAACCTGGTATCCCGCCAGGAACTGGACGCCCAACAAGCGTTAGTCAATGAATCTGTCGGTACTATTAAGGCCGATGAAGCCGCCGTTGCCAGCGCGCAATTACAGCTCGACTGGAGCCGCATCACCGCACCGATTGATGGCCGCGTCGGTTTAAAACAAGTCGATGTCGGCAACCAGATTTCCAGCAGTGATACCACTGGCATTGTGGTGCTCACCCAAACGCACCCTATCGACCTGATTTTCACCTTGCCTGAAAATGATATTGCCACGGTGGTAAAAGCACAGAAAGCGGGTATGACACTGAGCGTCGAAGCGTGGGATCGTACCAACAAGCTGAAACTAAGCAGCGGTGCTTTACTGAGTCTCGACAACCAAATCGACGCCACCACCGGTACCATCAAACTCAAGGCGCGTTTCAATAACGAAGACGACGCGCTGTTCCCAAACCAGTTCGTTAACGCGCGCATGTTGGTGGACACCCAGCAAAATGCAGTCGTCATCCCGACTGCGGCGGTACAAATGGGTAACGAAGGCAACTTCGTTTGGGTGCTTAATAGCGAAGATAAAGTCAGCAAACATCTGGTAACCATCGGCATTCAGGATAGCCAGAAAGTCGTGATCACCGCCGGAGTTTCTGCCGGTGACCGCGTGATAACCGACGGTATTGACCGCCTGACCGAAGGCGCCAAAGTGGAAGTGGTTGAAGCACAATCCGCGACCTCAACCACGCCGGCAAAAAGCACTGACGCGCCAGCAAAACATCATCGTAACGGAGCGGCTTCCTGATGCAGGTATTACCCCCTGGCGCCACAGGAGGCCCATCGCGCCTGTTTATCCTGCGGCCTGTTGCCACCACCCTGCTAATGGTGGCTATCTTAATTGCCGGGATTATCGGTTACCGCTTCCTGCCAGTTTCAGCGCTACCAGAAGTCGATTACCCGACAATTCAGGTCGTCACACTCTATCCAGGTGCCAGCCCGGATGTGGTGACGTCGGCGATCACCGCCCCACTTGAACGCCAGTTTGGGCAGATGTCTGGCCTGAAACAAATGTCTTCGCAAAGTGCCGGTGGAGCTTCGGTGGTGACGCTGCAATTCCAGCTAACGCTGCCGCTTGATGTCGCCGAACAAGAAGTGCAAGCGGCGATTAACGCCGCCACTAACCTGTTGCCGACTGACCTGCCGAACCCGCCGGTTTACAGCAAAGTGAACCCGGCCGATCCGCCGATTATGACGCTCGCCGTCACCTCAACCGCCATGCCAATGACGCAAGTCGAAGATATGGTGGAAACGCGCGTGGCACAGAAAATCTCCCAGGTTTCCGGTGTCGGCCTGGTAACGCTTTCCGGCGGCCAGCGCCCTGCGGTGCGCGTGAAACTGAACGCGCCAGCGATTGCCGCACTGGGCTTAACCAGCGAAACCGTGCGCACCGCAATTACCAGCGCCAACGTCAATTCGGCAAAAGGCAGCCTTGATGGCCCGGACCGCTCCGTGACGCTATCTGCAAACGACCAAATGCAGTCTGCCGCTGAGTATCGCAATCTGATTATTGCTTACCAGAACGGTGCACCGATTCGCCTTGGCGATGTCGCCACCGTTGAGCAAGGGGCGGAAAACGCCTGGCTCGGTGCATGGGCCAACAAGCAGCCGGCGATTGTGATGAACGTGCAACGCCAGCCTGGCGCGAATATCATCGACACCGCCGACAGCATTCGTGCGATGTTGCCCGCATTAACCAAAAGTTTGCCTAAATCGGTCGAGGTGAAATTACTCAGCGACCGCACCACCAATATTCGTGCCTCGGTCAGCGACACCCAGCATGAGTTGATGCTCGCCATCGCCCTGGTGGTGATGATTATTTACCTGTTCCTGCGCAATGTCCCGGCGACCATTATCCCGGCGGTGGCGGTTCCGCTGTCGTTGATTGGTACCTTTGGCGTGATGGTGTTTCTTGATTTTTCGATCAACAACCTGACGCTAATGGCGCTCACTATCGCCACCGGTTTTGTGGTTGATGACGCGATAGTGGTGATTGAAAACATCTCGCGTTATATCGAAAAAGGCGAAAAGCCGCTGGCTGCCTCATTGAAAGGGGCCGGAGAAATTGGCTTTACGATTATCTCGCTGACCTTTTCGCTGATTGCGGTACTGATCCCCCTGCTGTTTATGGGCGATATTGTTGGCCGCCTGTTCCGCGAGTTTGCCGTCACGCTGGCGATCGCCATTTTAATCTCAGCGGTAGTGTCATTAACGCTAACGCCGATGATGTGCGCACGCATGTTAAGCCACGAATCGCTGCGCAAACAGAACCGTTTTTCGCGCGCCAGTGAGCGTTTCTTCGACCGTGTGATTGCCGGATATGGCCGCCTGTTGACCCGCGTGTTGCACCACCCGTGGCTGACACTGGGCGTGGCGTTTGGCACCCTGGCGCTGACGGTGGTGCTGTGGATTTTCATTCCTAAAGGCTTCTTCCCGATTCAGGATAACGGGATTATTCAGGGCACCTTGCAGGCACCCCAATCGGTTTCGTTTTCCAGCATGGCGCAGCGCCAGCAGCAGGTTGCCGATGTCATCATGAAAGATCCGGCGGTCGAAAGCCTGACGTCGTTTATTGGCGTAGATGGCACCAACCCGTCGCTCAACAGTGCGCGTTTGCAAATCAACCTCAAGCCGCTGAACGACCGTGACGACCGTATTCCAGTGGTGATTCAGAGGCTGCAAAATAATGTGGCTAAAGTGCCGGGCGTCGAGCTTTACCTGCAACCGGTGCAGGATCTGACCATCGACACCACCGTCAGCCGCACGCAGTATCAGTTCACCTTACAGGCTACCTCGCTTGACGAACTCAGCACCTGGGTACCGCAACTAACCGAAAAACTGCGCGCGCTTCCGGAACTCGCGGATGTCAGCAGCGACTGGCAGGATCAGGGGCTGGTGGCATATATCAATGTTGACCGCGCCAGCGCCAGCCGCCTGGGTATTTCGATGTCAGATGTCGATAACGCACTGTATAACGCCTTTGGTCAGCGCCTGATTTCCACCATTTACACCCAGGCCAACCAGTATCGCGTGGTGCTCGAACACGACACCAGTACCACGCCTGGGCTAAGCGGGCTGGATAACATTCGCCTTGCCAGCACCGATGGCGGCAGCGTGCCGCTCAGCGCCATTGCCAAAATCGAGCAGCGTTTTGCACCGCTGACCGTCAACCATCTCGACCAGTTCCCGTCGTCCACGTTCTCCTTCAACGTCACCAGTGACCATTCGCTCGGCGAAGCGGTGCAGGCGATTACGGCGGCGGAAAAAGATCTGGCGATGCCAGCGGACATCAGCACCCAATTCCAGGGTAGCACCCTCGCCTTCCAGGCGGCGTTAGGCAACACCATCTGGTTGATTGTTGCCTCGGTAGTGGCGATGTACATCGTGCTCGGCGTGTTGTACGAAAGCTTTATTCACCCGATTACTATTTTGTCGACGTTGCCAACGGCAGGTGTCGGGGCGCTACTGGCGCTGATGCTGGCGGGAGCTGAACTGGATGTTATCGCCATTATCGGCATCATTTTGCTTATCGGTATCGTCAAGAAAAACGCCATCATGATGATCGACTTCGCGCTGGCAGCTGAACGTGAACAAGGGATGAAACCCTACGACGCGATTTATCAGGCCTGCTTACTGCGCTTCCGCCCGATACTGATGACCACCCTTGCCGCATTGCTGGGTGCATTACCGTTGATGCTGTCGATGGGCGTGGGTGCGGAACTGCGCCGCCCGCTGGGTATCGGCATGGTCGGCGGGTTGCTGGTCAGCCAGGTGCTAACGCTGTTTACTACGCCGGTTATCTATTTGCTGTTCGATAACCTGTCGCACGCGGTGCGTCGCCGTTTTGCTCGTCGTGATGAGGAAGTGCTGTGAAATTCTTCGCACTGTTCATCTATCGGCCAGTCGCCACCATTTTACTGACTGTCGCCATTACCTTGTGCGGCGTGCTGGGCTTCCGTCTGCTGCCGGTAGCCCCGCTGCCGCAGGTGGATTTCCCGGTGATTATGGTTAGTGCATCACTGCCGGGCGCTTCGCCAGAAACTATGGCTTCGTCGGTTGCCACACCGCTTGAGCGCGCACTCGGGCGCATTGCGGGCGTGAATGAGATGACCTCATCAAGTTCACTGGGCAGTACGCGCATCATTCTGGAATTTACCTTCGACAGGGATATCAACGGCGCTGCACGCGATGTGCAGGCGGCAATCAACGCGGCGCAAAGTTTGTTACCGAGCGGAATGCCAAGCCGCCCGACCTACCGCAAAGCCAACCCGTCAGATGCACCGATTATGATTCTGACGCTGACTTCCGACACCTTTTCCCAGGGGCAGTTATATGATTTTGCCTCCACGCAACTGGCGCAAACCGTGGCGCAAATTGATGGCGTGGGCGATGTGGATGTCGGCGGCAGCTCGCTCCCGGCGGTACGCGTGGCGCTCAACCCGCAAGCGCTGTTTAACCAGGGCGTTTCACTGGATGCCGTGCGTACCACTATTGATAACGCCAACGTCCGTCGCCCGCAAGGTGTGGTGGAAGACAGCTCACGCCGCTGGCAATTGCAGACTAATGATGAACTGAAAACCGCAGCCGAATATCAGCCGTTGATCATCCATTACAACAACGGTGGGGCGGTGCATTTGAGCGATGTCGCCACCGTGAGCGACTCGGTGCAGGATGTGCGTAACGCAGGGATGGCAAACGCGAAACCGGCAATTTTGCTGATGATCCGTAAGTCACAGGAAGCCAACATCATCGAAACGGTGGACCGCATTCGGGCAAAAATCCCCGATCTGCGTGAAACCATTCCGGCTTCAATAGATTTGCAAATCGCTCAGGATCGCTCGCCAACCATTCGTGCCTCACTTGCGGAAGTCGAGCAATCGCTGGTGATTTCAGTCGCGCTGGTGATTCTGGTGGTGTTCCTGTTCCTGCGCTCTGGCCGCGCCACGCTTATTCCAGCGGTAGCGGTTCCGGTGTCGTTAATCGGCACGTTTATCGCCATGTATCTGTGCGGCTTTAGCCTGAACAACTTGTCGCTAATGGCGCTAACGATTGCCACCGGTTTTGTGGTGGATGACGCCATTGTGGTGCTGGAAAATATTTCACGTCATCTCGAAGCGGGAGTTAAACCGTTGCAGGCCGCACTTCAGGGGGTGCGCGAAGTCGGGTTTACCGTGCTGTCGATGAGCTTATCGCTGGTGGCGGTTTTCCTGCCGTTGCTATTAATGGGCGGGTTGCCTGGCCGCTTGTTTAAAGAGTTTGCCGTCACGCTGTCGGTCGCCATCGGGATTTCGCTGGTGGTGTCGATTACCCTGACGCCAATGATGTGTGGCTGGTTATTAAAGAATAACCCGAAGCATTCTCCGACTCGTCAGCGTGGATTTGGTCGCCTGTTAGTGGCGATGCAGCAAGGCTATGGCCGCTCGCTGAAGTGGGTGTTGAATCATACCAAACTGGTTGGCGTAGTGCTGTTGGCGACCATGGCGCTCAACGTTTGGCTGTATATCGCCATCCCGAAAACCTTTTTCCCGGAGCAAGATACCGGGCGTTTGATGGGCAATATTCAGGCCGACCAAAGCATTTCCTTCCAGGCGATGCGCGGTAAATTGCAGGATTTCATGAAGATTGTGCGTGATGATCCGGCCGTGGAGAACGTCACCGGCTTTACCGGTGGTTCGCGCGTTAACAGCGGCATGATGTTTATCTCGCTCAAGCCACTTTCCGAGCGCAAAGAAACCGCGCAACAAGTGATCGACCGCCTGCGCAAATCACTGGCAAAAGAGCCGGGTGCCAGCCTGTTCTTGATGGCGGTGCAGGATATTCGTGTCGGTGGTCGTCAGGCCAACGCCAGTTACCAGTACACGCTGCTTTCCGATAATTTGGCCGATCTGCGAACCTGGGAGCCAAAAATCCGCCAGGCGCTGAGCAAACTGCCGCAACTTGCTGACGTTAACTCCGACAGCCAAAACAATGGCGCGGAAATGGATCTGCTTTATGACCGTGACTCGATGGCGCGTCTGGGAATTAGCGTACAAGACGCCAATGCCTTGTTGAACAACGCCTTCGGCCAGCGCCAGATTTCCACTATCTATCAGCCGCTTAACCAGTACAAAGTGGTGATGGAAGTTGATCCGCGCTATACGCAAGACATCAGCGCACTGGATCAAATGTTCGTCATTAATAAAGAAGGCAAAGCGATACCGCTGTCGTGGTTTGCAAAATGGCAACCCGCGAATGCGCCGCTGTCGGTGAACCACCAGGGGCTTTCTGCCGCCTCGACGGTTTCCTTTAACCTGCCGACGGGTGTCTCGTTGTCACAAGCCAGTGAAGCTATCGACCGTACCATGACCGCGCTCGGCGTGCCTTCAACGGTGCGCGGCATGTACGCCGGTACCGCGCAAGTGTTCCAGGACACCATGAAATCGCAGGTGTTGTTAATCATCGCCGCCATCGCCACGGTCTATATCGTGTTGGGGATTTTGTACGAGAGCTACGTTCACCCGTTGACGATTCTCTCGACTTTGCCGTCTGCGGGGGTTGGCGCATTGCTGGCGCTGGAAATTTTTGGTGCGCCATTTAGCCTGATTGCGCTCATCGGTATCATGCTGTTAATCGGCATCGTGAAGAAGAACGCCATCATGATGGTGGACTTCGCCATCGACGCGCAGCGCAACGGCAATCTGCAACCTGAAGAGGCCATTTTCCAGGCCTGCTTGCTGCGTTTCCGCCCGATTATGATGACCACGCTGGCAGCGCTGTTTGGCGCATTACCTTTGGTGCTTACCAGCGGTGATGGCGCGGAACTACGCCAGCCGCTCGGGATTACCATTGTCGGCGGTCTGGTGGTCAGCCAATTGCTGACGTTGTACACCACGCCGGTGGTGTATCTGTTCTTTGACCGTTTACGGATGCGGTTTGCGCGTAAAACCACTTCAGCAATCGCTGGCGGGTGACGCTTTGCTTAACCGCCCTACAAAACCTTGCCGTTGTAGGGTGGATAAGCGCCAGCGTCATCCACCGTTTATGAAGGATAGTTAAATGACTGAACTGCCTGCTGCCGTGCGCTGGCAACTGTGGATTGTCGCCTTCGGCTTCTTCATGCAGTCGCTGGACACCACCATCGTCAATACCGCCCTGCCCTCCATGGCGGCGAGCCTCGGTGAAAGCCCGCTGCATATGCACTCGGTGATTGTGTCGTATGTCTTAACGGTGGCGGTAATGTTACCCGCCAGCGGCTGGCTGGCTGACCGTGTTGGCGTGCGCAATATCTTTTTCACCGCCATCGTCTTGTTCACTATCGGTTCGCTGTTGTGCGCCCATGCAGCAACCCTTGACGAGCTGGTGATGGCGCGCGTGGTGCAAGGAATCGGTGGCGCAATGATGGTGCCGGTTGGGCGTTTGACGGTGATGAAAATCGTCCCGCGCGAGCAGTATATGGCGGCGATGACCTTCGTCACCTTGCCTGGGCAAATTGGCCCGTTGCTTGGCCCCGCGCTCGGCGGCGTGCTGGTGGAATACGCCTCCTGGCACTGGATCTTCTTAATTAATCTTCCGGTGGGCATTATCGGTGCCATCGCCACGCTGTGGCTGATGCCGAACTACACCATGCAGACGCGCAAATTCGACATGATGGGTTTTGTGCTGCTGGCCTTCGGTATGGCGGCGCTGACCATTGCGCTGGATGGCGCCAAAGGTTTGGGCATCACGCCATCAACGCTGTGGATGTTGGTCGGCGGCGGATCGGCGGCAATGGCGCTCTATTTGTGGCATGCCAAAGCCAATGACAACGCTTTATTCAACCTCAATCTATTTAAGACGCAGACCTTTTCACTCGGTTTACTGGGCAGTTTCTGCGGACGCATCGGCAGCGGCATGATCCCGTTTATGACGCCAGTGTTTCTGCAAATCGGCCTCGGGTTTTCGCCGTTCCACGCTGGGTTAATGATGGTCCCGATGGTGCTGGGCAGCATGGGCATGAAACGCATTGTGGTGCAGGTGGTAAACCGCTT
>Ga0207696_1001357_pt1 | contig 13442 bp, 13 predicted proteins | sample KBSS54metaG_FD_184403 | JGI IMG/M metagenome (GOLD analysis project Ga0207696, IMG submission 184403) | Switchgrass rhizosphere microbial communities from Kellogg Biological Station, Michigan, USA - KBS S5-4 metaG (SPAdes) (version 2) | ecosystem: Host-associated > Plants > Roots > Rhizosphere >...
GATGTAAGTTATAATGCTCAGGGAAAAGCTCTTTCAGCTTGGCATCGGTTTTATAGATATCCTCCGGATCGCCAGATAGCGCTACCCAACGGAAAGGCCCTTTACCCTCACAGAAAAGCGGACGGATATAGGCAGGTACGAATCCAGGGAAATCAAAGGCATTCTTCACACCTTCATCCAGGGCAACCTGGCGGATGTTATTTCCGTAATCGACAGTCGGGATACCCATATGGTGGAAGTCGAGCATGGCTTGCACATGAATGGCCATTGAGGCACGGGCGGCTTTTTCGACGGCTTTCGGTTGTGTTTCACGCTCTTCCATCCAGCGTTGAACACTCCAGCCTGCTGGTAGATAACCGTTAATGGGATCGTGCGCTGAAGTCTGGTCGGTAACGATATCGGGGTGCACTCCACCTGCTTTTGCACGTTTCACAAGTTCAGGTAGGATTTCTGCGGCATTGCCTAACAGGCCTACCGAAATCGCTTTTTTGTTTGCTGTGGCATCGGCAATTATCGCGAGCGCTTCATCAAGAGAGGTGGCTTTGTAATCGACATAACGAGTACGAATGCGGAAATCGATTCGTGATTCCTGGCATTCAATCGCCAGTACACTCGCCCCCGCCAGAACACCCGCCAATGGTTGAGCACCACCCATTCCACCAAGACCTGCTGTCAGGATCCATTTACCACTGAGATCGCCCTGGTAATGTTGGCGACCTGCCTCAACAAATGTCTCGTATGTTCCCTGGACGATGCCTTGAGCACCAATATAGATCCATGAGCCCGCTGTCATCTGGCCATACATCATCAACCCGGCTTTATCGAGCTCATGGAAATGATCCCAGTTAGCCCAATGGGGCACGAGGTTGGAGTTGGCTATCAGCACTCGCGGTGCATCGGCATGGGTCCGGAAAACGGCGACGGGTTTACCGGACTGAACCACTAACGTTTCATCAGGTTGCAGGAGTTCAAGTGAGCGTAGGATTTGCTCAAAACATTCCCAGTTGCGCGCCGCTTTACCGATACCACCGTAGACCACCAGGTCTTCAGGGCGTTCTGCAACATCCGGATCAAGATTGTTTTGGATCATGCGATATGCCGCCTCAATCAACCAGTTTGCGCAATGTAACTGATTACCCCGCGGTGCCCGGATGGTACGTGCCAGGGCATTCGTCTGATTCTTAGCCATGTTGATTCCTTCTTTTGTTCAAACCTAACGGAGAGGACCGGGACATAAGGGTGGTTTCTGCCAAAGGTCAATTGACCAGCTCTCACCCAAATATGTATTGTTTCATTGTATGAAATCAGTGAAACAGATATGCATATACTTGTCTATACAATTTGATTATGGATTGAAATAACGATCACAATTAACTACGTAAAATTGAGCTTAAACCGTTAAAAAGCGCTAATAACCGATTGGTCATGTACTATGGCTGTATATACAATCACAAAAATGACCTGTTAAAATCGGCATCAGCTGAAAACATAAGGAAGAGGTATGAACGAAGTTTCTGCTGTTGCACAAATTGCCGCTGCGATGGGCGATCAGCCTGCACCGCTTTACCAGCGGGTGAAGCAGGCTATCATCATGCAAATTACGGATGGTTCATGGGTACCTAATCAACGGATCCCGTCAGAAAGTGAGCTGGTGAATGAACTGGGTGTCAGTCGCATGACCATCAATCGGGCGTTACGGGAGCTGACCAGTGAAGGCTATCTGATGCGAATGCAGGGTGTCGGAACGTTTGTTGCTGAGCAGAAAGCCTGGACGGCGATGCTGGAAGTTCACAATATCGCCGAGGAAATTGCCAGTCGCGGCAATCAACACAGTGCACGCGTCGTCACTCTTCACGAAATCAACGCTGACCCTGAACAGGCGGCAATGCTGGGGCTTAACACCGGGCAGAAGATTTTCCATTCAGTGATTGTGCATTTTGAAAATAATGTCCCTGTGCAACTGGAAGAACGTGTTGTCAATCCACACGTCGCGCCAGATTATATGCAACAGGATTATACCCAACGGACCCCGTTTTCTTACTTGATGCAGGTGGCTCCTTTAACGTCAGGTGAGCATGTTGTCGAGGCGATGATGCCAGGTGTGCAACAGCGCAAACTGTTGGTGATGGAAGAGCATGAACCTTGCTTATTGATTCGTCGACAAACCTGGAGCGATACCCGAATTGTGACTTACGCGCGCCTGTTGTATCCAGGCGCGCGTTATAAACTGATTGGTAGTGTGAAAGGTCACGGTTAATAGCGAATAATCTCTGCCAGCAGAAGTGCCGCATCATCTGATTGCGGTACTAAATCCCCCGGGTTTTCATTCTGCCACCATATTCCACAACCTGTGGTGTACTCACTTGCAGCCATTTGCCAGTGCCCCTGTAGAACATAAGCAATCCCTTCCTTAGCAGGGTGTTGCGTGGTGGTGTGCACGGAAACCTGAGATGCAGCCCGGCTGCGCTGAGTCATAATATTAAAATCAAATCCGCAGTCTGACACCCCTTGCGCTGCCAGTTTCCATTCACCAGCAAACGGCCAGGGTGTATTGAGCGTCAGAAAATGGTTTCTCTCCTCACCCCGAAGCCAGAAAGGGGATCCCGTAAGCAACGTTATCACCCTATCAACTCCGTCAAAGGGCGAGAAAGGACCATCCTGTTGAACACTGGCAATGCTGGCACGCCAAAGAAAAGGGGCATCCGGTGAAGCAATGCTGACGATTTCGCGTGTTTCACCGCCCCCGTTTTTCCAGCGGGCCACGGGCAGAGAGGTAAATTCAAAAGGGGTAATCATCACAGCACCGCCATTGTTGGTTAAAGTTGTAGGCAAATTGTTCCTGGGGGGATGTTGCTCATCGAAAATTAGTTGTTGGCCGGAAACCCACACATCGCGGATTTGCTGGCGATTCCCGGCAAATAACCTGCGATTGAGGAACGTAGGTCGGGTATTCCGGCAAGCAAAGAGTTCTCTTCAAGCACCAACCAGTCAGCACGATACTCCACTGCGAGTTTACCCATCAGCAACCCACATGCCTGTGCACCACCTGTTGTGGCTCTGTGCCTGAGTAGAGCATGAGTGGAGAGTTGGGCAACCTTGCGATGTATCATGTCTCGGCAGCTTCTGAAGCTATCTTCGAGATGGGTAACAATATCGGCCAGGTCAGTCAATAGTCTTTGAAAAGCATAAAAATGAAGATTACTTTTCGCTGGGATGATTGAACCGTGAAGGGACTGAGCGGTGACTTGCGTTGCGTCTGGCGTAAGTCTAATAATGGCTTCTCGCTCGTTTACTTCGATATCCACAAAATTGTGCCATCTGTCTTCTAACAACGCGCATTTTGTATACCAGATTGACATTGCCATCTCCGTAGAGTGATCATGTATATACATATACTTACTTATACAGGATGTGTAAATCTTAAATGGGATGGAAATCGCTATCCAGTGGCAGTGAAAAGTTAAAAAATACATATAAAACAATAAGATGCATATTTTGTGTTAAAGGTCTTTCTCATTAATTACTTTTCCTCATAAATACATCTTCCAAACATTATTTCCCTTGTTCATATCCGGTACTGAGTGTGTTCCATTGGTATTTCCGATTACATATCTTTCCGTTGTGTGTTACATAATATTTACAACGCAGTTCACAAATCCACCATATCGATAGTGTGGAATCCGAATAATACTTGTATATACATGATTCATTACCTGAGAATTCTGTTGTACCGATGTGTCTAAGAAGACATTCAGCCGAATGATTTTCAGAAGAATGGAAATGAAACAACCAATGACTTTTCGCAGAGTCTGTTTGACCACCCTGATCTCTGGACTGCTACTAAGTGGTACTGCTGCTCAAGGTAAAGAGTGGAAATCAAGAACTATCACGACGGAAGGCAGATACGAACCATGGAAGCTGACCTTGCCGGGTGCAAGCTGGGTGTTTTTGCACCCGTATGAATGGAAGACCTGTGCAAACGCATGGGAATTGAATGCAAACTGGTGTTACGGAACCGGGACGTCTTGATAGATGTACTCCCTGTTTGAACGCAAACTGATGCTGCGTTATCGCCAGAATGAAAATACCAACGCATTTAAGCCGCTTACCAAAGGAGAATTATATGAACGATTCGCGCCCCATAACCCTCTCGGTCAGCGAGATCCATAAATCCTTTGGCTCGCTTGAGGTGCTTAAAGGTATTTCTCTACAGGCTTACAAAGGTGATGTTATTTCCATATTGGGTGCTAGTGGCTCGGGGAAAAGTACGCTATTACGCTGTATAAATTTACTGGAAACCCCAGATTCAGGTGTGGTCAGTGTAGGGGGGGAAACAATTGAAATGAAGCGAGACGCCCGTGGACATCAACTGGCGGCTAAGCCAAAGCAAGTTGAACGACTGCGTACTCGTCTGGGAATGGTCTTTCAGAGCTTTAACCTTTGGTCCCATATGACGGTGCTGGAAAACGTGATTGAATGCCCACACTATGTATTAAAACGTAACAAACGCGAATGTATTGAGCAGGCTGAAAAGCTACTAGATCGTGTTGGGTTGTTGAATCGAAAAGATTTTTATCCGGCACAGTTATCCGGTGGGCAGCAGCAACGAGTGGCGATTGCCCGTGCGCTGGCAATGGATCCGGAAGTAATGCTGTTTGATGAACCCACATCCGCCTTGGATCCTGAATTGGTGGGTGAAGTGTTGAAAGTGATGCGCAGCCTTGCAGAAGAAGGGCGCACCATGCTGGTCGTGACCCACGAACTGAGTTTCGCACGGCATGTATCGAACCGTGTGGTGTTTATGCACCAAGGTACCATCGATAGCGAAGGTACCCCCGAAGAAATGTTTGGTGATTTGAGGTCGCCACGTTTCAATCAGTTTATCTCAGGTCATCAACAGGAAGGTCATGCGGTAAGAGCTGTGGGCTAATCGCCATTACGTTGGCAGGAAGTGGCAAGAGTTGCCAAATAGTCGCTGTTCTCGTACACAGAGACTAGGCGTGGCAACGTATTGTGCAGTGGATAATCGAGGCCGGACAGATGGCATACGGAGCAAATACCGGGTGAGGCCTATGCAATAATACTTTACCTGAGGAAAAACTCGCTCAGCTATTGCACAATATTTTTTTTCAAACCATATCTGTGACGTTGACTCGTTACTGGATAATTTACAGATTAGAGTAATTAGGTGTGTCGCCATTACCAACTACTGTCGCGTAAAACCTTGGGTTTCTACGGGTGTTATTGCGCTGTTACTCGGCATACTCGATCAGCACATTGCTCAGTCCTTGTATGGGGCGCTCGGATAACGGACGTTTTCCTACGGTAGCCCTACATTTAAGCCGTTGATTGACTGGTAACTGCTTTAGTTACTTATCCGTGGCATTCCTGCGACTGAGGTCGAACTCTAGTCAGAGCATGTGCACGAAAATAACGGATAGCGCAATCGTTCCGCACGACCTTTGTGGTCAGGAGAAGCCCATTCTCGGCTCTCACCAGCATTGCTGTGGAGAACGTATTCTGTGACAAAGACGGGTTTGAAATCATGACCTACTACGATCAACAGTATTAACCCAACAACGATCAGTGAATTATATATTCCATACTTCCACCATTTGAGACACTTGTACCCTTTCAGGGCCGTATGGTATGGCATCCCCCAAATAAAAAGCCCGCTCATATTTTGCATGGGCAGGCTTTGTTCATGAAGACGAATCGTTAATCGTTATTCGCCATCTTCGTCGCTAGCTCTTCCGGCATCTGTTCGGAGTCAGGTTTGATAACTAGTACGTCGCAGCGCAGATGGTCAATAACCTGTTCTGGGGTGTTGCGCAATAAAGTTGTCGACTGTCCAGCGCGGTCAACAGTGCCCAGAACGACAATTCCAGCTTGTAATTGCTCCGCTAAATCGGGAATCACTTTTTCAGGTAACCCTTCTTCAATGTGGAACATTTTATCCCCGATACCAAATGTCTGGAAAATGGCTTTCATGGCAGCAAGATGCTGCCCACGTATTACGTCGTTATAAATACTCGGATCGAACTCTAGCCGTTCATTTGCAATTTTGTTTGGCGTGACGGGGTAGGCGCTCACCAGATGTACTTCGGTATGGTTAACATCTTCCGCAAGTCGAATGGTTTCTTTGACCAGTTTTACGTTCAGAGAATTGTGATATTGCTCTCCGCTCGCAAGATTAAGGGCGACGATAGCCTTTCCACCTTCCGGCCATGGCTGGTCTTTTACCATCCACACCGGGCACGGGCATTTACGCAGCAAATGCCAGTCTGTCGGGGTAAAAATCACGGATTCAAGCTTGTTAGGTTGGTGTGTCATTTTTAACAGCAGGTCATGCCCGCCGCTAACTACTTCCTGGATGATGGCTTCAAAAGGTCTGTTGTGCCTCACTACTTTAATCTCAATGGGCACACCGGACTCAATGTAAAATTGCGCCTGTTCTTTGATCCAGTCCACACGCTGGCTGATTACACCTTTACGCATAGCTGTGCGTTCATCAGGTGACAGAATAGAGGTTATTTCGTCGGAAAAATCATAGACCGGCAAGAATGCTTTAATTCTGCCACCATTCCGCTGGTGCACATAAACGGCACGCCGCAGGGCAGGTTGATCGTCCTGATTGGGATCAATCACAACTATCATGTTTTGAAAATTTGCCATACAGGGTTTCCTTACATCTGTTCAACCACAGTCTGTTAAGTAAGATTAATCCATAGAGGAGAATGAAACAGGATAGAATCCATAATGTTAAGCCCATGCAGTTATGGGTACTGTTGTATCTGCTGGGATGTCATGGTGAATTGGAGTGCCCCCGAGCCCGTGGACAAATCTAGCCTATATTTTGAGCATAGGAGGAGTCTACGGGCATACCACGATTTACCCCTGAATTTAAGGAAGAAGCTGTGCGACAGATCACTGAACGGGGCTATTCCGTTGCCGAAGTGTCAGAATAGAATGCCCCCAGTCCGTAGACAAATCTGACCTATATTTTTAGCATAGCAACTGCCTTTAGACACCAATGACGAAACATGGCGATAATACAAAGGATCTCCTGCTTCATTCTTTTTCAGCATCGCATTCAGAATTGTCCATAATTTTCCTATGCAAGCGGTTAGTGCAACTTTTTTGAGTTTTACGGTAGCGACTAGGCGTGAATAAAACGCTTTAATGATGGGGTTGTACCTCGTCCCAGTCAGGGCCGACACATAGTGCGTCCTACGGAATGAAGCCCTTCCACCGAATACCGTTCTTCGGCTACTCCATGTGCTGGGAAATGCCAATAAGGACTAGCCGAGAGCTAAGTTCGGTAAGGTCAGATATCGTTTTTTTCGGCACAGCACAGCTGCGAAAATCATTGTCCTGGCATGGACGTATGATAGCGACACGCTCCGGACGTATGACCGCAAGATCGATACTTGCACTGTTCCGAAAAAATGATGAAAAAAAGAAACTGCCGAAGGACAGGGTAACTCTCCTGAAACAAGCGAGAAAGTGAAAATGTTGACATCCGGGTACTATAGATAACTAAAGGCCGAGATTTTACGGTGCACTGGAATAATCCTACCCGCGAATAGTGTACACGCGACCAAGTGAGTAAACACTCAACCAGAGGTGATTCATTGGGTATTCGCATTCACTTGAACACCCATTCGCATTTTACTTGACTACCTGTTCGCAAATTACTTGGTCGTTTCCAACAAAAAAACTGGGGCAGAGCAACCCAAATTGACGGGCAGTTTTGAGCGAGCAGCGGACGTTAGTCTCACACGGACATAATCCGTTTGTCGGAAGATCTCTAAAAGTGAATGGTTCGGTTTGCAGGGATACTTACACAGACCGACATGAGCAGCAAACTGATCTATCGCAGTCATCACCAACTCCTTTTCATCGGGGATTGGTATGCATTCCACGTTCTCCTGAATCACTTAAAAGTGTAATTCTCAGGGTGCGAATGACTATACCTGGCACAGAACGGCTGTTCAGCCACGTTCGCTCTGGTGCCCAGGTTCCTCGGGGGAACAATGATAATTTTGCTGGATATGCTCAGGTAATTTGCGAACGGTGGTCAAGTAAAATGCGAACGGGTAGTCAAGTCAGATGCAATTTCGCACCCAGACTTCGCAGGGAGCGCAGTTCCAAAATCAGAGCGATCTCAACAGGACCAGTTTTAGTTGTTGGAGAGTTTTTAGGGCGACGACTGTGGCTTTCCAGTCCTGGAAAGCCTTGCGCCAGATACCTGCGCTACCATTTACGTAATGTGGGGCGAGAAATGCCGCAGCGACGGCATACAAATCCCGCGTCACCAGACGTTTCATAGAGTTTAACCCACTGTAGTCGCTGCTGAATTTCCCTATTCATGGTAGGTAATTATAGTGAAATGATGTCTATGAATCACACAATTTAGCTATCTTTACGGCTAAGTTCAATTGCCTAACTATGAAACATTCTTTAACTTGGATTTCGTAATACTATCGATAAAATCTCCATACCACTGCAACATCTCCCTACGCTGTTCCAGATACTGTGCATGGTTGTACGTGCCACGAATGGTATTCTTATCCACATGAGCAAGCTGCATCTCGATCCACGCAGTATTAAAGCCCTGCTCATGCAGAATGGTGCTCATGGTGTGACGAAACCCGTGACCCGTAGCTCTTCCGTCATAACCAATACGCTTAAGCACCATATTGATACTGGCTTCACTCATTGGTTTGTTTACGTCATTACGCCCAGAGAAAATCAGTTTGTAGCTACCTGTTAGCTGTTCGAGGCGGCGAAGGGCATGTATGGCTTGAGTGGATAGCGGAACTAGATGGGGCCGTCTCATCTTCATTCTGGATTTTGGTATTTCCCAAACGTTGTTATCAAAATCAATTTCATCCCATTCAGCCATGCGTAACTCCACTGTTCTCAAGCCCGTTAGCATGAGCAAACAGGTTGCTAGCTGAGTAATCACACTTCCAGTGTACAGCTCCAGTTTGCTAAGAAATTCTGGAAGTTCAGTTGCTGATAGAAAAGGGTAATGTTGTTTTTGGTGACCTTGTAATGCGCTAGCAAGATCTGGTGCTGGGTTGTGTTCTGCTCGGCCCGTCACAATTGCGTATCGAAAAACTTCACCGCAGCGTTGTCGCACTTTGCTAGCCAATTCTGGTGCGCCACGTTTTTCAATGCGTTGTAGAACCGACAGAAGTTCAAGAGGTTTGATCCCATCGATTGGACGAGAACCAATATAAGGAAAGACATTATTTTTAAATGCCCTGATCACGTAACTTGTATAGTTTTCGGACCAGTTAGGCATTTTAGCGGTATACCATTCAGTCGCGATAGCTTCAAAGGTATTCTCGATAGAATTCTTCTTAGCAAGTTGTTCCGCTTTTTTAACTTCACCAGGATCGTTATCCGCAGCCAAAATTTTTCTGGCTTCTTCCCGTTTAGCACGAGCATCAGCAAGAGAAACATCTGGGTAGGTCCCGAAGGATAATTTTTTCTCTTTACCAGCAAATCGATATTTCATGCGCCAGTATTTAGAGCCGTTAACATTGACCTGAAGATAGAGCCCGCCGCCATCAGCGAGTTTATAGATCTTTTCTTTGGGTTTTGCTGTGTCTATCTGGCGTGCATTGAGTGGCATTTGGGGGCCTCACTTTTTATTGAACACGATAAGCCCCCATATAAGCCCCCAGTCAGTGGTTGATTCTGGTGGGGCTGAGTTGACATTGATTGATATCAATATGCCGAAATGGTGGGTTATTACTGATTGTACGGGGTTTTTATTGAGTTCGGTAGACGTCAGGAGAGGTATATATGGTGTCCCCTGCAGGAATCGAACCTGCAACTAGCCCTTAGGAGGGGCTCGTTATATCCATTTAACTAAGAGGACTCATACCCTTCATACTTTAAATTGTGGAGGTGTTGGCTGCATTCACAAACCCCAGTCACTTATTCAAGTAAGCTCCTGGGACTTTGTTCTCTTGCCGCCTACCCACAATTCAAATTATTTTGGGTATTGCGGGCAGTAGTATACCCGCTTTTAGAGCGGAGTTAAGGGGCAAACAGGCTGATTGCCTGAAACGTAACCAGTTTTATCTGCGTTGCGCCTGTTTTCCGCTTTTGCCGTCTTCCACTTCCTGTTTGCGTTTTGCTTCAGCTTTCGCCTCGGCTTTCTTCTTATTGCTCATATCGTTACGGATTTGTGCGTGGCTGATCAGCGCGAAGATAAATGTTCCGCCGCAAATGTTGCCTGCTAGCGTGGGTAATGCGAATGGCCAGAAGAAATCGCTCCAGTGGATGGTGCCGTTAAAGACCAGGTAGAGAATTTCTACAGAGCCGACCACGATGTGGGTTAAATCACCCAGTGCGACCAGCCAGGTCATGATGATGATCACCACTATTTTTGCCGCACCCGCCGCCGGGAACATCCACACCATGGTGGCGATAATCCAGCCGGAAATAATGGCGTTGGCAAACATTTCACCTGCGGTGTTGTGCATGACTTCCATGCCGATGGTGACGAAAGCATCCCGCGTTTCTTCGTCGAATATTGGCATATATTCAAACGCAAACGCGGCAAGCCCGGTGCCGATAATATTACCCAGTAGCACCACGCCCCATAAGCGCAGCAACAGCAGGAGGTTTGCCCCGTTGGGTTTGTGCATGACAGGCAGTACGGCGGTGACGGTGTTTTCGGTGAACAACTGTTGGCGCGCCATGATGACGATAATAAACCCAAAGGTGTAGCCGAGGTTTTCCAGTAAAAAGCTGCCGGGTACACCTTCGAGATTGACGTGAAATACCCCTTTTGCCAGCAGCGATGCACCCATCGATAAACCCGCCGCAATCGCCGACCACAGCAATGCCATCGCGTCCCGTTCTAACTCTTTTTCACCGTCCTGACGGATATGTTCGTGGATGGCCATCGCCCGCGAGGGTAGGCGTTCCTCATCGACTTCTATCTTTTCGCCGTGATCTTTCTCATCACTTTCGACCTCGATGGCATCGGTGGATTTATCGATTTTGTCTTCTTTTAATTCATCCATATTTCGGGGCACTCACGGAGTGTTTGTTTCTTTAAGCGTAGCGGTTTTTAGCTCTGTGCCTCCTGGCGTCAGCTAATTCGACTTAATTTTGATCCTGGGGGTAAGGATTACCTCTTTTGGAGTACCGCAACGGCGCGAGCCAATCTGGAGCAAAGCCTATGATGTGTTATGATTTTGCATCCCGAGACAAGGAGTGACTCCTCAAATGCTTGATGCGATTAACCTGACCTGCGTACGTGATGACCGCGTGTTATTTAGCGAGTTGTCGTTTAGCGTACGCCCAGGTGAAATGGTGCAAATCGCCGGGAAAAATGGTGCCGGGAAAACGTCGCTGTTGCGGATTTTGGCGGGGCTGGCACAAGCTGAGGATGGCGAAGTGAAGTGGCAAGGGGAAACGTTATCCCGCGCGCGCGAACACTATCATCAGGATTTGCTGTGGCTCGGGCATCAACCGGGTATCAAAACGGTTCTCACCGCCTTTGAAAATCTCAGCTTTTATCACACGCAAGGTGCGGAATCACTACGTTGGCAAGCACTTACTGAAGTGGGTTTACTGGGGTTTGAAGATGTCCCGGTTCACCAGCTTTCGGCCGGGCAACAACGGCGAGTGGCGTTGGCCCGTTTGTGGTTAAGCGCACACAAACTGTGGATTCTGGATGAGCCTTTCACCGCCATTGATGCCGCGGGTGTAGAAAAACTCACGCATCAGCTCCTGCGCCATACCGAAAATGGCGGCATGGTCATTCTTACTACGCATCAGCCGCTGGCGGTCGACAATCTGCGCCAGATTCATTTGCAGGAGAAACGGGCATGATGCGCCGGATTTTTCTGCATGAACTGCGAGTGGTGTTCCGCAAAGGGGCAGAAATCGCCAACCCGTTGTGGTTTTTTCTGATCGTTATCACGCTGTTTCCGCTGGGGATTGGCCCTGAGCCGCAATTACTGGCGCGCATTGCGCCGGGTGTGATTTGGGTTGCGGCGCTGTTGGCGTCGTTGCTGGCGATGGACAGGCTGTTTCGTGATGATTTTCAGGACGGTTCGCTTGAGCAACTGATGTTGCTACCCATCCCTTTGCCAATGGTGGTGTTAGCGAAAGTGACCGCTCACTGGGTGGTGACCGGTTTGCCATTGCTGATCCTCTCGCCGCTTGCCGCTTTGTTGCTCGGGCTGGATTTTTACGCCTGGAAAGTGATGGCGTTGACGCTGTTGTTGGGGACGCCAACGTTGAGTTTTTTGGGCGCCCCAGGCGTGGGGCTGACGGTGGGGTTGCGGCGTAGCGGTGTGCTGCTGAGTTTGCTGGTGCTGCCGCTGACTATTCCGCTGTTAATTTTTGCGACCGCCGCTATGGACGCAGCCTCTATGCATCTGCCGGTTGACGGTTATATGGCTATTCTTGGTGCATTTTTAGCGGCCAGCGCGACATTAAGCCCGTTTGCTACGGCGGCGGCGCTGCGTGTGAGTGTGCAATAGATTTGTCGGATGACGCTGCGCTTATCCGACCTACGTGAAACATAACATATCAATATTTTGTAGGGTGGATAAGCGCAGCATCATCCACCATTGTTTTGATTTCGTGAGCAAATAATTATGTGGAAATGGTTACATCAGCTCGCTAAACCCGAGCGCCTTTACCAGCTTTGCGGGCTGTTTGTGCCGTGGTTTGCGATGTTCAGCGCGGTGCTGTTAGTGGCAGGTTGTGTCTGGGGTTTTGGATTTGCGCCTGCGGATTATCAACAAGGCCAGAGCTATCGCATTATGTATCTTCACGTACCTGCGGCGATCTGGTCGATGGGCATTTATGGCTCGATGGCGGTGGCGGCGTTTATTGGCCTTGTCTGGCAGATGAAAATGTCTGACCTTGCCGTGGCGGCGATGGCGCCAGTGGGCGCGGTGTTTACCTTTATCGCGCTGGTGACCGGTTCTGCATGGGGTAAACCGATGTGGGGAACCTGGTGGGTATGGGACGCGCGGCTGACATCCGAGCTGGTGTTGCTGTTTCTCTATATCGGCGTGATTGCGCTGTATAACGCCTTTGATGACCGCCGCCTGGCCGGGCGCGCGGCAGGGATTCTGGTACTGGTCGGCGTGGTGAACTTGCCGATTATTCACTACTCGGTGGAGTGGTGGAACACGTTGCATCAAGGTTCAACTAACATGCAGCAAAGTATCGACCCTTCAATGCGCACTCCGTTGCGCCTGACCATTTTTGGTTTTCTGATGCTGTTTGCCACGCTGACGCTGATGCGTTTGCGTAACCTTATTTTGCTTCAGGAGCAGCGCCGCCCGTGGGTGATGGAACTGGCGAATAAAGGGAGAAACTCATGACCGGGGCATTTTTGAGTTGGGGTGATTTTTTTGCCATGGGCGGCTACGCGTTTTACGTCTGGCTGG
>Ga0207696_1001362_pt1 | contig 13413 bp, 13 predicted proteins | sample KBSS54metaG_FD_184403 | JGI IMG/M metagenome (GOLD analysis project Ga0207696, IMG submission 184403) | Switchgrass rhizosphere microbial communities from Kellogg Biological Station, Michigan, USA - KBS S5-4 metaG (SPAdes) (version 2) | ecosystem: Host-associated > Plants > Roots > Rhizosphere >...
AGCAGTCGTAAACCATTACACACGGTATACCTGATACACCGAGTGCTATGGTTTTGGGGCGGCTTCGCCGCCCAACGGGGCGGTGCGACGTTTCGCTAAATCCCCTCGCCACAGGGGGCCTGCGGAGTTACTTCTTTTCCGGCGGCAACTCTGGCAATGCACGCAGCGCAGCTTCGTACCATTCGGTATTGAACGCGCGGTCTTCTTCGAGGATCGCGTCGATTTCCACTGCCAGAACGTGGGCCATCAGATTGAGGATTTCTTCACGTTCGTAACCCACCAATGTCAGCTTATTGAAGGTCGCTTTGGCGGCGGGCGGGTTGTCGCTTTCGATCTGGTTTTCGATGGCTTCGACCAAGGTGTTTTCGGCGAATTCTTCTTCGTCGATCTCGATATCTGTTGGCTCGCTCATGGCAGGCTCCTCAAGTTAAGGCGGCCAGTTTACCTGCATTCAGCGCTGTGATGCTGCTGGCAAGAAACGTCGCGGCATTCTATAAAAGGCACCTGCCAACCCCGCACGGCCTGGAGGCTATGTGATGCTCAAGCTTTATGGATTTTCCGTCAGCAACTACTACAACATGGTCAAGCTGGCGCTGCTCGAGAAGGGACTGCCGTTTGAAGAGGTGCTGTTTCACCCGGGGCCGAGCCCCGAGGCATTAGCCATCAGCCCGCGCGGGAAGGTGCCGGTGCTGGGTGTCGAACAGGGTTTCATCAACGAAACCAGCGTGATTCTCGAATACCTCGAACAAAGCCAGAAAGGCACGCCGCTGTTGCCGAGCGATCCCTTTGAGCGTTCGCAGGTGCTGGCACTGGCCAAGGAAATCGAGCTGTACATCGAACTGCCTGGGCGTGCCTGCTATGCCGAAGCATTTTTCGGCATGACTGTGCCGGATGCGATCAAGGACAAGACCAAAGCCGAGTTGCTGCTGGGGTTTGCCTCACTGGGCAGGCACGGCAAATTCGCCCCTTATGTGGCAGGCGACAGCCTGAGCATTGCGGATTTGTATTTCCTCTACAGCGTGCCGTTGGCCTGTGCGGTGGCGCAGAAGCTGTTTGACCTGGATTTGCTGGCGGAGATGCCGGCGGCCAAGGCGCTGCTGGAGCGTCTGGGGCAATATCCGAATGTGCAGCGGATTGCGAAGGACAAGGAAGCGGCGATGCCAGCGTTTTTGGCGATGGTCGCCGGCAAGAAGTAGGTTTTACTGCGTCTTCAAGACCGCTTCGCGAGCAGGCTCGCTCCCACAGGGGAACGCATTCCTAATGTTGGAGCGCGCCTGCTCGCGAAGCTTTTAGCGGTTTAGCGACTGGCGAGTAACGCCTGGCCGCGAGCCACAGCTTTCTTGACCTGTGCCGGCGCAGTTCCGCCGATATGGTCACGGGCATTCACCGAGCCTTCCAGGGTCAGCACGGCGAACACGTCCTGATCGATCTGATCGCTGAACTTGCGCAACTCTTCCAGGCTCATTTCCGCCAGGTCTTTACCGCTTTCCACGCCGTACTTCACGGCATGGCCAACGATTTCGTGGCAGTCACGGAACGGCAGACCACGACGTACCAGGTAGTCGGCCAGGTCGGTGGCGGTGGAGAAGCCACGCAGGGCGGCTTCACGCATCATCGCGTGCTTGGGTTTGATCGCCGGGATCATGTCGGCAAAGGCCCGCAGCGAGTCGCGCAACGTGTCGGCGGCGTCGAACAGTGGCTCTTTATCTTCCTGGTTGTCCTTGTTGTAGGCCAGGGGCTGGCCTTTCATCAGGGTCAGCAGGCCCATCAGTGCGCCGAATACGCGACCGGTCTTGCCACGCACCAGCTCCGGGACGTCCGGGTTTTTCTTTTGCGGCATGATCGAGCTGCCGGTGCAGAAACGGTCCGGCAGATCGATGAACTGGAACTGCGCGCTGGTCCACAGCACCAGTTCTTCGGAGAAGCGCGACAAGTGCATCATCGCGATGCTTGCGGCCGAGCAGAACTCGATGGCGAAGTCACGATCGGACACGTTGTCCAGCGAGTTACCGCCCACAGCGTCGAAGCCCAGCAGTTGAGCGGTGTATTCGCGGTCGATCGGGTAGGTGGTACCGGCCAGTGCGGCACTGCCCAGCGGCATGCGGTTGGTACGCTTGCGGCAGTCGACCAGGCGTTCGTAGTCGCGGCTGAGCATTTCGAACCAGGCCAGCATGTGATGCCCGAAGGTCACTGGCTGCGCGGTTTGCAGGTGAGTGAAGCCCGGCATGATGCTGCCGGCTTCGCGCTCGGCCTGTTCCAGCAAGCCTTTTTGCAGGCGGGTGATTTCGCTCAGGATCAGGTCGATCTCGTCACGCAGCCACAGGCGGATGTCGGTGGCGACCTGGTCGTTACGGCTGCGACCGGTGTGCAGCTTTTTACCGGTGACGCCGATGCGGTCGGTCAGACGCGCCTCGATGTTCATGTGCACGTCTTCGAGGTCGATGCGCCAGTCGAACTGGCCGGCCTCGATTTCACCCTGGATGGTCTTCAGGCCATCAGTGATGCTGTCGCGCTCGGCATCGGTCAGCACGCCGACCTTGGCCAGCATCGTGGCGTGAGCGATCGAGCCCATGATGTCGTGGCGATACAGGCGCTGGTCGAAAGTGACGGAGGCGGTGAAGCGGGCGACGAAGGCGTCGACGGGTTCACTGAAGCGGCCGCCCCAGGACTGATTGGTCTTGTCAGTGCTCATGAATTCGCTCGTGTCGGCTGAAGAAAGATGGCGTAGAAAGCTGTCGCGGATAATAACAGGGTTGCCAATCCTGTCGCTGACACTGGTCGATACGTTTTTTTCTCAGGTGGCGGCCCATACTCGAATCAGCGCCGAGGGAATTTGCGCAACGATATTTTTCAATTGAGCAATATCGTGCCGGCAACCGTCTACAGTTGGACAGTAGGACCAGCGCACTTCCAGACGCTGCAGCTGACTATAAGAAGAGGGGGTGTTCATATTGTGTATCAACAAACCCTACGGCGATGCCTCGTTAACGCGGGCCTGGGCCGCCAAACGCACGACAGATGAAAATATAACCGTCGGTCGGGCGGCACTTTTTGGCCGTCGCGCTAGTCTTAGCGTGGATCGCGGTGACGGACGTCACTTCACCTGTCTACGCTATCCTTGTGCGAGACTCACGCAGGAATCCAGCGCAATATGAATGTCCTGATCGTTGATGACGAACCCCTTGCCCGCGAGCGCCTGAGCCGAATGGTTGGCGAACTCGAGGGATACAGTGTCCTGGAGCCTAGCGCCACGAACGGCGATGAAGCGTTGGCTCTGATCGACAGCCACAAACCCGATATCGTGCTGCTCGATATCGGCATGCCGGGCCTCGATGGCCTGCAAGTGGCTGCACGATTGTGCGAACGCGAAACCCCGCCCGCCGTGGTGTTTTGCACAGGCCCCGATGAATTTGCCGTGGAAGCCTTACAGGCCAGCGCCGTAGGCTATCTGGTGAAACCTGTGCGTACAGAACAATTACATGAAGCGTTGAAAAAAGCCGAGCGGCCCAATCGCGTCCAGCTCGCGGCCCTGACCCGTCCCGCCGCCGAAAGTGGCAGCGGCCCGCGCAGCCACATCAGCGCCCGTACCCGTAAAGGCATCGAGCTGATCCCATTGAATCAGGTGGTCTACTTCATTGCGGATCACAAATACGTGACCTTGCGCCACGAAGGCGGCGAAGTGCTGCTGGATGAGCCGCTCAAGGCCCTTGAAGATGAATTTGGCGATCGCTTCGTGCGAATCCACCGCAACGCGCTGGTCGCCCGCGAGCGCATCGAACGCCTGCAGCGCACGCCTCTGGGGCATTTTCAGCTGTTCCTCAAAGGCTTGAACGGCGACGCCCTGATCGTCAGCCGACGGCATGTGGCCGGCGTGCGCAAGATGATGCAACAGCTTTAATCCGCCATTTACGGGCGGGTTTCATCCCGATTGCTGGATGTCTGAGGCCAGGGAGGCCACGCGGTTTCTGATACAAGTCAAAGTGGATTTGGTTGAGCTGTTATTATCCGCCGTATCTATTCAGTACGGATTGATCCATGTCCTCTCGCGAAATCCGCATCGCCACCCGTAAAAGTGCACTCGCCCTGTGGCAGGCCGAATACGTCAAAGCCCGTCTGGAAGAGGCCCATCCGGGTCTGCTCGTGACGTTGGTGCCCATGGTCAGTCGCGGTGACAAGTTGCTCGACTCGCCACTGTCGAAAATCGGCGGCAAGGGCCTGTTCGTCAAAGAACTGGAAACCGCGCTGCTGGAAAACGAAGCCGACATCGCGGTGCACTCGATGAAAGACGTGCCGATGGACTTCCCTGAAGGCCTCGGTCTGTTTTGCATCTGCGAGCGCGAAGACCCGCGCGATGCATTCGTCTCCAACACCTACACCAGCCTGGACGAATTGCCGCAAGGCAGCATCGTCGGCACCTCCAGCCTGCGCCGTCAGGCCCAGTTGCTGACCCGTCGTCCGGACCTGGAAATTCGCTTCCTGCGCGGCAACGTCAACACGCGCCTGGCCAAGCTCGATGCAGGCGAATACGACGCGATTATCCTCGCTGCCGCCGGCCTGATTCGTCTGGGCTTTGAAGATCGCATCACCTCGGCCATCAGCGTCGACGACAGTCTGCCGGCCGGTGGCCAAGGCGCGGTGGGTATCGAATGCCGCAGCGTCGACAGCGAAATTCACGCGCTGTTGGCACCGCTGCACCATCAGGACACCGCCATCCGCGTGACCGCCGAACGTGCTCTCAACAAACATTTGAATGGCGGCTGCCAAGTGCCGATCGCCTGCTATGCCGTGCTTGAAGGCGAGCAGATCTGGTTGCGGGGTCTTGTCGGTGATCCGAACGGCGGTCTGCTGCTCAGCGCCGAGGCTCGTGCGCCACGAAGCGACGCCGAAGCCTTGGGCGTGCAAGTGGCTGAAGACCTGCTGAGTCAAGGCGCCAACGACATTCTGAAAGCAGTCTACGGCGAGGCAGGTCACGAGTGACGGGTTGGCGCCTGCTGCTGACGCGTCCCGCGGATGAGTCGGCGGCGCTGAGCAGTCTTTTGGCCGAAAAGGGGATTTTCAGCAGCAGTTTGCCGCTTTTGGAGATCGAGCCGATTCCTGCCTCTGACACAATGCGCGAGATGATTCAGGGGCTGGATCGCTATTGCGCGGTGATCGTGGTCAGTAAGCCGGCCGCCAGAATTGCCGTGGATCTGCTCGACAGGTATCGGCCGCAACCCCCTCGTTTGAAGTGGTTCAGCGTGGGCGCCGCCACCGCGCAGATCCTCGAGGATCGCGGGTTGGACATCAGCTTTCCGGTGGAGGGCGATGACAGCGAAGCCTTGCTTGAACTTCCTCAGTTGCGCGAGGCAATCGCGCGGCCCGGTCCGCGCGTGCTGATCATGCGTGGAGAGGGCGGGCGCGAGTTGCTGGCTGAGCGTTTGCGCGAGCTTGGTGCTAGTGTCGAGTATCTGGAGTTGTACCGCCGCGACCTGCCGCAGTACCCGCCGGCAGCGCTGCCTGACCGGATCGAAGCGGAACGCTTGAACGGGCTGGTGGTCAGCAGTGGACAGGGTTTTGAGCACCTGCATCAATTGGCCGGCGATGCCTGGCCGCAATTGGCGCGGTTGCCGTTGTTTGTTCCAAGCCCCAGGGTTGCCGAGCTGGCACGTGCCGCCGGGGCCCAAACAGTTGTGGATTGTCGTGGCGCCAGTGCCGCGGCTTTGCTGACGGCGTTGCGGGAGCATCCCGGACCCGTTCTCTAATGCAAAGGATGGATACGTGAGCGAAACAGCCTTGCCTAAAGATGACGTCAAGCCAGTGTTCGATGCACCGGTTGAAGCACCGGTTGAAACCGGGCCACCTGCTGCAGTGCAGCGCCGAGGCAATGGGCTGGCAATCGTCGCGCTGTTGCTGGGCGCTGCCGGTGTCGCCGTGGGCGGTTGGGGAGTCTGGCAGGTGCGTCACCTGCAAGCCAATACTCAACTGCAGTTGAGTCAGGTCCAGGCATTGAGCGATCAGGCACAGGACCTGAAGCTCAATGAACAACGCCTGACTGCTCGCCTGGAACAAATGCCTGCCGCCGCCGAGCTCGATGCGCGCAGTCGTTTGGTCATTCAACTTCAAGGCGATCAGCAACGCCTGAATCAACGTCTGGAGACGGTTCTCGGCGCCAGCCGCAAGGATTGGCGTCTGGCCGAGGCCGAGCACCTGCTGCGTCTGGCCAGCCTGCGTCTTTCCGCGTTGCAGGACATCAGCAGTGCCCAGGCTTTGGTGCAGGGTGCCGATGAAATTCTGCGCGAACAGAACGACCCGGGTTCCTTTGCCGCTCGCGAGCAAGTGGCCAAAACGCTGGTGGCATTGCGTAGCACCCAACAGCCGGATCGCACCGGTCTGTTCCTGCGACTGGGGGCGCTGCGCGATCAAGTGATCAGCCTCACTGAGCTGGCACCCGAGTACAAGGATCGTGGCGAATCCCTGCTGGGTCTCACCGCTGATGGCGACGGCGCCAGTCGTTGGGCGCAATGGTGGGATCAGGTCTCGCGCTACATCCGCATCGACTTCAACGCCGACAAGAATGTGCGTCCGTTGCTGGCCGGGCAGAGCCTGAGCCAGGTGCGCCTGGCCCTGAGCCTGGCACTGGAGCAGGCGCAATGGGCCGCGCTCAATGGCCAGGCCGCGGTTTATACCCAGGCGCTGGCCGAAGCGCGGGACGTGCTCAAGGGCAACTTCAACCCGGACAACCCTCAGAGCAAAGTGATGCTTGAGCAGGTTGGCGAGTTGAGCAAGCAACCGGTCACCGTTGTCACGCCAGACCTGACCGGCACGCTGAGTGCAGTTCAAGGGTATCTGGAGCGGCGTAACGTCAACGCCGAGGACTCGATCAAACCGATGGCCAAACCTGCCGCGGACACCATTCAGGAGGCGACGCCATGAAACGCCTCTATGTGATCGTGTTCCTGGTGATCGCCGCTGCTGCTGCGCTCGGGCTGGCGATTGCCGAGCATTCCGGTTACGTGCTGGTCGCCTATAAAAGCTTCCGTTACGAGTCTAGTCTGTGGGCAACCCTGGCGTTGGTCGCCGTGCTCTGGCTGGTGTTCTGGGGCATCAAGGCGTTGATCGAATTGGTGACGACCTCCAGCGGCGTGGTCAATCCCTGGTCGCGGCGCAATCGCAGTCGCCGGGTGCAGGTGGCGATTGAACACGGTCAGCTGGATCTGGCCGAAGGTCGCTGGGCCAGTGCGCAGCGCCATCTGCATCGGGCTGCGGAAGCCGAGCGCCAGCCTCTGCTTTACTACCTCGGTGCCGCCAGGGCCGCGAACGAACAAGGTCAATACGAGGAAAGCGACAACCTGCTGGAGCGCGCTCTTGAGCGACAACCCCAGGCAGAGTTGGCGATTGCCCTGAGCCACGCGCAATTACAGACTGATCGCGGCGATACCGACGGCGCCCTGGTGACCCTGCAAGCCATGCACGAGCGTCATCCTCATAACGTCCAGACCTTGCGCCAGTTGCAGCGCTTGCACCAACAGCGGGGCGACTGGTCGGCCGTGATTCGTCTGCTGCCGGAGCTGCGCAAGGATAAGGTCCTGCCACCGGCCGAACTGGCCGAACTGGAACGCCGGGCCTGGGGTGAGAACCTGTCCCTGGCGGCGCATCGGGAAGAAGACGGGACGGTCGGCTTGCAATCGCTCAATCGCGCCTGGCAGCAGTTGACCTCAGCTCAGCGTCAGGAACCGCAACTGGTGCTCGCTTATGCCGAGCAACTTCGGCAACTGGGTGCTCAGGTCGAGGCCGAAGAGATCCTGCGGACGGCGCTCAAGCGCAACTATGACAGTCATCTGGCGCGCCTCTATGGACTCGTTCGCGGCAGCGATCCGGCACGTCAACTGCACACGGCCGAGGGTTGGCTCAAGGATCATCCGGCCGATCCGAGCCTGCTGCTGACTTTGGGGCGCTTGTGTCTGCAAAGCAGCCTTTGGGGCAAGGCCCGGGACTATCTGGAAAGCAGCCTGCGAGTGCAGCGCAACCCGGAAGCCTGTGCGGAACTGGCGCGGCTGCTGGCGCAGCTGGGTGACACAGAACGCAGCAATCAGTTGTTCCAGGAGGGCTTGGTCTTGCTGGACGAGCGCTTGCTGGCGGCACCGTTGCCGGTTCCTGTTCACGCTTGAAGAGTGGATGACGGGTCGCTCGAAGGAGCGATCCAGTCGCCTGCAAACTGTCGGAATTTACCTTTGTAGTCCGTTAACGGCAAAGTCCTACAGGGGACTACACCTAATCCTCTCGTTCCTGTCGGGAATTCCCTACACTTCTGTTGAAGTGTCCCCGCTGACCTGCCTTGAAAGGCTGCAGCGCTTTCCTCTACCGTAACCGCCTGTCTCTACTGTTACGGAAATGCCATGTCTTTGGCCTGCTCACGCTCCTTGTTTTTCATGGCTTTCATTGCAGGTGCCCTGGTCCTGGGCGTGTCTTATTACCTGGAATATGCGGTCGGCCTCAAGCCTTGCGGGTTGTGCCTGTTGCAGCGCTTTTGCCTCGCATTGCTCACGGGTATCTGCCTGGTGGCTTCGGTGCATGGGCCGGGCCGCTTTGGCTCTTTCCTGTATTGGATGCTCGGGCTGTTTTGCAGTCTGGCGGGTACGGTCACGGCGTGGCGGCAGGTAGTGCTGCAGAGCGATCCAACGCATCGGCTGATGACGTGCCCGCCTGATCTGGCTGTTCAGTACGAGGACATGCCCTGGTTTTGCCAAGTGACACAGATGTTTAAAGGGGAGGCAGAGTGCGCGGAGATTTCCTGGACACTGTTCGACCTGAGCATTCCTGAGTGGAGCCTGCTGCTCTTCATGGCGATGACGATTTTAGGTATTTACCAGTTGCTGCGACTTGTCTGGAAAGCCTGTCTGCGACCGCTCAGCGGCGGTTCGTCGCACCGGGTGGTGGCGGGTGATTAAACACTTGTATGAACTTTATCTCCTGCGTACCTTGAAGCCATTGTCGCGCGGGCATAATCTGGCCCGCACGTGTCATTGGAATTATGTTGCTCGAATGACGCTCTGCCTGGCCGATACTTGACCTTCAAGTGTGGCGACGGGTGTAGGGCAGCATGACCCACAAGGGAAGAGAGATCACCATGCTCGAAAGTTGTCAGAATGCTCAGGAACGTTGGGGTGGAGTGCATCTGCTGATCGATCGCTGGTTGCAGGAGCGTCACGAGCTGGTTCGGGCCTATGATGCTCTCGGCGCCGAGCCTGAGGCACTGGGTGAGAACCGTAAGCCGTTGCAGGAATTCTGCGGCGTGCTGGTCGATTACGTGTCTGCCGGGCACTTCGAGATCTACGAACAGCTGACCGGCGAAGCCAAAGCGTTTGGTGACACTCGCGGTCTCGAGCTGGCCGAGACCATCTACCCTCGCATCGACGTCATCACCGAGAAGCTGCTCGCGTTCAACGACCTATGTGATGCAGGTCAATGCGTGGCAGAGAAATTCAAAGAGCTGGGTGGCCTGTTGCACGAGCGCTTCGAGCTGGAAGACTGCCTGATCGAAGTGCTGCACACCGCTCACAAGGAAGAGGACCCGGTTCAGGCCTGAACCCCCTTCCTGCAAGACCTCCAAAAACGGTGCGCTATGCGCGCCGTTTTTCATTTCCGGTATTCAGCCTGTGGCACCGCGCAGTTCGACTTCGAATACCAGCGGTGTGAAGGGCGCAATCAGGTCGCCGGCACCCTCGGCGCCATAGGCTTCGGCTGATGGAATCACCAGGCGCCATTTCGCACCGACCGGCATTTGCTGCAACGCGCTACGCCATCCGCTGATCACGCTGTCGAGACTGAACCACTGCGGCTGACTGTTCTGATCGAACACCGTGCCGTCGGGAAGGCGACCGATATATAGCACCTGGACTTTGCCGTTGGGGCCAGCTTTGGCACCCGTGCCTGGCGCCAACTCCGTTAGCAATATTCCATCGGCCAGCTCACGAACGCCCGGTCTGGCTTTTTCCTCGGCGAGAAAAGCCTGCTCTTTTTCGAGTGCGATTTCGCTTTGCGGCGTGCTCGGTTGCAAGGCGACCTGGGCTTCGTGCTCGGCAAGAATCTGTTCGATCTGCTCATCTTTCAGCGCCAGGGGTTTGCCTTGATAGGCTTGTTGCAAGCCTTGGATCAGCGCCTGAAGTTGCAGATCGGGAACCTCCTGGCGCAGGCGTTCGCCGAGACTTGCGCCCAGGCTGTAAGAGAGATCATGAGTGTCATTTTCTTTGGTTTTTTCGGCGGCCTGGGCCACGGAAAAAAACACGCACAGTGATAAAAAAAGGTAGCGCGACATGGGCACTCTCCGACCTGAGGTGCGGGGGATTATGCCAGTGTGAATGCGCTCGACGGTGAACTGGTTTTGCGCAAGCGCAGAAGAATTTCAATCCGTTGCAACGTCGCGCTTTGGATACTGTCAAGATGCCCTAGCGGCGGTAGCAGCAGAGGTCTAGTATGAGCCGCACCCACGTCAGCCAGGAGGTAAACCATGTCGGCCACCAAGAAGCCTGTAAATACTCCGTTGCACTTACTCCAACAACTCTCGGGCAGCTTGCTCGAGCATCTGGAAAACGCTTGCTCCCAAGCCTTGGCTGATGCTGAAAAACTGCTCGCCAAACTGGAAAAGCAACGCGGAAAAGCACAAGAAAAACTGCACAAGTCCCGTACCAAATTGCAGGACGCTGCGGCGGCCGGCAAGGCCAAGGCACAAGCCAAAGCCAAGGGCGCGGTGAAGGAGCTTGAGGACTTGCTCGATGCCCTCAAGGATCGTCAATCCGAAACTCGCAGCTACATTCTGCAACTCAAGCGCGATGCTCAAGAAAGCCTGAAACTGGCCCAGGGCGTCGGTCGTGTACAAGAGGCTGTCGGCAAGGCGTTGTCCCTGCGTTCGGCCAAGCCTGCTGCGGCTCCTGCCAAGAAAGCCGCTGCCAAACCGGCTGCTGCAAAAGCACCGGCCAAGCCTGCCGCCAAACCGACTGCCAAAGCACCGGTGAAAGCCGCAGCAAAACCAGCAGCAAAACCTGCGGCGAGAAAACCAGTCGCTGCCAGCGCTGCGAAACCGGCTGCTAGAACGACGGCTGCCAAGCCTGCCGCCGCCAAGCCAGCCACTGCAAAAACGGCTGCTGCAAAACCAGCCGTGGCGAAAACTGCCGCAGCCAAACCAGCAGCAAAAACGGCCGCTAAACCTGCAGCCAAACCCGCTGCCAAAACTGCGGCGGCGAAACCTGCGGCCAAGCCGGCTGCCAAACCTGTTGCGGCTAAAGCTGCTGCAAAACCAGCTGCAAAACCGGCGGTAAAAGCTGCTGCCAAACCAGCCGCTAAGCCAGCAGCAAAACCTGCTGTAGCGAAACCAGCAGCCAAACCTGCCGCTGCCAAACCGGCTGCAAAACCCGCGGTGAAAAAACCTGTTGCCGCCAAGCCGGCCGCCGCGCCAGTTGCCAAGCCAGCCAACCCGGTTCCGGCGGCAACGTCTGCTTTAGCAGCAGCTACCTCGACAACGCCGCCAGCGCCAACGCCGGCCGCCGCATCGATCGCAGCAACCACCCCAACCAGCGCTTCTTAAGTGCCGGTTGCCGCGACGCGCAGCTGATGCAGCGCGTCGCGGTCCAGGTGGACGGCGCCTGCCGTCACACCTGCCAGCCAGGCCGCTAGATCGGCCGCGTCACCCTGCGGCCAACTTTGCGCCGTTCTCTCCAGTCGCAACAACAGATGTCGCTCGGCTTCCAGTTCGAGTGCCTTCACTTGCTCGCGCAAGGCATTCAGTTCGCCATCGACGGCGGCGACGACTTTCCAATTCACCCGCAAGGCTCGCAGCGGTTGCACCACGTCTGCGTCCCACGGCTCGGCCACGCTACGCAGTTGCTGCAATCGGTGTTCGTTACAGGCGACGCCACGTTCTCCCAGCCACAGCCCGCAGAGCAGCAAGCACACATTGATACCCGCCGACTGCAATTGCAGGCATGCGGGTTCAACGCCGGGACGGGCGTAAGTACTAAGGGAAAAGCTCCACAGGTCAGAGGACATAGTGCTACTCGCGCCAGTTGCGAGCGAAGCTGGTAGACTCCGCCGCCATTATGATTCGACTTCAGAACCTGACTTTACAGCGTGGCCCGCAACGTCTGCTAGAAGACGCCGAGCTGACCCTGCACGCCGGCCACAAAGCCGGCCTCATCGGTGCCAACGGCGCCGGCAAATCGAGCCTGTTTGCCTTGCTTCTGGGTGACCTGCACCCGGATTCGGGTGATTGCTTCTTGCCGGCGGACTGGCGCATCGCCCACATGCGCCAGGAGATCGACACCCTCGATCGGGTGGCGGTCGACTATGTGCTCGATGGCGACCTGCGCCTGCGTGAGGTGCAACGCGACCTCGCGGCAGCCGAAGCGGCCCATGACGGTACCGCTCAGGCCCGCCTGCACTCGGAACTCGACAGCGCCGACGGTTACACCGCCGATGCCCGGGCCCGAAAACTGCTGGCCGGCCTTGGGTTCACCAATGAACAGATGGATCGCCAGGTAGGAGATTTCTCTGGTGGTTGGCGGATGCGTCTGAACCTGGCGCAGGCTTTGATGTGCCCCTCGGACTTGTTGTTGCTCGACGAACCGACCAACCACTTGGACCTCGACGCCATCATCTGGCTCGAAGAATGGCTCAAAAGCTATCCCGGCACCTTGATGCTGATTTCCCACGACCGGGACTTCCTCGATGCCGTGGTCGATCACGTGGCCCACGTCGATCAGCGCAAGATCACCCTGTATCGCGGTGGTTACAGCGCCTTCGAACGCGCTCGCGCCGAACGTCTGGCCCAGCAACAGCAGGCCTACGAGAAGCAACAGGCGCAACGTGCGCACATGGAAAGCTACATCGCCCGCTTCAAGGCCCAGGCCACCAAGGCCCGTCAGGCCCAGAGCCGGATCAAGGCGCTGGAGCGGATGGAAGAACTGTCCGCCGCCCACGTCGATTCGCCATTCGATTTCGTTTTCCGCGAATCAGTGAAAATCTCCAGCCCGTTGATTGACCTCTCCGATGCCCGACTGGGTTACGGCGAGCGAGCCGTGCTGGAGAAGGTCAAGCTGCAACTGACCCCCGGTGCGCGGATCGGTTTGCTTGGCCCGAACGGTGCCGGTAAATCGACCCTGATCAAAAACCTTGCCGGTGAACTCGAACCGTTGTCCGGCCGACTGACCCGTGGCGAGAACACCGTCGTTGGCTACTTCGCCCAACATCAGCTGGACTCACTCGACTCCAAGGCCAGCCCGCTGCTGCACATGCAGCGCCTGGCGCCGACCGAGCGCGAGCAGACGCTGCGCGACTTCCTCGGTGGTTTCGATTTCCGCGGCGCGCGTATCGATGAGCCGGTGCTGAACTTCTCCGGTGGCGAAAAGGCCCGTCTGGCTCTGGCATTGATCGCCTGGGGCC
>Ga0207696_1001366_pt1 | contig 13391 bp, 12 predicted proteins | sample KBSS54metaG_FD_184403 | JGI IMG/M metagenome (GOLD analysis project Ga0207696, IMG submission 184403) | Switchgrass rhizosphere microbial communities from Kellogg Biological Station, Michigan, USA - KBS S5-4 metaG (SPAdes) (version 2) | ecosystem: Host-associated > Plants > Roots > Rhizosphere >...
AATCGGTGAATCAGGTCTTGAAGTAAACCGTGGCCGTGCAACTGTTGATGCATACCTACAATCTACTTCTCACAAAGACGTATTCGTTGCTGGAGACAGCGCTGTTGTCTTCGGTCCAGAAGGTCGCCCATACCCACCAACTGCACAAATCGCTTGGCAAATGGGTGAGTTAATTGGATACAACTTATACGCAGCACTAGAAGGCAAAGCATTCGAAGAGTTTGCACCAGTAAACTCTGGAACACTTGCAAGTCTAGGTCGTAAAGATGCTGTTGCTACAATCGGAGCAAGCTCAACTCCACTTAAAGGCTTACCAGCATCATTAATGAAAGAAGCAAGTAACGTTCGTTACTTATCACACATTAAAGGATTATTCAGCTTAGCTTACTAATCCGTTTACTAGCCCGAATCATGATTCGGGCTTTTTTATTTTTAAAAGCTTTCTTTTTAGATGGGAGAGAGCATCCAGCCATGCATAGGAGCGGTCAGGGCCTTTTTCTGCCCCATGCCAATTTTAAAACAAAGAGAGATGATGAGTGCAAGGCTCCTTTTGTTCTTTGTGGCAGCGATTTATATATTATTTTTATTCGACAAAAAGGCTCGACAAACCTCTATAATAGTCTTAATATACTGATTTTTTTGTGGCGAAATTGTGTATAGTAAAAAAGTAGAAATGAAGATATCTCCTCACTTCTACTCTATAACAAACTTTCTTCTCCTAATTTCACCAAGCTGTAATTCTTTTTACCTTTACGGATAATAACAAATCTTCCATCGAATGAATTTTCTGCTGTAACATTTGTATTCACATCCGTCACTTTTTCACCGTTCATAGAAATAGCTCCATTATTAATATCTTCTCTGGCTTGACGTCTAGAAGGTTCAATTCTTAAATCAACTAACCACTCAACGATATTTTTTGTTTCTTTTGAAGCATGGAAAGTCGGCATATCTTTAAATCCTTGTTCAATTTCATCCGCAGTTAATGATTGAATATCCCCACTAAATAATGCTGCTGTAATTTTTAGTGCTTGGGACAGTGCATGCTCACCATGAACAAATTTCGTCATTTCTTCTGCTAGCACTTTTTGCGCTTCACGCTTATGTGGCTCTGTTTGCACTTTAACTACTAATTCATCAATTCTCTCTTTCGTTAAGAACGTAAAGTATTTCAAGTATTTAACCACATCACGGTCATCTGTATTCACCCAGAACTGGTAGAATTCAAATGGCGTTGTTTTTTCAGGATCTAACCAAACTGCTCCGCCTGCTGACTTACCGAATTTCGTACCGTCTGACTTTAATAACAATGGAATTGTTAACCCAAATACTTTTGCTTCATGCCCTTCTAATTTACGAATTAAATCTAAACCACTCGTAATATTTCCCCACTGGTCGCTACCACCGATCTGTAATTGGACACCTTCTTCTTTGTATAAGTGATGGAAATCCATCGCTTGTAATATTTGATATGTGAATTCTGTAAATGAAATCCCCGTATCTAGACGGCTTGCTACAATATCTTTCGCTAACATACTATTTATACTAAAGTTTTTACCGTAGTCTCGTAAAAACTCGATAATATTGATTTGATGCGTCCAGTCATAGTTATTTACCATTTTCACTTCACTATTACCGCCAAAGTCAAATAGCTTTTTCATTTGTGCTGTTAAAGCATCCACATTATGTTGCACTTGTGCTAATGTTTGTAACTGACGCTCTGTTTGTCGTCCACTTGGATCGCCAATTGTTCCTGTTGCTCCTCCAATTAAAATAACCGGATGATGTCCAGCTAATTGAAATCGTTTCATCATCATAAACGGAATTAAATGTCCAATATGCATACTGTCACCAGTTGGATCTACACCACAGTACAAGGAAATCCTTTTCTCTTCTATTAATTCACGTAATCCGTCTGCATCAGTTTGTTGATTAACGGCATCGCGCCATTCTAATTCATCAATAATGTTCATGTCTTCCCATCCCCTTTACTATTTAAAATTCCAATTAAAAAACAAAAAGCCCCTATGTCTACATTAGACATAGGGACGATTATGAACCGTGTTACCACCCAGATTGCACAAATAGTATCATACTACTATTCATGCCACTCTTAGCAATAATATCGATTGCTACTCCGCTTAGCATTACCTAAGATACTCCAGAGTGTAATTCACAAGTTTGTTTGTGCTAGGTTCCATCAACCCCTAGCTTTCTCGACAACAGTGACAAACTGCTACTAGGCTCTTTCAACGTATTGAATATGTTAAATTATAGCCATTATAGTGAATGAAAAGCATATTGTCAATTATACCCAAAAACTTTTTTAGAAATTATTTAATTTAAATCTTCTCCAATAATCCTTACTTCTCTTTCTAACGTAACACCACATTTCTCTTTAACTGTCTTTTGAACGAAATGAATTAAATCGATATAATCTTGCGCCGTTCCATTATCAACGTTTACCATGAATCCAGCATGTTTTGTTGAAACTTCCACACCGCCAATTCGCGTTCCTTGTAGCTCAGAGTCTTGAATAAGCTTACCAGCAAAGTTATTAGGCGGACGCTTGAAAACACTACCGCATGAAGGATATTCTAATGGCTGTTTCGATTCTCTTTTATACGTTAAATCATCCATTTTTTCTTTAATCTCTTCATATACACCATTCTCAAGTTCAAATGTAGCTTCAAGTATGATGTAATGATTATTGGCAAATATACTTTTACGATATCCAAAATCAAAGTCGTCTTTTGAAAGAGTAATTAGCTCTCCCTCTTTTGTCATGACAACCGCTTTTGTTAATACATACGCTACCTCACCACCGTATGCACCTGCATTCATATATAAAGCCCCTCCAACAGACCCTGGTATACCACAAGCAAATTCAAGACCTGTTAAAGAATGCTTTAATGCTATTCTTGATATATCAATAATCGCTGCACCACTTTGTGCTACAATTGTCTGCTCGTTCACAGTAACATCCGTAATATGAGTCAAACTTAATGTAATCCCACGAATACCACCGTCTTTTATAATGACATTCGAGCCGTTTCCTAAAAACGTAATTGGAATGTTGTGTTTATTTGCATACTGTACAACTTGTTGAATTTCAGTATAGGTAGTAGGCTGTACAAACACATCTGCTTTTCCCCCTACTTTTATATGCGTATGATTCTTTAACATCTCATCTTGTTTTACATGTTCTTCTGGTAATACTGTACGTAAATATTTATATACTTCCTGCATATTCATTCTATGATTCCTCTATTTCTATTAATAATTAATGGCCTATCCTCTCGATATATAAATACAAATTGAAAAACCGACATAAAATCTTTCTTTTTAGGTGAGAGAGGGCGTCTAGCCATGCATAGAAGCGGTCAGCCCCTCTTCCTGCCCCCTGCAAAGTTAAAACAAAAGGAGAAAATGAGTACAGGTCACCTTTTGTTCTTCATAGCAGCGATTTATATGGTGGAAAATCAAAATGGATATATAGTTTCGGCATTTTTAAAACCATTTCTCTTATTTTCTTCCATTCCGCTTACAAGTTCATTCACTACACTACATGTAATGCCATGCTGAAAATAAGTAGATAATCGGCCATCACATAGATTACCTAAATAGTTTTGTAAGATAACTTCCGTCTCTATCTTATCAAAAAATCGAGAAGAAAACTTTACCTTCAAAAATTTTCCGATATAACCAAGTTTAAGATAGAAAAATTTAAAATCTAATCTCTTCCTTTACAAAACTCTATTATATCGCATGTCAATGTGAAAAAATATGTTTAAAGATGGAACTTTTCAAACTGATAAAAATGTCTATATTTTGTCACATCAAAAATAGACATTACAAAACTGTAAGGCTTTTGTAATATAAAAGGATGCCTCCTTATATGTTAAGGGCATCCTTTTTTCGATTACTTTAATTGAATTTGAACTGGTGGTAATGGCTTTTCAGGATGATATGGTGACATTGCTACTTCTAGCACATAATTTTTTAGACTAAAATTCTTTACACCATATTCCCCATCCAACTTAAATGTCGCTTGGAATTGTAGCTTTTCCTTATTCAATACCTTTACATCGCTTCCTTTTATAACATGACCAATTGGTGCAAATTCCTTATCTACATATGAAGAATCAATTAAATTCATAACTTCTCCACAATTGACCAATTCATCCATAGACTTATGTTTTGTATCGGCATTTTGAAGTGTATATTGCACAATTAATCGCTGTTTTTTATGCTGAATTTTATTCACGACAATCTTCAAATCGCTACGAGTACTTTGTATTTCAAATGGCGTCTTTTGATTTAAAGCCTGAATAGACGGCTTTTCAGATAATCTCACATTCGGATGTAGCGTAATAAATTCCGCTCCCTCTGGAATTTTCCCGAAAATAGATCGTTCATTAGATTCTATCTGATTTCCAAATTTTTCTCTTCCAAATTCAATACCTGACGTGTTAAAATCAATTTCATTTCCTTTATCGTCAGTTACTTTTCCAATTCTCGCTAAATCATTTTCTCCAGCAGGTGGATATATTGCTTTATAGTCGATAGCAACGGATTCTTTTCCGAGCGTAATCTTTTCAAAGTTAAATGTATGTTCTTTATCTTCACTACTTACGGATTGCTGAGGGTTAATGATTTTATTTTCTAATTGCTGTACAGGGATATCAAATTTCCAAAACCCTTTTGTGTCCCCGATAGATGTAATCGTAATGGGTAACGTTGTATTTTGGGGAAGCTCTTTTTCTGGATAATCAATGTGAATATTCCCAAACCAACCGTCTTTTGTTATTTTGCCATCAAATGAAGCTGCCCTCCCCCACTTTTGGCTTCCATCAACAAGTTTAAAATCATAGTAAAAGCCTCTAGCAGAATTATGCCTGATCTCTACTTGATCTGGATTATCTACTTTAAACGTAACGCCAATTCTACCACCATCATAATAAACACTATTCATTGTTACGCTAATCCCATTGCTCACCGCCTGCTGATTTAACTCTGTTACAAGCTTACTTGCCGACAGATTTTGACCAATTGTATCATGAAAATGCGAATAAATTTTCCCGATAATCGGAACTTCCGCCAAGACACGGCTCATTTGTGGAAACACAAATCCAGAGCCTAGTACACCTATACAGATTGAAGCGGCAGTTAACAAAGCAATTTTTCTCCTCTTATATATCTTTTTAACTGGTTTTTCCGCCTTCGCCCTAGCAATCCCTTTTTGTATAGTCAGATTCAATTCTTGTTTCGGAACATCGACTTTATTTATTTCATCATTAAACCACTGCTTATCCAATTCTCATCACTCCCCCCTAATAATTTTTTTAGAGATTTTCTTGCCCGGTGTAAATACGTCTTTACTGTTCCCTCTGGTATATTCATTTGCCAAGCAATTTGATTAATTGGAAGATCATAATAATAATATAAGATGATTACTGTTTGGTAATTTTCATCCAACCTTTGAATTGCTTCCTGCAAATCGATATTTTGTTCAATTTGATGTAATTTGTTTGGCATCCCGCCGTATGTATCCGCTTCTCTTCCATCCTCTATCTTCGTCACTTTTTTCTTTTCACCTAGTAACTGATAAGCATTATGTATAAGAATACGTGTCAACCATGTCAAAAAATAGTTTGGTTTCTTTAATTGATCTATGGATAAGTACGCTTTATATACTGTTTCCTGTACAATGTCCAGTGCATCTTCTTTATTTTGTACATACAGATAAGCAGTGCGGTACAACTGATCTTGGTATAGGCTAATAAGCTGTTCAAAAGCTGCATCGTCACCTTTTCTTGCCTTTTTGACTAATTTTATTTCATCCATCGTATCCCCTCCTTTCACTTTATTAGATAGATGAAAGTACAGTTTGGTTTCAAATATTTATTTTTATTCCATACAAAAGAGCACATCCAATCGAATGTGCTCTTTTTACACTTAATTATTTATCGTTTTCTTCTTTTTCCCTATCAAACCATAATAATTCATCATCATCAACATCACCATTATAGTTGATCAGAATTTCTTCTCCTGCTTTTATATCCTTGTAAGCAAAGAATTTAAACGTGTGATTCTCAAAAACGATCTCATACGTCGCATTCGGCGTATAAGAATGATTAAATAACATACCGTAACCTAAAAGAATTGCCGTATGATTCACTCCATACTCAAATGCGTAGTCAGCAAGTAATGTTTTCTCTATAAACTCATGCTGTTCATTCGGATAAGAGATAACGGGTGCTTCGTGTAGAAGTTCGCCCTTTTTTATATCACGCTTTGCGAATACTCCTCTATTAAATTCTCCATCGCTAAGTGCGGAAGTCTTGATTTCAATCATATTCGTCACCTATAATTTCTTTCTCTGAAGTATTTTATCTTCTTAAGCTTGGCAGATAATGAGGAGAAAAGCAATTGGTTTTATTTTTCCTTTTTATATAAGTGGGAGCTTATATTTCATTACTCTAAAGATCATATATGATAACATAAAATTAACGGAATAATCAGAACCAAACCCTTGCAAATAAGGAGGTAATAAAATGATTCATATGCAGTCTAAAGCAGAAGAATTAAAAGAGAAGTTACACATTATATTAACTGACACGTATCCAGACCTAGCAGTAAAACATTTAGACATCATAGGAAATGGTGTACAAAATATTGTTTTTCGGGGCGATTCTGAAAAAGGCCCCTTAGCTTTCCATGTGCCTTGGGAGCGCGAGGTTAACAACCTAAATGACGGGTTGTTTAGTAGCCTAATTTCCTTACAAAAAGAGGCTGCACTTTCTAATTTTTTCTTTTCTAAAGGCCTTTCGGTACCAGCAGTTCATGAATTACATCTTTCTACAGAACTAGATTTCTTGATTTCAGATTATGTGGCGACTGATTCTGTCCCTATTTCCGCCTATAAAATCGGAGAAATCGCTCACCAGCTTCACAATATATCGATTGAGGATTTAACTTATCAAAATGAAAATGAAGAACCTTGCAGTAAGCTACTCGCCAAACGCCTTGTAACAAGAATGGAAGCATTCAATCAAATTGCGAATTGTAACATTCAATTACCCAAGGAAACAGAAATTGAACAAATATTAAAAGAAGGAGATTCTTTAAAAAGATTGCTACATATGGACATTCGACCTGTGAACCTCATTGGTTACAAAGGAGAAGTAAAAGCAATCGTTGACTGGGATAATGCATTGATTGGTCATCCACTATTAGACCTAATGAGAATATTAGAAACGAATGAGATCAATTGGGAAGAATTTAAAGAAGGATATGGAAATAAGGTCATTTTCGACTCTCTTCCCCCTATTGTGCGCTCGTTTTATCAGTTGGATACAGCGGTAATGCTAGCTAATCTTTTCATTGATCGACTGAAAATAGCTGAGAAAGAACTACATTATAAAGAGCGTGTAAAAACAATAAGTAGCGAAATAAGAAAAGCTTTATAAAGAGAAGATATACTTATACAATTCTACATCTTGCCTTACAACAAACTAAAAGACCTCCCTTAGGAAATTATAAACATAAAAAATGTTGGCGGAAGGTCACTCACTATTCCGCCAACATTTTTTCATTTATCTCATACTATGTCATGCAATAAAAAATCTCACTTCTAAGATCCTTCCGTACCATAGTCCTGGATCGTTAACTTTACGCTATATTTGATTGGAGCCTTACTAAATGTTTTATCCCAATCTTTTTCGACCTTTTTCCATACTTTTGGATACTCAATTTTTAATCTGTTACCGAAGCCAGCGACATCGACCTGATATTCCTTTTGAATCTTTTTTAATGTATGCTTCACCAATCGATTCACTTCTTGTTTCGTGGACTTTTCTACACTTTTTAGAAACTTATTTTCAAAAGGTTCCCCTGAAGCGACCCAGTTTTCAGACAGCCGTCCCTCTGATTGGATGTTCACATCAAAAGAGATGTTATTTCCTTTAACGTGGGGTTGGATTTTACTTTTCATAGATTTCACTTCATACAGGATGGGTTTTCCTGTCTTTTCATCAAAGCTTTTCACCAGACCGCTTTTCCCTTTCCCAGTTATCCATGTTAAGCCTTCTAACTCATTTTCATTCAAAAAACCGCGCAGCTTTTTTGTCTTTCCTTTGATTACGGCAGCTCCCGCAAATTTCACTTCTCCATTTTCCGAAATCACATTTGGCAAAAGAAAACTAGCCCCTGATTGTATCTTTCCTGGTAATTTAGCAAGCGGCACGGGAGGTAAAATCCGTGATGATCTATATTGATTATCCCCAATTCCAAGCAAAAGGAACGCTGGAATTTCTCCTGCTTCCCTCGATTTCAATGTCTCACTAGCTCGTCCCTTACTAATTAACACGAGGCAACTTGGTCTCATCTCATTATCACGGATATAAATATCCAGTAACTGCTTCAAACTATACATTCGTGCAAGGCTTTCACTAACAACAATGACTTTCGTGTGATGGAAGATTATAGGACGCTGCCTTCTTAATGCGACTTCACGAATCGATTGGTGAAGAGAATCTCCTGTTTCAGAAACATTCATGTAGGCTTTTTGTTGTCCCCCTCCGCCCTTTCCTTTACCTGATAATTCTGGTTTAACAAACTGATAGGTCGATGTTATAAGATTCCTTTTTCGATAACCTCCTCCATGTTCTTCTATCTCTTTCTCAACTTTCGTCTCCTTCCCTTTATCAAATGCCAGCCCTACCGCGAACCCCTGCTCTTCAATTTCATGACTGCTCCAACACCCTGTAAGAGCCAGAAGTAAAAGAACTGATGATAAAGCTAAAAGAAGTCGTACATTATTCACACTTCGGTTCATTCTTTCTCTTCCTCCATCTCGAAATTACAAGGAGAAGCAGTGGTAGGATACCAAATAATATCATCGCCGCATTACCAATCACATCCCCAAATTTAAATAGATCATTAATGTTTTTCGGAATTTGAGCAACGATATAAATAACCGGGAGTAACCCATACAAAAATGAATGAATATTTTTATTAAAGAGCTGTGCCAGTCCCAAAGCAGCAGCATAGTAGCAGATTGTGTAAGTTGCAAAGATTTGCATAATCCATACCACAAGTAACAAAGACTCAAACCGTTCAAATATCAAACCGGGGAGTTCAAAACTTCGCATAAGATCGATCGTAGGCCATGTTCTCAATAACACTCCATCGACAGAAAACGTTCCTATAACCATCACAACTGTAATGACATAAAAAATTAAGGGAATAGCAGTTCCGATTAGAACGACTTTTACAGCTTGGCGTGGTTGTTTCATAAATGCCAAAAGGAGCAACATGATTTCGGCACCTGAATATGCAAGCGTTGTTGTTTTTAAGCCTTTTAGTGCTGGGATAATCCCTAACCCTAATACAGGACGAAGATTGTCTATCTCAAATATTCCAATGCTCATAAAGGAAGTAAGCAAGAAAATAAAGACTGTAATTGGAAATATAATTTCAAATAAACGTGCTATCGAGTTTATTCCGCCTAGGTTTAAATAGAGACTCACCCACATAAATGGCATGATAATAGCCCACCCAGGTGTTCCTTCCAGTAAAAAGAAACTTGTTATTCCTTCCAGCGTTTTGACTTCAAATGAAGAAAGCATAAAAAAGTAACCTATAATAAATAGACTAAGTATCGCTCCTACCCATTTCCCTACAATTTCTTGATTATATTGATAAAATGTTTTTCCAGGGAATTGTTGACTTAATTTGACGATGATTATCCCTGCAACCATCGCAATTAATCCGCCTAAAATAACGGTTATCCAAACATCTGGTGTGTTTACTTTCTCAGCAGCTGTTCTGGGCAAGGTGAGAATTCCTATTGCGAGTATATAATTGATAAGAATGACAGCCGCTTGCGAAGTCGGAATTCGATCTTTAGAGTTGGTAATCATCCCTCTTCACTTCCTTTTCGTATCGAATCTTTCATATTCATCATTTTTGGGCGCCGTTTCATCATCTGAAGTGGCATGCGGATCACGAAATCTTTCCAATCACTTACATGATAAACAACAGCTGGACTGGCATAGGGTACGCCGAAACTCTTCAATCTCGCTATATGACTGCATAGAACGAGAAAAAACAGAATGACTCCGTATAGTCCAAATATGGCAGCGCAAAACATGGCTACAAAGCGAAGGATCCGTAGTGGAATTGCCGCACTATAATGAGCGAGCGCAAAGGAAGAAATAGCAGTGGCCGCTACTACAATTACCATAATTGGACTAATAATTCCCGCTTCTACGGCAGCCTGTCCAATGATTAATCCACCGACAATTCCCATCGCTGAACCAATCGGCTTAGGCAGGCGTAGCCCTGCTTCCCGCAAAATTTCGATGGCTATTTCCATAAATAATGCTTCTATAATTGCAGGAAACGGAACTCCTTCCCGTCCCCCAAGAATTGAAATAGCCAACTTGGTCGGAATTAATCCAGGATGAAATGAGATAAAGGAAATGTACAAAGCAGGTGCAAAAAGAGAAATAATAGCTGCTCCAAAACGCAATAAACGGATAAACGTGCCTGGAATCCAACGTTCATAATAATCTTCGGGCGATTGCATCAGCATGCTAAATGTAACTGGAACAATCAGGGCAAAAGGTGTTCCATCTAATAAAATCGCAACACGCCCTTCCATCAACGCTGCGATGACGCGATCAGGGCGCTCCGTACTCTGTGCTTGTGGAAACGGGCTGAGGTAATTATCTTCGATAAGCTGCTCCACATATCCTGATTCTGGCACATTATCAATATTGATTTTCTGAATTCTTTTCTTAACCTCTTCTACCAATTCCGAATTAGCAATCTCTTTCATATAGGCAATAACCAACTCTTTTTTTGCCCGCTCTCCTACATAAAATTTTGTTAATGACAATCCCTCGTTTTCGCCATGTAGCCGTAAAAGAGCAGTATTATCAGACAAAACTTCTGTGAAACCTACCCGTGGACCTCTAACTGACACCTCTGATATCGGCTCTTCAACATTGCGTGTTTTTCCTTTTTTTGTACCAAGAATTAATACACCTGCTAATCCATCAACTAAAAGTGCCGTTGAACCTATCAACACTTTTGCCATCAACTCTTTTATAGAATAGACTTCTTCTACCTCACTAATAGAAAGAACGCGATTCTTAATAAACTCTTTTGAAATGGTACCTTCCACATAAGATGGTGCACTCTTATATTCTTCATAAAAATTAGACATCAATGACTTCAAAATATGCATATTAATGAGATCCTTATCCGACAGTCCCTCCACAAAAACAAGCGCCGCTCGAATATTTGTCCCCCCTATGTTAAACTCTCGAAAGTGGGCATCCGAGTTATAACTAACTTCTTTTTTTACAAGCTCTAGATCCAAGGTAAAATCGCCTGTAAAATAATCTGTTACGTTTTGAAAAGGCTTATCCTGATATGTATCGGTTTGTTGCCCCATCTTTGATTCCTTCTCTTTCATCCTCATCACTCTTTCTCTAATGTACGGATCCAACTAAAAACTCTTGAGGTCACATAAGGAACGACAAATACTATAAAAGTTTGCACAAACACTTTCCAATCTGGAAGATAAGAAACAAGCGTTTTCCACATTTTAATCACCCAATATCCGCAGTTGACACTGCGATTTCTCGCCCTAATTGGAATTTCTTAAGCATTATTATGTCTGATGTACGGAAATTTAATCCATTCAAAGCTTTATCATTACTTTCTTTTTGATATTAGCCTTCTACTATCAAAAACTTATAATTGGATATATGATTAGACAAAAAAGCCCATCTTTTTATAAAGATTGAGCCTTCTTTGTTTATTACTAACGATGAAGCATACCCTTGGACAATCAAAAAAGAAGCATAACCCTAAGTTATGCTTCCTTTTATATATTTAAAACAGTACATCAAATAAATATTTATTTTTCATCATACATTAAAACTTATGATTTCATTTCTAAATATTGATGCTGGAAAATACACATTCTGATTGCATTATGGTAGTTACCATCAACAAAAAATTCATCTTGTAACTCGCCTTCAATCGTAAAGCCGACTTTTTTGTAAATATGCGTAGCTTTTTCATTTTCTTTATCTACCACTAAATAAAGTTTGTGCATATTTAATACTGAAAAGGCGTAATTCATCGCTAAACGGGTTGCGCACGCTGCATAACCATATCCTTGATACTTTGGATCAATGATAATTTGAAATTCTGTTCTTCGATGAATGTAATCAATCTCCACTAATTCAACTAATCCAATCATATTATTATCTTTTTCTACTATAAATCGACGTTCACTTTGATCATGAATGTGCTTATCATATAGATCCTGCAACTCCACAAAAGCTTCATAAGGTTCTTCAAACCAATAAGACATAATATGTGCATTATTGTTAAGTTCATGAACAAATTTCAAATCTTCTCGTTCTAATGGGCGCAGTTTAGGTTCTTGACTCATTTTTTCAATCTCCATTCTTCATTTAATTTCTCAACAGTTTTCATTTCAAAACGCTCCCTTACAACTCTCTACTCACATTCTAATCCTTCAAGTAACTTGAAGGTCAAGGAGGAAGTAAACATACGCTTTGTCTCTTTTCATCACTAGAATTAAAAAAGTAGTGCGAACCAATACCTTGGTCTACACTACTTTTTAGTATGCTTTATGTAATTCATGCAAAAGTAGTTTCATATACGATATAGCTTTTGCATCAAAATCATATTTAATGTTTCTTCAAATCCCTCATATTAGATATATATAAAGCAATCACTAAAATGAGAATAGATCCTGCATATAATAATGTTTCAAATGGCTCTTCATGAGAAACAATAATTAATCGAATTAGGGCTGTAATTCCTATGTAAATAAAATAACGTAATGGAAAATGATAATTCGATTTGAAGTACTTAATAATTAATGCGATAAATTCAAAGTATAAAAAGTAAACAATAATGCTTTCAACTAATTTATAGGACGTATATTTTTTTGCGGAAAATATGTATTGTATAAATGTAATCGTTTCATTAATTAAAAAGATAGATAGAACGATGGATAATATGATTAGAGCTGTATTTAATATCCATTGTAAAACACTCGCAATAAATTCATCGATATTAAATGATCGCATTTTCTAGCACTCCTCTACGTATATGTCATGCTCATATATTATAGCAAAATTATCCTGCTATATAAATTGCAGAAGCGTTAAATCGTAGTTTCTTCCTCGTATAAGCAAGTCTTATCGTATGAATTAATTTTATTTAATATTGATAAATTATCAATTGATAATCATCACTCCTAAAATAAGTACATAATCCTGTAAAGCATACTTATATGCACATTGAGAAATACCATTGAAATTAAATTCACATAC
>Ga0207696_1001373_pt1 | contig 13334 bp, 14 predicted proteins | sample KBSS54metaG_FD_184403 | JGI IMG/M metagenome (GOLD analysis project Ga0207696, IMG submission 184403) | Switchgrass rhizosphere microbial communities from Kellogg Biological Station, Michigan, USA - KBS S5-4 metaG (SPAdes) (version 2) | ecosystem: Host-associated > Plants > Roots > Rhizosphere >...
TAACGAACATTGACAACAAACCTGCTCTCACCAAAGAGTAAGTTTTCAGAATTGAGAAATGCAAAAAGGTGCTCATTGAGCACCTTTTTTATTACCTCTTCTGAAGCCAGCGAAAGAAGTTTCTACTTCCCTGCCTTCTCTGCGCGCTGACGACGCAACTCTTTCGGATCAGCAATCAGCGGACGATAAATCTCAACGCGATCGCCATCATTCAGCACATCGCCCAGCTTAACGGGACGGCTATAAATGCCCACTTTGTTCTTCGCCAGGTCAATGTCGCGACGAAGTTCCAGCAAACCGGATGCCCGGATCGCGTCCTCAACGGTTGCGCCCTCGTCCAATTTTACCTGCTGCAAATACTGCTTTTCAGGTAATGCGTAAGCGACTTCGACAGCGATCTTACGCGACACTGTAGACCTCTTTTGCGCGGACAGTAAACGCCTGAACCATATTCGCAGCCAGCTCCTTGAAAATCCGGCCGAACGCCAGCTCAATCAGCTTATTGGTAAATTCGAAGTCCAGATGAAATTCAATGCGACACGCGTCAGCACTCAGTGGCGTAAACTTCCAGCCACCCATCAGCTTTTTGAACGGGCCATCAACCAGATGCATCAAAATGCTCTGGTTATCGGTCAACGTGTTACGGGTAGTAAACGTTTTACTGATCCCCGCTTTCGAAACATCCACTGCCGCCGTCATCTGAGTCGGACCGGCTTCCAGCACTCGGCTTCCGGTGCATCCCGGAATAAACTGTGGATAGGACTTAACGTCGTTCACTAACTGGTACATTTGCTCCACGCTAAAAGGAACAAGCGCAGTACGGCTAATCTGAGGCATAGCATTTTCCATGGTCACACAACCAACAAATAATAACATTTATCCCTTGTTAAAAAAACGGCAGGCCTCATCTCGTGCTAAGATAGCGCGTTAGACCTCACAGGACGCAGTCGCAATGAGGTTACTTTTTGAAATCAGATTACCTATGGTTTTACGACACTTATGACGAAGAAAAAAGTACATAAACCTGGCTCGGCCACCATTGCGCTCAACAAGCGTGCCCGCCATGAATATTTCATTGAAGAAGAATTCGAAGCTGGTCTCTCCTTGCAGGGCTGGGAAGTGAAATCCCTGCGTGCGGGGAAAGCCAATATCAGCGACAGTTATGTGATTCTGATGGATGGCGAAGCCTTCCTGTTCGGCGCAAACTTTACCCCGCTGGCTGTCGCCTCTTCCCACTACGTTTGCGACCCGATTCGCACCCGTAAGCTGCTGCTGAATCAGCGCGAGCTGGAATCCCTTTACGGACGTATTAACCGTGAAGGCTACACAGTCGTTGCGCTCTCGCTGTACTGGAAGAACGCCTGGTGCAAAGTCAAAATTGGCGTGGCGAAAGGTAAGAAACAGCATGACAAACGTTCAGATCTGAAAGATCGCGAATGGCAGGTCGATAAAGCACGAATTATGAAACACGCAGGGCGTTAATCCCGCGTAAATTTTATACAGATTACAGTAATTTAAGAACTTGACCTTCCGGACTGGCGTCTCCGTTCGCAATTCTGGTATACTGAGTTCAACACATTGGGGCTGATTCTGGATTCGACGGGATTTGCGAAACCCAAGGTGCATGCCGAGGGGCGGTTTGCCTCGTAAAAAGCCGCAAAAAAATAGTCGCAAACGACGAAAACTACGCTTTAGCAGCTTAATACCCTGCTAAGAGCCCTCTCTCCCTAGCTTCCGCTCTTAAGACGGGGATAAAGAGAGGTCAAACCCAAAAGAGATCGCGCGGATGTCCTGCCTGGGGCTGAAGTGCTAAAACTAATCAGGCTAGTTCGTTAGTGGCGTGTCTGTCCGCAGCTGGCGTGCGAATGTAAAGACTGACTAAGCATGTAGTACCGAGGATGTAGTAATTTCGGACGGGGGTTCAAATCCCCCCAGCTCCACCACTTTTTAGTTGTTTGAAGTTCAATGAAGTCTACTAAGCCCGCACAGCACAAGCTCTGCGGGCTTTTTTACGTCTATTGTCGTCCAGTGAGAATTGCTGAGAACTACGAGTTATGGCACCCTGAATGGGACCCACTAAGAAGGGTCCAAAAACCGAGGGTCCCAAAATGGCAAAAATCGCTAAGAAGCTCACTGACACTGAAATCAAAAGCACCAAGCCAGCCGATAAAGAAATCAACTTGTTTGACGGTGATGGTCTGATTCTACGAATCGCTCCTTTGGCGAAAGGAGGCAAGAAAAATTGGTATTTCAGGTATGCAGTACCAGTGAGCAAGAAAAGAACCAAAATGAGCCTTGGGACCTACCCTCACCTTACACTGGCAAGAGCAAGAACCTTGCGAGATGAATACCTTTCTTTGCTTGCCAATGGCATCGATCCTCAAGTCCATAATAACGATAAAGCTAATGCCTTAAAGAATGCTACTGAACACACTCTCCAAGCCGTGGCAAGGAAATGGTTAGATGAGAAGGTAAAGACCTCAGGTATCTCACAAGACCATGCAGAAGACATCTGGCGAAGCCTGGAGAGAAATATCTTTTCTGCCTTGGGTAATGTTCCTATCAATGAGATCCGACCTAAGCTCTTAAAACAACACCTTGATCCTATTGAGCAACGAGGCGTATTGGAAACTCTACGCCGCATTATTTCCCGTCTGAATGAAATCTTCCGGTGGGCAGCCACTGAAGAGCTTATTGAGTTCAACCCGGCTGACAACCTTGGCCAAAGATTCAGTAAACCAAAAAAGCAAAATATGCCTGCCCTTCCCCCAAGCGAATTGCCAAGATTTATGGAATCTTTGACGAATGCGTCGATCCGGTTGGAAACACGTATGCTAATTGAATGGCAATTGTTGACATGGGTTCGTCCGGGTGAAGCCGTTCGCGCAAGGTGGTCTGATATTGATACAACCAACAGCATTTGGAACATTCCTGCTGATTTCATGAAAATGAAAAAGCCTCACAAAGTTCCTTTGAGTAAAGAAGCTTTGCGCATCCTTGAATCAATGAAATCAATAAGTGGGCATAGAGAATGGGTTTTCCCCAGCATTAAAGCGCCGCTTAATCATATGCATGAACAAACCGCCAATGCAGCTATCATCCGAATGGGGTTTGGAGGTGAGCTTGTAGCTCACGGTATGCGTTCTATTGCAAGAACAGCGGCAGAAGAGTCCGGTAAGTTCAGATCTGAAGTTCTTGAGGCAGCACTTGCTCACTCTAAAAAAGATGAAATTATCGCAGCATACAATCGTGCAGAATATCTGATAGAGCGACAGAGTTTGATGCAATGGTGGAGTGATTACGTTCAAGCTCAAAGATTGAATGCTCTGGTAGCCTAAGCATAATAATAGCTAATGTAATATAATCCTGAAGGTGCAGAAAATGGAAACCTTATTCAAAGTTTTTGAAAAATTTAGTTCCAGACCCCTCTTTTTTATTTTTTTTGGACTCTCTCTTTGTGAATTTTTTCAGGAACAATCTGTTCTGATGAATCCATCAGCAGATAACATCGCCAAATTATTTGCAGCGATGATATTAGTTGTTTTTTTAACTTGGGGATTTGAATGGCTAATTTTTAAGTTCAATGTAAACCTCGAACCTCATGATCAAGGCGATATTGGACCAACAATTGGAACGGCTGCTTTAGCTGTATACTTGGTTTATGCCTTTCATTTTCTCAGTGAAAATCCTGAAGCATTAAATTTAAAGTTATTGACTAACTCTGGTTTTATATACAGCACAACTCTCTTGTTATTCTCATTAGAAAGCATGAAGCTAAGAAGACTTAAACAAAAGTAAACAACATCATTCTGTGATAAATTTAAAAGAGGCCTAACGAAACAAAAACACCACATCTAAAAATTAAAAATTAAAAATTAAAAATTAAAAATTAAAAATTAAAAATTATGGTAGCATCATTGATACATAATCCACACAACTTCTGATCTGTATCCCAGCTAAATACTCTCGATTGTTTGAGACTTTAGCTGCTTTTCCATCTCATTAATTTTTAGAATTACTCTGTTTACAGGGAGATACTCTTTCATAAAAGAAACATAATTTTTTCTATTAACTTCAATCAAATACTCATTGACGGCATCGAAAAGTTGTTCGAAAAGGGAATGAAAAATAACTTTATTATTATTTACAGAGAGTCTTACATATCTAAATTGTGGATTACCCATTTTTGTTAAACGCTTACTTTTGATGCCACGAATTATACTCTTAATCATTGAGTATGATAACAACATATCCTCAGTGATTTCATCGGGCATTTCATGCTCATCCAATGACTCTTTGATAACATAAGTATTAATGAATTTGAAGCTAAAAAAAGATTTAAATAATTCCTGATAAGATTTTTTATTAATCTCATTGACAAACAGATTGTTGATATTCAAATCAATGTCCGCGAAATATTTATGAACTATTTCATTTTTTGGGGAGGAATACATATACGATAAAATGGTTGACACTGGAAGGGTTGGTTCATAATCATCTAGAATATTATATATTCCATCCAAGCAATATTTCGAAAACCTCATCTTTATATCACTTTCTAAATCATAGAAAGGGGATTGGCATTCTATAGTTTTAGATGCGTTAATTTGATCATTTATACGATAGAAGTCTGCATGTTCGAAAAAATCAAATCGATGTAATAAATTCTGATATCTTTCGTACTGAGTTCGCTTTCCTTGCTCATATGTAATGCTTGCATTAACAGCGATAAGATAAAGGACATCATTACTTATCAGTGATCGCACGAGTGAAGAATACTTTTTCATTCCTACAAAATCTTCTTTATCACCATAATAATCATCTTCTATAGACTTAAGTAAATGATAAAGTATTCTCATATAAGGACTTAACGCGAAGTGTCCTTTAAGCATGTAAAAAGATTCAGTATGTATACTGTGATTAAATACTTTGCTTAAAAACTGCCACCCATCAGCGCTTCTTAAATACTCATTTACCTTATTTAAGTAATTATTATGCTGTTCAAGAAGGAGTGAAAACCTTTGATTGAAGGCTTCTTTTTTAAAGTTTTTCCGTGAATCATCTAAAGAGTTCTCTGCTGCCCTAACCGCAAGGAATGCAGCCTTAGCACTTTTTCGCCCTTCCAAAGCAGTCCATATAGCCGCAAAAAAAGCCAAGGATGTGGTTATTGTCCCTATAACATTAGCATTGGCGTTAAACCAATCCCAAAATAAAACTATGAGGGGTATTAATATCGTGATGATTGATAAAATTATAGGCATCACATTCATCCTATTTTTTGCTTAGAATAAAATAACATCAAGACATTCCTGATATAATCTCTGAAAGCCGTCAAGCTAATATTTTTTGCACAAGTTCCTTTTGCATTTTTGAAAAGCCAGTCTCCCTTGTCAGCATTCCAACGCATTAAAAAAAATTCTCTCAGTTTTACATTCTCAATTCTCAGACAAAAGATACAATCACTGATCAAAGCAGGAGTGCTGTTATAAATGAAAGTTTTTCCAACAACTCTCGTTCCAACCCTAGCGATTAATATATCTCCCTCAATTGCACATCTATCAAATTCCCGAACCTTAGGATCAGGAAAATATGTAATAGAGTTAAAAGAGGTAGTATGGAAATACGGCAACCCTGACAATTTGCAGTCCTTTCCTGATAATTTCCCGCGAAACAAAAAGAATTTATCGTCAAATTCTTTAGAAATACCACTGTTATTTTCGTTGGAAATAAACTCATCATAGCTAATCTTTGAACACTCATTTCCAGAGCAAAAATCAATCAATGAAAAACCTTCTGGTCTTTTTTTTATTATGTGGTAAATGTGTGTTTTGGCTTCTGTCTTTTTAAATGAGTTATGTTCACACTCAATTATTTTCATTAGGCTAAAATTACTTATTAGATACTTTCTTAGCCACAGATAATTCAATGATGTAAAGAACATATCTGGTAAAATTATAGCCAACTCACCTAGTGGTTTAAGTTTTTTTAAGTTTATTAGCAAAAATACAATTTCAGCTCTAATGTGTTTACTTTTTTTATTTCTACCAACCATTGCATTTACCACACTATCAATAAAATCAGAAGTGGGTATATTTTTGAATGGCGGATTGCAAAGCGCGACGTCATAGGATTCATCTGTGATAGACTCACAGACTTCTGACGAAGTTGAATCTCCACAGATAACTTCAATTCCACGAAATTTACTTTCAAGAATACAAGAATTTTTGTTATCAATATCAACAGCAGTAACGCTAATTTTAGGATACTTATCCAAAATAGCGGTTATCAAAGCCCCCTCCCCCGCACTCAATTCCAGGCATCGTTCAGGATTAGTGGCTTCAATAGAATTGGACAATTTGACGCTAACATCCAACTCGGTGTAAAACTGTTTATATTCAACCACTTAAATAACTTATACCGTTTAAAAAAAGGTTGTGGTATGTTATCGTCAATAGCGTTAAAAATCAATGGGATTAAAGTATGAAGCAACAGATATCTACCGAACTTTTTGAAGGAGTCGACGGATTCGAATTTGAAGAGCGCGCTGACTATCTTCCTTTAGAAATAATTTCAAAATGGTCCCCTGATAGTGCGCACTTTAGGGCTATCCAAAGAAAACTTACTCAAGTAGGTGCCAAGCTATTGATTGGGCCGCGTGGTGCGGGTAAAACTCACTACATGAGACATGCTTATCAGAGTTGTTTGAGCGATAAAAACTTACCTCTTCCTCTTTACATTTCATTCAATCATTATTTACGTCTTGAAACCTACATACATGAAACGTCCAATGCAATTGAAATATTCCACGCCTGGGTTTTAGCGAAGATTGTGTTAGCATGTAATGAAGATTATAATATTTTTACTTATGATTCGATAGATATTAATGAAATCGAACAATTTATTATAGATATTGAAAAGCAAAATTATAAATCAGAACATGATAAAATCATAACCAACTTAAATATTGAGTCAATTAAAAACCTCATTGATTCTTGTGCAAGCAAAGAAGGAAGAAAACGCAGTGTGCTTTTTTTTGATGATGCAGCCCTGACTCTTACGAAAGAATATATGGTTGAGTTTTTTGATATCTTCAGAAGCATCAAAACAGCCAGAATTTCTCCTAAGGCCTCAGTTTATCCGGGTACTACACAATACGGGCCACGTTTCCATGTTGGTCAAGATGCTGAACCTGTGATGATATGGCAGGATGTTGACCAAAACGATTATATTAATTTCATGCAGGAACTTGTAAGAGAGCGATTTAACAAGGTTGTTGAAGTTGATAATGAAATAAACCAACTTCTTATTTATGCATCATTCGGTATCCCACGAGCATATATAAATTTAGTTCGAGCTTACACAGAATCATCAATGAAAACTAAGCAAGCTAAATTTAATAGCGTAATAGAAGAAAGATGTAAATATCTTAATGATGAGTATATGTCAATAATTGACAAACTCCCCCAATATAACATATATATAAAATCTGGGTGGAATATATTTCATAAAATAGTTTCCGAATTAAAAGAGATCAACCACACAAACATCAGAAAAGATGGTTTAAATTATAAAAAAACAGTTTCAATTGGCATTGAAGATTTAAATTCAGACAAAATTGAAAGAGTGGTAAGTTTTCTCATTGAGGCTGGTTTATTATACGAACTTCCAAGTACTTCACATGGTGTAGGTAGAACCTTAAGAAGATTCATTCCACACTATGCATTTCTCATAAAAGAGAAAGTTTTTTCGATTAGTAGAGGTTTCAGCGCAACCAATTTAGCAAAAATTTTGACTTCACCTTCGGAAAAACACCCTTTAAGGAGAACATTACTTTCTTTAATTAACAAAGAAGACCTTGAAGCTATCACTCTCACATTACCAAACTGTTCTAATTGTGGTGCGAAAAGATTAGCAAACAACCAGAAATTCTGCCACCAATGTGGAAATCAATTGATAGATGAATCCGCATTTAGGTCGTGTATGAAGAAGAATCTGTTGGAATTACCACTGACAGATTTCCAAATGTCAGTTATTAAACAAACCAATTTTAAGACAGTAGAAGATGTTATTTCCTCAAAAAATACTGCAACTGAATTTATGAAGGTTAAACAGGTTGCGCAAAAAAGAGCAGCTATGCTTGAATTTAAAGTTAGAACTTGGGTAAACGAATTTTTAGCTTAATTGTGGATTTCATAATGGCAAACAAAAAATTTACTTATAACATATCAGGTCCAAAAGTAACGCCAAACATTAATACTATTGATTTTTTTGATCAGCATTACGAAGAACCAAATATAACGGCTATAGATATTTATAATCAAAAGAAAGATATACATTTTAGGCTGCTGGGTGAACCTCAAGACTCTTCCGAATGGAAGCTTTTAGTTAACTTGGTTATGTTAGGATTTGTATCCCTTGTTGAAAGTTATTGCAGATGTATTATCCGCAGAATTTTACTTGTTGATAAAAATGCTATGTCATATAGTTTTAAAAATAATGTAAGTTATGCTGCGGCTATTTATCATAAAAAAGAAATTTTGCCTGAGGCATTACTTGAAGACGCATCATTTATTTCGGAAAAAAACATTCTTGACACTATCAAGACATTTACAGGATTAAGCATTGATAAACAAAAATCAGTTTCAGTAATTGCCGCATTGCAAAAATATGAGCAAATATGCCAATTAAGACACTGTATAGTTCATAGATCTGGTTTGTTTGGAACCAAAAATGCGTTAAAGTTAGGATTAGAACGACATCATCTTTTCCTCGAAAAACCAATTATAATTAGTTATGAAGCTATCCAATCAATTGCATCTGTCTGTGATAATGTTGTGAAGGAAGTGAATGATGAACTATTTAACCTATTGTTAGATGGTATTGCTGAACAATATGACTGGACAGGAGATCTAAGAAAGGACAAGAAAATATTTTCGAAGTATTTCGATATTTTTTATTCATCTGTGGCTAATCCCAATAGAAATGAAGAACTAAAGCAGTGTTATTATTCATTTTGTCAACACTTTGGATTTAAATAATTTACTTTTTAACGAACTAACAAAAGAGTTTAGCAGCCACTAATAACCAATAGGAGTTTAATTTTTATATCTTATAATCAATTGGTATAAAAGAGTGTTGTTTTTATTATTGATTTGCCGTTATGCTAAATTTAATATTAGTGCAATCTAAACTCTGGATCTTAAAAAATGGAAATCATTACCTACCATAATTTAGTAAATTACATTACGGAAAACAAGCCACTCATCACTATAACAACTTTGATTGTTTTATTTATCTTTCTTATTTACAATCATTTTAAAAAACAAAACCTCTCCTATTTTGACAAATATGATAAATATAAAAAAGCTAAACTTGCTTTTTTCGTTTCAATTCCAATGTATTTTTTAATCCACTCAATAGTCTTTTACATGGATAATCATAAAACCGAGAATCCAGATACTAACCAAGGTATTTATAAACGATTAGACCGTTAGCTCTATCATCAATTTAACGATCGAAAATAACAAGATAATAGTTAATAAAGATAGTAAAATGTAGCTCAAGTGAATTAAACTCAGCCTTTTTATTTTCGATCTTAATAATTCTTTCAAACTTCTCATATCAGCCCCCCTTTTATTAATAACATCTCTTTAATAGCATTTATTTTATCAATGTCAATAAAGCAAGGGCTAACTCATCGAAGCTACGCTTCTTTGAGTTCCCTTGTTTTTCGCCCTACGGTTGAAAAAGAAGAGCCGGGTCAAATTCAAAATATTGACATATCACATTTTTGAAATATAAATGTACAAAGTGCTGCAACGGAATTGCTCACAATAAAAGTAATACAAAACCTAATATACGAAAAGGAGCTTCTATGAAAGAAACTATAGGATTACCATTCTGTAAGAAAAACAACAAAGTCCCAGCTAAATCATTGCGTACTCATTGTGTCAGCGCCCGATTCAACCATGAAGAACTACAGCTTCTCAACACGAAACGCGGTGATAAAAGCAAGGGAGAGTGGCTTCGCTTAGCGTCCCTGGATAAGCTTCCTTTGTCCGTTCCTGCCATCAACATAGAAGCCTGGAAATCTCTGAGCGAAATTTCACAGAAGCTGAACAAGCTTGTCGCTCATCTGGATAACAAAAGCAAGGGTAGCTCTCTGACGCAAACAGAACTATTCGCAGTGAAGCGCCAGATATCTGAGCTTCGCATGAAGCTGATTACTGCTGACTTATGGAAATAAATCAATGAAGGGGATGCAGAAGATAAAGCGAGGTAAGAACTTCGCTGGCGTAGTGTTTTATGCATTGAGACCAGCTTCTCATCACAAAGTTGATCCAGTTGTCGTAGGTGGCAATATGATGGGGAGACTCGCTAAAGAGCTAATAGCTGAGTTTGGTGCTACAAAAACACTTCGCCCTGATGTGGCTAAACCCGTTTGGCACAACTCGCTTCGCTTACCTAAAGGTGAATTACTAACGCCTGTGCAGTGGTCCTACATCGCAGATGACTACATGGCAAGAATGGGGTTTTCTGAAACGCATCTCAGATGCTACGTCCTACATGACGACGACGATGGCCAGCACATCCATATCATCGCCAGCAGAGCGTCTCTTGATGCCGGAAAGCTCTACCTTGGGAAGAATGAGAATCTTATCAGCACACGTATCATCCAGGAACTTGAAAAAGACTATCAGTTAACCAGAACCAAAGGACCAGAATCGGTAGCATCACCATCCCCAGCTTCGCTATCCAGAAAATCCCCGCCCCAAAAACCGATAATCGCAATACCGAAGCCTAAAAAGCTATCGCGTAACGAAGCGATGATGGAGAAGTATAAAGGAGAGCTATCAAACAAATCGGTTGTTCAGGAAGCCCTGGAAGCATTACTTGTCGATAAACCATCCACCACTGATTTTGTAATGCAGCTTGCCGCCAACAATATCAAAGCGCTTCCGAATATTGCCTCAACAGGGAAAATGAATGGGTTTTCATTCGAATATCAGGGCATTGCTTTCAAAGCTTCGCAGTTAGGTAAAGGTTATTCCTGGTCTGCCTTACAAAACAGGCTAGATTACCAGCCGGAACGCGACAATGCTTTCCTGTTTGCATTGAAAATGCCCTCAGTCAGTAAGGCATCGGTTAGCGAAGCGCCTGATAGTGCCATAGCAACACATCCACATGAAATCACAACAACGGAAGCTAACAGCCCCATAGCAGCGCTTATCCATGATAACAGTGCTGGTCAGGACGAATACACTAACGCTTCAGTCAAACCGATTCACTTAGAAGCAGGTGCTGGTGCTCAAGAAGCGTTTGCAACCGAAGCGTTAAAAGTAGCGCCCAAGCGAAGCGATGCCGTGTCAGCGTTCAGGTGGTTGGAATACATCCCCTACCTAGATGTAATTTATCGTATGTTGAAAAACCTCAAAATCCCAACCCTCAAACGTCCTCGAAAACACAAAACCATCACTGGCGTGAGAATGATAGAGATAACATCATCACCCCCCAAAACTGCCATTGAAATACCACATAAATCGCACAGAGCTTCGCTTTCAATGTAGGGCTAGCAAGCCTTTTTTGATAGGTACAGACAAATGACTTGATCGTTTATACCGATCGATAATCTAGCGTTGATAGCCAATATCTATCATTAATCTTTAATCGATCGGTACAAGTGATTTGCCTTTCCTGTAAACCCAGTCAAAATGTGATTTCACATCAAAGAATATAACAGACTGATTTAACTAGCCTATTTACGTATTCAACTAACATGCAGGTTTTGAAATGGCAGATACCATCTCATCTGTAGCCCCAGATTTCTTCATACATCGAATATGAATTTAACATCTAACACAAAGGAACTTGTATGAGCATCTCCGCTACGAAAAGCAGGAAGAAAGAAGCTGAAGCTGGTCTTTCTGATGATCCTCGGCAAACGGAAATCACGACACCCAATTTTGTGCTGTTTGGTGAAACTTTCACATTTATTGAGACTTTCTCTGCCACTGTCATCAACTCCGATCCAGGCAATGGTCATATCTGGGTAAAAACCAACACAGGGGATGAGAAGCAGATTTCTGACTATGGTATCCCTTTCAGAAGTTCACACACTATCCATAAATACGAACTTCGCCAATATAGTGAGGATGGTTCGTATGATGCATATAAAGATGCGCTTATCGTTAATAAGAAAACGGGTGAACACGAGGTAAACTTAAAAAGAAAAACCATTATTATCCCCGCTTTTCTGACAATGCTATTTCATACTGCCTCCACAGCATCGTATTACAGAGCAATGCCTGTTCCAAAGTTTCTCACCGTTATTTTCATTTTACTTTGTGCTGCTGCACTTATTTCATTTCTCACACTACCCTGGGGATTTAAAGACGGCTACATGTGGAGCGACCACAAATACATGTGGTTTACATATCTTTTCTCAAGAGTTGGAAGTTTTATTTGTATCAATTTGATGAAAAGACGAAGCCAGAAATTTGAAAATGAACTTAGAAATCTTATTGAATCAGTAAAGCGCTAAAATTTAAAAATAAAAAAGGAAAGTGTGGTATGAAAAAAGTCATAATCGTAGGATTCGTTTTTCTGACCTTGGCAGGTTGTTCTTCAGTAGGCAACCAGTCATTGAAAAATGAGACGCAGGAAAGTGTGAAAACTAAAATTGTTAAAGGCAAAACTACAAAACAGGACGTGTTAGCATCGTTCGGTGAACCTGACAGCCGTTCTTTGATCGATAGTGAAGAGCAATGGTCATACACTATGTATAACAGCCAGTCCAAAGCAACCTCTTTCATCCCCGTTGTGGGACTGCTTGCAGGTGGAGCAGACTCACAAACTAAATCTCTGACAGTTTCTTTCAAAGGCGAAAAAGTCAGCACATACATCTTTAATGCTGGAACAAGCAACGTGAAGACTGGCATTTTTTAGATAAAAGACAAAACCAGCATCAAGGGAAAATTCAGCCCGCAGTTGAAACCTACGGGCTTTTTTACAGAAAACATAAATCACTTTTTAAAGAAAGTGATTATCTTTTTCAGCCTCCCCCAAACTTTACTCTTCATTTCTACAGTCTCAGTAATTTCCTTTAAAGAGGATTTTATTGGCTCTGGCTCTGGCTCTGGCTCTGGCTCTGGCTCTGGCTCTGGCTCTGGCTCTGGCTCTGGCTTTGGCTCTGGCTTTTGCTTCTAAGCGCGCAATAGTCCAGACGACACAGATTGCGACTTCAGGAGGCCGAGTGGAGGTCTTGCGGAGGGAGGTGACGGGCAGGATGCCCGTCAAGCGCTTCGGCCCATGGATGGGCCGTGGGCGCGGTCCTC
>Ga0207696_1001376_pt1 | contig 13321 bp, 10 predicted proteins | sample KBSS54metaG_FD_184403 | JGI IMG/M metagenome (GOLD analysis project Ga0207696, IMG submission 184403) | Switchgrass rhizosphere microbial communities from Kellogg Biological Station, Michigan, USA - KBS S5-4 metaG (SPAdes) (version 2) | ecosystem: Host-associated > Plants > Roots > Rhizosphere >...
GCACCATGAGCCCAATCCAGCACGGCGAAGTGTTCGTTACCGAAGACGGCGCTGAAACCGATTTGGACTTAGGTCACTACGAGCGCTTCATCCGTACTAAAATGAGTCGCCGCAACAACTTCACCACCGGTCGTATCTACTCTGACGTTCTGCGTAAAGAACGCCGTGGCGATTACTTAGGCGCAACCGTTCAGGTTATCCCGCACATCACCAACGCTATTAAAGAGCGCATCATCGCAGGTGGCGAAGGCCACGACGTTGTGCTGGTTGAAATTGGCGGTACCGTGGGTGATATCGAATCCCTGCCATTCCTGGAAGCGATTCGTCAGCTGGCGGTTGATATTGGTCGTGAACACGCGCTGTTCATGCACCTGACGCTGGTGCCATACATGGCGGCAGCCGGTGAAGTGAAAACCAAACCGACGCAGCACTCCGTGAAAGAACTGCTCTCTATCGGTATCCAGCCGGATATCCTGATCTGCCGCTCCGATCGTGCCGTTCCGGCCAACGAGCGTGCGAAAATTGCATTGTTCTGTAACGTTGCTGAAAAGGCTGTGATTTCTCTGAAAGACGTCGATTCCATTTATAAAATCCCGGGCCTGTTGAAATCACAGGGTCTGGACGATTATATTTGTAAACGATTCAGCTTGAACTGTCCGGAAGCTAATCTGTCAGAATGGGAACAGGTTATCTACGAAGAAGCCAATCCGGCAGGCGAAGTGACTATCGGTATGGTCGGCAAGTACATTGAACTGCCGGATGCCTATAAGTCGGTTATCGAAGCGCTGAAACACGGTGGTCTGAAGAATCGCGTAACCGTTAACATCAAGCTGATTGATTCGCAGGATGTTGAAACGCGCGGTGTCGAAATTCTGAAAGATCTGGATGCTATTCTGATCCCTGGCGGCTTCGGCTACCGCGGTGTTGAAGGCAAGATCGCTACCGCACGCTTTGCGCGTGAAAACAATATTCCTTACCTCGGCATTTGCCTGGGTATGCAGGTTGCGTTGATCGAGTTCGCTCGTAACGTAGTCGGGATGGAAAACGCGAACTCTACGGAATTTGTGCCAGACTGTAAGTACCCTGTTGTGGCGCTTATTACAGAATGGCGTGATGAAGACGGCAACGTCGAAGTCCGTACTGAGAAGAGCGATCTGGGTGGCACGATGCGTCTTGGCGCTCAGGCTTGCCAGGTGTCTGACGATAGTCTGGTTCGCAAAATGTATGGTGCGCCAACCATCACTGAACGCCATCGTCACCGCTACGAAGTCAACAATATGCTGTTGAAACAAATCGAAGCTGCGGGTCTGCGTATCGCGGGCCGCTCCGGGGATGATCAGTTAGTCGAGATCATTGAGGTGCCAAACCATCCGTGGTTCGTCGCCTGTCAATTCCACCCGGAATTTACTTCAACGCCGCGTGACGGACATCCGCTGTTTGCAGGCTTTGTGAAAGCCGCGAGCGAATACCAGAAGCGTCAGGCGAAGTAAAAAAGTTAGAACGGCAACGCGTACCATCGGTACGCGTTGTTTGTCTGGAGTTTTAGTTTAACTTGTACTGAGGAAAATCTAATGTCCAAAATCGTTAAAGTCATCGGTCGTGAAATCATCGACTCCCGTGGTAACCCGACCGTTGAAGCCGAAGTTCACCTGGAAGGTGGTTTCGTCGGTATGGCAGCTGCTCCGTCAGGTGCTTCTACTGGTTCCCGCGAAGCGCTGGAACTGCGCGATGGCGACAAATCCCGTTTCCTGGGTAAAGGCGTAACCAAAGCTGTTGGCGCGGTTAACGGTCCTATCGCTCAGGCAATCCTTGGCAAAGACGCCAAAGACCAGGCTGGCATCGATAAAATCATGATCGACCTGGACGGTACTGAAAACAAATCTAACTTCGGTGCGAACGCAATCCTGGCTGTGTCTCTGGCTAACGCCAAAGCGGCTGCAGCGTCTAAAGGTCAGCCGCTGTATGAGCACATCGCTGAACTGAACGGCACCCCAGGCAAATACTCCATGCCGGTTCCGATGATGAACATCATCAACGGTGGTGAGCACGCGGACAACAACGTTGATATTCAGGAATTCATGATTCAGCCAGTTGGCGCGAAATCCCTGAAAGAAGCGGTTCGTATGGGTTCTGAAGTGTTCCACAACCTGGCTAAAGTTCTGAAAGCTAAAGGTATGAACACTGCTGTTGGTGACGAAGGTGGCTACGCGCCTAACCTGGGTTCTAACGCAGAAGCTCTGGCTGTTATCGCTGAAGCAGTAAAAGCAGCGGGCTACGAGCTGGGCACCGACATCACCCTGGCGATGGACTGTGCAGCATCTGAATTCTACAAAGACGGTAAATACGTTCTGGCTGGCGAAGGCAACAAAGCATTCTCCTCCGAAGAGTTCACTCACTTCCTGGAAGACCTGACCAAACAGTACCCAATCGTCTCTATCGAAGACGGTCTGGACGAATCTGACTGGGATGGTTTCGCATACCAGACTAAAGTTCTGGGCGACAAAATCCAGCTGGTTGGTGACGATCTGTTCGTAACCAACACCAAGATCCTGAAAGAAGGTATCGACAAAGGCATCGTTAACTCCATCCTGATCAAATTCAACCAGATCGGTTCTCTGACCGAAACTCTGGCTGCGATCAAAATGGCGAAAGACGCTGGCTACACTGCCGTTATCTCTCACCGTTCAGGCGAAACTGAAGACGCTACCATCGCTGACCTGGCTGTTGGTACCGCTGCAGGCCAGATCAAAACAGGTTCTATGAGCCGTTCTGATCGCGTAGCTAAATACAACCAGCTGATTCGTATCGAAGAAGCACTGGGCGAAAAAGCTCCGTACAACGGTCGTAAAGAGATCAAAGGTCAGTAATCTACTGAGCTTTCACTCTTAAGAAAAACCCGCTTCGGCGGGTTTTTTTATGTCTGATTTACAGCAGTAAGGGGAGGGTGGCACTGGCCGTCTGCTGACTGACATCGCCATAGTGATCGTCGAGGGTAATCAGACTGGTTGCCAGCAGTTCCACCAGCAGCATCACACCCACTTTGGCATTTAACGCCCCGGCACTCAGCGGCCCTTCCGGTTTCGCTGCCACCAGCAGCATTTCGCTTATCGATGCCAGCGGGCTGCGCGGCGTGTTGCTCAGCGCCAGCACTTTAGCTCCACGCTTACGCGCCAGCTTCACCACATGCAGTAAGTCACGCGTCGAACCAGAACTTGAAATCGCCACCACCAGATCGTCCTGAGTGAGCGTCGTCGCGTTCATTGATGCCCGATGCATATCGCTGAACAGTTGCACCGGTTTCCCCAGCCGCAATAATTTGTAGTGCAGATAGTCCCCGATAATGGCGCTGGCCGCGACGCCATAAATGTAGACTGACCGCGACTGATGCAGCGCCTGCGCCGCCTTCAGCAGCACCTCTCTGTCGAGCAACTGGGCGGTATCGCGCAGCGCCTGCACCGACTCTTCCACCACCTCGTCGATCTCATCGCCTTTTCTGGCAGGTGCCTGGATCCGCTGTACATCCAGCGCCAGCGCCATTTTGAATTCCGTATATCCCTTACAGCCCAGCGCGCGGCATAAGCGCGTCACGCTCGCCTCACTGGTTTCACTTTCGCGCGCCAGTTCGGTGATCGTCAGATAAAGCACTTTCGCGGGATCGTTTAAGACGAACTCTCCCAGTTTTTGCTGAGTGGGGCTGTATCCCGAGACGCTCTGGCGCAGCCTCAGCAGCAGATTTTCATTTTCTGACATGCAAGATCCTTAATGCGTTTCTCTGCGGCTAGTGTGGCGGAAAGCGGGGGAGAGATGCCAGTCATTTTAAAAAAGTATGATCCGCTTCCCGATCTTTGGTGGTAATTTTCAGTTTATATAATTTATGTGGTAAAAATTTTCATCATTACTCGGGGGAAGTGAAAATATGATGCAGATGTTTAGTGGTGCCTCTTCAGGGGCGTGGTTCGAAAAGGCGCAGCGGTTCGGTAAATCGTTCATGCTGCCGATAGCGGTATTGCCCGCGGCGGGCTTGCTGCTGGGAATTGGCGGGGCGTTGTCCAACCCCAATACGCTGACGGCATATCCGTTCCTGGATGTCGGCTGGCTTCAGGCCATCTTTACCATCATGAGTAGCGCCGGATCGATTGTCTTTGCCAACCTCTCGGTGCTGTTTGCGGTGGGGGTTGCGGTCGGGCTGGCGAAAACGGATAAAGGCACCGCCGGGCTTGCGGCGCTGCTCGCATTCCTGGTGATGAATGCCACCATCAATGCGCTGCTGATCCTCACCGGCACGCTGGCCCATGAAAATCCCGGCGCGGTGGGGCAGGGAATGACGCTCGGGATCCAGACGCTGGAAACCGGCGTCTTTGGCGGCGTGGTGATTGGCCTGGTGACCTGCACGCTACACCATCGCTTTAATAAAATCGCTCTGCCGCAGTTCCTCGGCTTCTTCGGCGGCTCCCGCTTTGTGCCGATTATTAGTTCGCTGGCGGCGATTGTGGTCGGTGCGCTGATGACGATTGTGTGGCCTCATTTCCAAAAAATGATTTTTGGGCTGGGCGGGCTGGTGGACGCAACGGGTTATCTCGGCACGTTTTTGTACGGTTTTATCCTGCGCATGCTCGGCCCGTTTGGTCTGCACCATATCTTCTATCTGCCGTTCTGGACAACCGCACTGGGCGGGAGCGAAATCGTCAACGGCCAGCTGGTGGAAGGCACGCAGCGCATCTTCTTTGCGCAGCTCGCCGATCCGAATACCCAGCAGTTTTATATCGGCACCTCGCGTTTCATGTCCGGGCGCTTTATCACCATGATGTTCGGCCTGCTGGGCGCCTGTCTGGCGATGTACCACACGGCTAAACCGGAGAACAAAAAGCGCGTGGCCGGGCTTCTGCTCTCGGCAGCGTTGACCTCCTTCCTGACCGGGATCACCGAGCCGATTGAGTTCTCATTCCTGTTCGTCGCGCCGGTGTTATACGTCATCCATGCGTTCTTTGATGGGCTGGCGTTCATGATCGCCCATATTCTGCACATCACTATCGGGCAGACCTTCTCGGGCGGTTTTATCGATTTCATCCTGTTTGGCGTCCTGCAGGGCGAAGCCAAAACCCACTGGATGTACGTCCCGCTGGTCGGCGTTCCGTGGTTCTTCCTCTACTACTTCACCTTCCGGTATCTGATAAACCGTTTCCGGTTCGCCACGCCGGGCCGTGAGAAAGAGGCCGTGGTTGAGAGTGCGCTTCCACAAAGCGAACGCGCAGCGGCGGTGATTGCAGGATTAGGCGGTCGGGAAAATCTGGAAGAGGTGGACTGCTGCGCCACGCGTCTGCGCGTCACCGTGAAGGACGGCGGCAAGGTCAACGAAGCGGCGCTAAAAGCGACCGGCGCGCGCGGGGTGATTGTGCGCGGGAACGGCGTTCAGGTGATTTACGGTCCGCACGTCACCATCATTAAAAACGAAGTCGAAGAGAGTTTAGCGTAATGAAAACGATACTGGATGTATTGAAAGGCAAATTGATCGTCTCCTGTCAGGCACTGGAAAATGAACCGCTGCACAGCCCGTTTATCATGTCTCGCATGGCGCTGGCGGCGGCGCAGGGTGGGGCGGTCGCTATTCGCGCCAACAGCGTGGTGGATATCGCGGCTATCCAGGCGAGCGTCTCTTTACCGGTGATAGGCATCATTAAGCGTGATTATCCGGACAGTGAGGTGTTTATCACCGCGACCATGAAAGAGATCGACGAACTGATGACGGTGACACCGGAAATTATCGCCCTCGACGCCACCGCGCGCCCGCGTCCGAACGGAGAGACGCTGGCCGATCTCGTCGCACAGATTCGTGCGCGTTATCCCTCTCTACTGCTGATGGCGGATATCGCCACCGTTGCCGAGGCCAAAACGGCGCAGGATTTGGGCTTCGACTGCGTGGGCACCACCCTTCACGGCTACACGGCGCAGACGGCAGGTCAGTCTCTGCCGGATAATGACTGCGCCTTTTTACGCGACGTCCTTGCGGCCGTGACGGTGCCGGTGGTGGCTGAAGGGAATGTCGACACGCCAGAGCGGGCCGCACGATGCCTGGCCCTGGGCGCGCATACCGTGGTGGTAGGTGGTGCAATCACCCGTCCTCAGCAGATTACGGCGCGCTTTGTGGCGGCGATTGAGGCGTAAAGCACCGATCGGGCATGATACTTAGGCGGGGATCTGCGATACTTAACGTTTATCCCCTTAACTGAGATGACTATGCAGTACCCGATTAACGAGATGTTCCAGACCCTGCAAGGCGAGGGTTACTTCACCGGCGTTCCTGCTATTTTTATTCGTTTACAGGGATGCCCGGTCGGCTGTGCCTGGTGTGATACCAAACATACGTGGGATAAACTCGCAGATCGGGAAGTGTCGCTGTTTAGTATTCTGGCAAAAACCAAAGAGAGCGATAAATGGGGTGCCGGGAGTGCCGAAGATCTGCTGGCGATCATTGGCCGTCAGGGCTGGACTGCGCGCCACATCGTGATTACCGGTGGTGAACCCTGCATCCACGATTTAATGCCGCTCACGGAGCTGCTGGAGAAGAACGGCTACAGCTGCCAGATCGAAACCAGTGGTACCCATGAAGTCAGATGCTCGCACTCGACCTGGGTGACCGTATCGCCAAAAGTGAATATGCGCGGCGGATATGACGTGCTCTCTCAGGCGCTGGAGCGCGCGGATGAGATTAAACACCCGGTAGGGCGCGTGCGTGACATTGAAGCGCTGGATGAACTGCTGGCGACGCTGACGGATGAAAAACAGCGCATTATCGCCCTGCAGCCGATCAGTCAGAAAGAGGATGCCACCCGGCTATGCATCGAAACCTGTATCGCGCGCAACTGGCGTTTGTCGATGCAGACGCATAAGTATCTAAATATTGCCTGATATAAAAAAGCCCGGATATCCGGGCTTTTTTGTCTTACTCGCCGCGATAAACGCAGCCCGCTGTACAGGTCTCTTTAATCATCACCGAGCTTAGCAGGGGGACCAGCGGCTTCATCTGATCCCAGATCCATTTCGCCAGCACTTCGCTGGTTGGATTTTCAAGCCCCGGAATATCGTTCAGGTAGTAGTGATCCAGACGATCGTAGGTCGGCTTGAAGGCGGCTTTCAGCTCGGAAAAGTCCATGATCCAGCCAGTATGCGGATCGACTTCACCGGTAATTTCAAGACGCACCATGAATGAGTGTCCGTGCAGACGACCGCATTTATGTCCCTCAGGAACGTGCGGCAGGCGATGGGCGGCTTCGAAGATGAAATCTTTAAACAGTGTGGTGGACATCATGTGCTCTCAGTAATACGAATGCGGAAAAAACCGCCGCATAGTACCGGAAAGACCCTTTTTTAGCATTAACTAAAACGGCCCTTGTCCCGGATGAGAGATTTTCTCATCGCTTATGCTCATTAAATTTAAGAAATTCAGTGGCTTGCTTTATCGGTTTTAATGTTAAGAACCATGACTAAAAGCGGTTAGTTCTTTTGGTTATTTATTATTTCCATCCCTTCTTTAATTGTTATTATCCCCGCCGTTAACCTTATCTCTAGTTTGGTCTTTTTGCATAAATTCCGCTTTGCTACTGGAACATAACAACGCATGACAACACAGGCCCCACCTTCGAATTTGCTTCCCCTGAACCCGGAGCAACTGGCGCGCCTCCAGGCGGCCACCACCGATTTTTCACCTGTTCAGCTTGCCTGGGTCTCCGGCTATTTCTGGGGGATGCTCAATCAACAACCTGGGGCTGTTGTCACCGCAGCGCCTGCCGCCGTTGAAATCCCGGCGATTACACTTATCTCTGCTTCGCAGACCGGCAACGCCCGGCGCGTTGCGGAAGCACTGCGCGACGATCTGCTGGCCGCCCAACTGAACGTGAACCTGGTCAACGCCGGGGATTATAAATTCAAACAAATCGCGTCAGAAAAACTGTTGGTTGTGGTTGCCTCCACGCAGGGCGAAGGCGAACCGGCCGAAGAAGCGGTCGCGCTGCATAAATTCCTGTTCTCGAAAAAAGCGCCAAAACTCGATGGCACCGCGTTTGCCGTCTTTGGCCTTGGCGATACCTCGTACGAGTTCTTCTGCCAGTCCGGCAAAGATTTTGACAATAAGCTCGCGGAGCTGGGCGCTGAGCGCCTGCTGGATCGCGTCGACGCTGACGTTGAATACCAGCCTGCCGCCGCTGAATGGCGCGCGCGCATTGTGGAAGTGCTGAAAGCTCGCGTGCCGAAAGACTCCCCGGCGCAGGCCGTTGCAACGGCATCGGGTGCGGTTAACCAAGTACTGACCAGCCCTTACACCAAAGAAGAACCGCTGACGGCGAGCCTGTCAGTTAACCAGAAAATCACCGGCCGCGACTCCGAAAAAGACGTGCGCCACATCGAAATCGATCTGGGTGATTCCGGTTTACGCTACCAGCCCGGCGATGCGCTCGGCGTCTGGTATCAGAACGATCCGCAGCTGGTCAAAGAGCTGGTGGAGCTGCTGTGGCTGAAAGGCACTGAAACTGTCACCGTGGACGGCAAAACCCTGCCGCTCTCCGAGGCGCTGCAGTGGCACTTTGAACTGACGGTCAATACCGCCAATATCGTTGAGAACTACGCCACGCTGACGCGCAGCGAAACCCTGCTGCCTTTAGTGGGCGATAAAGCCAAACTGCAGCAGTACGCCGCGACCACGCCGATTGTGGATATGGTGCGTTTCGCGCCCGCGCAGCTGGATGCAGAGGCGCTCATCGGCCTGCTGCGTCCGTTGACGCCGCGCCTCTACTCGATCGCCTCATCACAGGCCGAAGTGGAAAGCGAAGTGCACATCACCGTCGGCGCGGTGCGTTATGAAATCGAAGGCCGCGCCCGCGCGGGTGGGGCATCCAGTTTCCTCGCCGATCGTGTGGAAGAAGAGGGCGAAGTGCGTGTGTTCATCGAGCACAACGACAACTTCCGCCTCCCGGCCAATCCGGAAACGCCGGTGATCATGATTGGTCCTGGCACCGGCATCGCCCCGTTCCGCGCCTTCCTTCAGCAGCGCGCGGCAGATGAAGCCCCAGGCAAAAACTGGCTGTTCTTCGGCAATCCGCACTTTACCGAAGATTTCCTTTACCAGGTTGAGTGGCAACGCTACGTCAAAGAGGGCGTGCTGAACCGTATCGATCTGGCCTGGTCCCGTGACCAGCAACAAAAAATATACGTACAAGACAAACTGCGCGAACAGGGCGCAGAGCTGTGGCGCTGGATCAATGACGGTGCCCATCTTTATGTCTGTGGAGACGCAAATCGCATGGCGAAAGACGTCGAGCAGGCTTTGCTGGAAGTGATTGCCGAATTCGGTGGTATGGATGCCGAAACGGCGGACGAATTTTTAAGTGAGCTGCGCGTAGAGCGCCGTTATCAGCGAGATGTCTACTAATGAGCGAAAAACACCCTGGCCCACTGGTGGTCGAAGGCAAACTGACGGACGCCGAGCGCATGAAGGTAGAGAGCAACTACCTGCGCGGCACCATTGCCGAAGATTTAAATGACGGTCTGACCGGCGGTTTCAACGGCGACAACTTCCTGCTGATCCGCTTCCACGGCATGTACCAGCAGGACGACCGCGATATTCGCGCCGAACGTGCTGAGCAAAAGCTGGAGCCACGTCATGCGATGCTTCTGCGCTGTCGTCTGCCGGGTGGGGTGATCACCACCCAACAGTGGCAGGCGATTGATAAATTTGCTCATGACAACACGATCTACGGCAGCATTCGTCTGACCAACCGTCAGACCTTCCAGTTCCACGGCATTCTGAAGAAGAACGTGAAGCCGGTTCACCAGATGCTGCACTCCGTGGGCCTGGACGCGCTGGCGACCGCCAACGACATGAACCGTAACGTACTTTGCACCTCGAACCCGTTCGAGTCTGAGCTGCATGCGGAAGCTTACGAATGGGCGAAAAAGATCTCAGAGCATCTGCTGCCGCGCACCCGTGCCTATGCAGAGATCTGGCTCGATCAGGAAAAGGTCGCGACCACTGACGAGGAGCCGATCCTCGGCCAGACCTATCTGCCACGTAAATTCAAAACGACCGTGGTGATCCCGCCGCAGAACGATATCGATCTTCACGCCAACGACATGAACTTCGTGGCAATTGCCGAGAACGGAAAACTGGTGGGCTTTAACCTGCTGGTGGGCGGTGGTCTGTCGATCGAGCACGGCAACAAGAAAACCTACGCCCGCACGGCGAGCGAGTTTGGTTATCTGCCGCTGGAGCACACCCTGGCGGTGGCGGAAGCGGTAGTCACGACCCAGCGCGACTGGGGCAACCGTACGGATCGTAAAAACGCGAAGACCAAATACACCCTTGAGCGCGTCGGCGTTGAGACGTTTAAAGCGGAAGTGGAGCGTCGCGCAGGGATCAAATTTGAGCCAATCCGCCCGTATGAGTTCACCGGTCGCGGCGATCGCATCGGCTGGGTAAAAGGCATCGACAATAAATGGCACCTGACGCTCTTTATCGAGAATGGCCGTATTCTGGATTATCCAGGCCGTCCGCTGAAAACCGGTTTGCTGGAAATTGCTAAGATCCATAAAGGCGAGTTCCGCATCACGGCGAACCAGAACCTGATCATTGCCGGCGTGCCGGAGAGTCAGAAAGCGAAGATCGAGAAGCTGGCGCGCGAGCATACGCTGATGGATGCGGTTAAACCGCAGCGTGAAAACTCCATGGCCTGCGTCTCCTTCCCGACCTGTCCGCTGGCGATGGCTGAGGCCGAACGCTTCCTGCCCTCTTTCACCGACAAAGTGGAAGCGGTGCTGGAGAAACACGGCATCGGCGACGAACACATTGTGATGCGAGTGACGGGCTGCCCGAACGGCTGTGGCCGCGCGATGCTGGCGGAGCTGGGACTGGTGGGTAAAGCGCCGGGCCGCTACAACGTCCATCTTGGCGGGAACCGCAGCGGAACGCGCATTCCGCGTATGTATCGCGAAAACATTACCGAGCCGGAAATTCTCGATTCCATCGATGAACTGGTCGGACGCTGGGCGAAAGAGCGCGAAGCGGGTGAAGGCTTCGGCGACTTTACCGTACGCGCGGGCATTATTCGCCCGGTGCTCGATCCAGCGCGAGATTTCTGGGAGTAATCCTGATCGCCCGGTGGCGCGCGCCTGATAAGCGAAGCGCCATGAGGCAAGGCAAACAGTGAGGAACTTATGTCCAGACTCGATCTAAACGCCCTAAACGATCTGCCCAAAGTGGAACGTATCCTGGCGCTGGCGGAAACGAACGCCATGCTTGAAAAACGCGATGCGCAGGGCCGCGTCGCGTGGGCGCTGGAAAATTTGCCGGGCGACTATGTGCTCTCGTCGAGCTTTGGCATTCAGGCGGCGGTGAGTTTGCATCTGGTGAATCAGATCCGCCCGGACATTCCGGTGATCCTCACCGATACCGGCTATCTGTTTCCGGAAACTTATCAGTTTATTGATGAGCTGACGGATAAGCTCCAGCTGAATCTTAAGGTCTATCGCGCGGAGCAGAGCGCAGCGTGGCAGGAAGCGCGCTACGGCAAACTGTGGGAGCAGGGTGTTGAGGGCATTGAGAAATACAATGAGATCAACAAAGTCGAGCCGATGAACCGGGCGCTCAGTGAGTTGAATGCGAAAACCTGGTTTGCCGGTCTGCGCCGCGAACAGTCCGGCAGTCGGGCCAGTCTGCCGGTACTTGGGATCCAGCGCGGCGTATTTAAAGTCCTGCCGATTATCGACTGGGATAACCGCACCGTTTATCAGTATCTGCAGCAGCACGGACTGAAATACCATCCCCTGTGGGATCAGGGCTACCTGTCGGTGGGCGACACCCACACCACCCGCAAATGGGAACCAGGAATGGCGGAAGAAGAGACGCGATTCTTTGGGCTTAAGCGTGAGTGCGGGTTGCACGAAGGCTGATTCACCGGTCCGCTGTCATATGCCTCTGCTTGTCACGAGCAGGGGCTTTTTTTATTGCGAGACGCATTCCGTAAAGGATGACTGCGTATAGAGGAGACGTAAGAATCCTTATTAATAGGTGCTGAGGGGTATTGTTACTGACTTATTTCTCCACGCAGACGTCTGATATCACGTTGCGGCGACTCACCAAACTCCCTGCTGTACTCGCGGCTAAACTGGGACGCACTCTCATAGCCCACTTTTACCGCCGCGCTCACCGCGTCAAGGTGGCTGTTCAGCATATGCTGTCGTGCCTCCTGAAGTCTGAGCTTCTTGATAAACTGTAGCGGACTCATCCCTGTCACTGACCTGAAATGGTGACGAAAAGATGACGTGCTCATCGACGAACGGGAAGCCAGTTCATCTATGCTGACAGGCTGTGTGAAATGTTGTTTAAGCCATGCAACAGCAGCGGAAATTTGTTGCCCAGGTGAACCCGGTGATGCGATATGACGAAGCGCACAACCATAGGGGCCCGTCAGCAGACGAATGATGATCTCCTGCTGTATGAGCGGGGCAAGATGCTGAATTAAACGTGGTTCGTCATTCAATGACAGCAGCCTTCTCAACGTATCAGCGAGGCCCGCATCAAGTTCGTTTACGGCCAGCGGATTAAAGCCCGGCGATTTTGCGGCTGGTCGAAACGGGATCATCGCCGCCGTCTGCATCACAGCAGCGGGTTCGATCGTGACCATCATCCCCAGGAACGGTGCGGATGCCGTCGCCGTCGCAACATGGGACACGACGGGAAGCTCAAGTGTGGTGAGCAATGTCTGCCCGGCCTGGTAGCCAGTCACTTTTCCTCCCAGTACCAATTCCTTACTGCCCTGAATTACTACACCCAACCCAATGCCATAGATACAGTGAACGGGAGTGGTCGGCGCATTTCGTCGATGTACCGATAATGACGGAACAGCTGTTGTGAAATCGCCATCGTATTGTGCAATCTCGCTAATTTTCTCAGAAAGCATTTTAAGGTTTTGTTCTACGGAAAAGTCCTGCATTTATTAGCCCTGAAACATCAAATGACTCACTGGCAATGTAATAATCAAAATATCACCTATGGATGAAAATAACCTAAAAAAAGAAAAGTAAATCATTTCAGGCAAGGATTGTGTCGAAGTGAGTAAGCCATCTTCCCGCTTTGTAGTGAATAATAGCTCTAACATGTTCCTGCTTATGGAGTGCCTTATGACAGGTTTATTTTCTTCTTATTCGCTAAAAGATATTACGTTACGTAATCGGATCGCCGTTTCTCCCATGTGTCAGTACCAGGCTGTCGATGGCTTTATCAATGACTGGCACAGTACCCATTATTCCATGCTCGCACGTGGAGGTGCGGGTC
>Ga0207696_1001381_pt1 | contig 13269 bp, 13 predicted proteins | sample KBSS54metaG_FD_184403 | JGI IMG/M metagenome (GOLD analysis project Ga0207696, IMG submission 184403) | Switchgrass rhizosphere microbial communities from Kellogg Biological Station, Michigan, USA - KBS S5-4 metaG (SPAdes) (version 2) | ecosystem: Host-associated > Plants > Roots > Rhizosphere >...
GACTTATTGGGCACTTAGGAGGAGGCTCATGCAGAAGAGTATCTAAGGAACACGCTTGAAATGAGGACTGCTTTACTAAAACTGCTTTCATAAGGTCTGTATGCCAAACCGATGACGCATAGTGGGCTCATATGACTTGATAAGCAAGATTATTTTTGTCAGCAATCTGTTGGGGAAATTTACAATTCAAAGGGGGAGTAGACTTAAAAGCCCTGACCATTGCAGTCAGGGCTTTTAAGGTACTACAGACTTCAGATTTAACATTAATGGGCTTAATAAAGTGATACTGCTATTTATACTGCTTTAAAATGTACCCGTTCACTACAGATAATATTGGGCATTAATACTAAAAAACCTCCCACTATTTATCCCGTTATACACCTGCCTGCGCTTTCAGAAACGAAGCGTGGCATCTTAAACAAGCACATCCCCCTTCGCGACATATACTCTTTGATGCGTTGCCCTCTGCCAGCATTGTTACACTAAATAAAACTGCGGGCATGAACTCAATCAACAAGGCCTTACATCGTCGCGCTAACACTACCATTTTGCGAACCAGCACAAACACTTCGAGGCCTGAAAGCAAACTACATCCCAAACAACAAACTTCGTGGCCTATAAAGCAAAATGGCTTTCCAGTACTGCTTACTATTGACTAACTGACTAACCACTTCTTTGTGCTGCTGAATATTAATTTACTCATTTAAGATTTAAGGTCAATACTGTTTTTTAAAACATGTTTTTATTAACAGCGATAGTGACTGTGCTGCATCCCACTACGTATTTTACCAATCTACTGGCAAGGTCCGCTTCACGTTCTGAGACATTCGACAAGTAATAGGGACGGTTGTCGCGCTTCGAGCGCCAGCAACTATTTTTCTTCATCGTAACGGCTTTTGATCTTCCAGCAGCGGTAAATAACCCTTATTCATTTAAAGATCAGAGCCAAGATAGCTGCTTGATGCGATTTTCCTTTTTCTCACTGTCCTGGTATTAAAGTCTGGCCCGCTATGATGCGTTAACCGTCTTCCAGGTCCATCCCCGACTGTCTGTCGGACGAACTTCGCACACTGCCTGCGCCAGTGTACCCAGGATTTTTGACCGCTTCGCTCGTTTATTGGCGCGATGCCAGCATAGTTTTGAATTTCTTCAGTGCTGTAAAGAGATCGCGGTTATCACCAGTGCGGCAAGCTGGTCGAGGAGGTCCTACACTATCGTGATGAGCTATTACTGATTATTGTCCCACTTACACTGATGAAGCATTCCAATGACGAACACCCGGATCCCTATCTCATGATCCAAAATTGCTTTTCCACGTGCCCAACGAACTTCTGTCTGCGTACGACGTTATCTCAATAGCCTGAGGACATCATTATGATCCAAAAAAGAATAGTACTTTGCCTGTCATTAGCATCCTTCCTCAGTACTCCTGTCTGGGCAATTAATAAAGAGTACCGGCATAAACTGGAACAATCCGGCTGTACGCAGGTGTCCGAAGCCCAGGGGTGTGATATCGATAAAACGAAGGCAGAAAACACCAGGGCTGGATTCGTCAATAGCGGAAGCAGCCAGGCATCTACTGCAAGCCCTTATACCGGTCAATGGCAGGCAATAAGCGATAGTGGGGCTACCGTGGCTAATATCAGTATTGACGCATATGATAAAGTGACGATTGAGGGTAAGAGCATTAAGGCTAAGAAACTGGATGGCGGCCTTCAGTTCAAGCAGGGGAAGATTATTTACACCATTCAGGGTGACCGACGCCTGGAAGGCGAAGATGTCTGGAGGGATACAGATGCCGGCACACACGGAAAAATCCTCAAAAAGTAAACCTGTCATAGAGGGAATACAGCATGTATTCCCTTGGAATTTTCAGTAAGTCGTCGGCCTTATCACTGTCTATCTCCGACGCATTCACTCCTCAAAATCCCTTCCAGTTAGACTTGATAAATACACTATGATATGAATAATTTAGATTTATCTAAATTTAGAAAATACTAAAGTATTCCTATGAGAGACATCCACACACTACAGAATCAGGTAAACAAAGCCGCAGCATTACTCAAGACACTGAGCAACCCTCAGCGATTGATGATTCTGTGCATATTGATCAGTAAGCCCGAAACAGAAGCCGGAGAGCTAAGCAGAATGAGCGGCCTCAGCGCTTCTGCGACTTCCCAGCATCTGGCACGCATGAAATATGAAGGTCTGATAGAAGGTGTACGTAACGCCAGATTTATCCGTTACCACATAAAGGATGAGGCAATATTCGAAGTGGTTCAGACGCTAAAAAATATTTACTGTCCGGGAGAATAATATGTCCTCGATGTATGTATCACCAGCTGAAGTGAAAGCACTTTTAGATCGTTAGGTCATGGTGATTGACATCAGAGACCGTGATGAGTGGGACCGGGAACATATTCCCGCAGCCCGGTGTATGCCTCTGGCAAACCTCACCCCTGGTTGTTTAAGTGAAGAGGCGCTGAGCCAAACAGACACGGTGGTTTTCCACTGCCAGAGCGGAATACGAACGGAGCAATCCAAAGAGCAACTGAAAGCATCGGTTCATCCTGCAAGCGCACTGATAATGCAGGGCGGATTGAACGCCTGGAAAGCAGCCGGTTACAAGGTAATTATCGATCACCGTCAGCCATTTCCCCTGATGAGGCAGGTACAAATCACTGTCGGAACACTTATTCTTGGTGGAACGCTTGCAGGAGCATTGTTAACGCCTTTGATTTACATCATCCCTGGATTTGTCGGGGTAGGGCTGATTTTTGCCGGGGTATCAGGCTGGTGCGGGATGGCAAAGTTGCTGTCAGTCATGCCATGGAACAGGCGGCAAGGATAATCTTGTAAGGACGGAATGCTGGCTACCAAGCCCACATCACAAAGGATAAGGCCTCTTCCGGGGCATTCAATGCAGCTGGCAATCCTCATCAGAATTGCTGACCGTTCACCCTCTGGCGTTCGGTTATCGGCAGACATACCATGCGGTACCGAGGATTCTGGTTGGGATTCATACTGGCAGGCAGACGCCTGTTTAGCCTGGATTTGCCTGTTGACACTCAATTTTCTGTCAGGAAAAGGACTAATCTGTCTTGTAATGAACAAAAAACAAACAAGAGGCTACCATGTATAAATCTATTCTGGTCCCCATTGATGTTTCTGAGGATGAGTTGACTCGTCAGGTTATTCCATTTGTTCAGGCTCACGCCGCCATGAATATCGCGAAAGTTCACTTCCTGACCGTGATCCCGTCTTTCCCTTACTACTCAACATTAGGCCTGGCCTACTCCGCAGAGATTCCGGAGCCAAAAGAACTGCAGCTGAAGGCCGCAGAAAAATTGAATGATATTGTGAAGCTCTTTAACTTACCTGAGCAGAAGGTACAAGTGCATGTCGTATCCGGTTCGCCGAAGGATAGGATTCTCGGCCTGGCAGAAGCAATTGAGGCAGATTTAATTATTATCGCTTCGCATCGTCCTGACATCTCTACTTATCTTCTCGGTTCAAATGCTGCAGCTGTTGTCCGTCATGCAAAATGCCCGGTGCTGGTGGTTCGGTAATGGCAGCGAAACTGGCTGTCTAAATGGGTACCCTTATGAATCCTTTCAGACAGCAAACGGGATCTATTTAACTCATTCTGACCTGGGCCAGGCAATCAGGATGAATGCGTGCCGGATTTACCAGAAGAAGCAGATCCGGCACGTTGCTTTCTCATTGCAGTTCAATCTGCAGCCAGACGAAACCCAGTTATACCTGATGATGACTGAATCATATTCGGTGACAGGCTCAGCGCTATTAAACTTTCTTCAACGGACTAACTCTGACGTTCCCCTGGACGCTTAGCTGTATCGTATGCCAGTAATGGGATCGGGACCTGATTAACATATCATGGTCATAAACCCTGTACGTTCTGGTCAGAAGAATGACTTTACGATGCGGTCTTTTTTGTTGCTTTAATTTCAAATGCAATAAGGCATTATTGCTTTTAATACAATACGTTTGCTTTCTTAACCTCAGGCTCCGGAAATCCCAAAGTAGGTTCTTTGCTGGCAACCATCCTCGACGGATATAGCCGATATCAGTGAGCGATTTTTTACTGGTCTTTTCGGGCCGCTATGAGCAGTGAGTAGCAGACATAACATACCCTGGATAGTGTATGAATGGTGTTGATCCATCAACCGTTTCGGCCTGATGCTTTCATTGATAGGATGCTTTATGCTGGTCGCACTCACTTTGCAGGATATGGCCATGATAACCATAGAGAAGTCAGATCCATTTTCTTCAGAATCCCATCGCTTAATCGAAATGCTCTCAGCAGAACTTGCCGCTATTACAGGTGATAACGGCAAAAGCAATTTCACCGTTGAAGCAATGAATGATGACAAAGCTCTATGGGTATTGGCAAAGAATGCGCATGGCGAAGCATTAGGATGCGGAGCTATTCGGCCGTTAACGAAAAATATAGCCGAGCTTAAAAGAATGTTCTCAGACCGAAGTGTGCCAGGGGTTGGGAAAGCTTTACTTACTTTTCTTGAAACCTCAGCAAAAGAGATGGGATATAGCGAACTCAGACTGGAAACACGACAAATCAACCATCGAGCTGTAAATTTCTACGAGAAAAACGGGTATATACGCATTGAGAATTACGGCCCCTATACAGGCAGGACAGAAGCCGTCTGTTTCTCAAAATCGTTGCGATGATTGTATTAATCGGACCAGCCTCCGCTTCTGGCACAAGGTCGACTGTAGTTAGGGATGACGCTCTGCTTTGCGCGAACAGCAGACATTAGGTTCTCTGCCGTATGTCATGGCAAAGAGCGCGCCAGAAATGAATGGATTGCGCTAGTGCGCCTTAGCGTTTTGACGGGATGTGATAAATGTCATCGCTACCGCACCCAGAAGAAACAAACTACTCAAGCCAAAAGCACTTCGCCATCCCAGACTGTCGAATACCAGACCTCCTGCCGTTGAACCAACTGCAATCGATAGCTGGATCACCGCAACCATGAGACCACCACCCGCCTCTGCATCTTCGGGCAGAACCCGCGCTATCCATGTCCACCATCCCGTTGGTGCAGCCGTCGCAAGCAGCCCCCACAGGCTTAGCAAAACGGCAACAGCCGAGATGCTGTGTCCGACCAACAGTAACGTACCGGCAATCGCTGCCATAAGTAGAGGGATCATGATTAAGGTCTGATAAAACCTGGCGTTCAGAAATGTCGTTACGATTATTGTGCCGACAAAACCTGCTACGCCAATTGCGAGCAAAATCAAGGAGAGGCCAGAAGGACCCACGCTGGTTACTTTCTCCAGAAAGGGGCACACGTAGGTGAATAAGGCAAACTGCCCCATAAAGAAGAGTCCGCAGGCCAGCAGTCCTGTTGGTACGATGGAGACGCTGAAAAGACGAAGCACAGATCCCTTTGGCATTTGTTTTTTATCGTTTTCCATCGAAGGCAGGCTGATGCATTGCCAGATGAACGCGGCTATCGCAAGGGGGACGAGACCTAAAAAGGCCCCACGCCAACCGACTGTCGCTCCCAGATAGCTACCAAGTGGCGCAGCCACAACGGTAGCCAGCGCGTTCCCGCCGTTAAATATTGCCAGCGCGCGCGGAACCTGATGCTGTGGCACGAGCCGAATGGCGGTTGCAGCCGACATTGACCAGAATCCACCGATAACGACACCAATCATAGCCCTCCCCAGCATATAAACCGGGTAGTTGGGGGCCAGGGCGATAACTATTCCCGATATGGCCATTAATATCGTAAGCCCCAGTAGTACGGACTTACGATTCCTGTTTCCAGCCAGCGTCGAAAGAGTCAGGCTGGTCAGGACGGCCAGCGCACCGGAGATGGCAATTCCCTGTCCTGCCAGCCCTTCCGTTACGCCTAGATCTCGGGCAATCGGTGTCAGCAGGCTGACGGGCATAAATTCCGATGCTATCAGCACAAAGACACACAGGGTCATGGCAAAAATGCCGCCCCAGTAAGCGTGCTGATTATTCTGTGATGATGTTTGGTTTAGTATCGACATATTCATATTTCACAAAAATCAGGATAAAAGCCACCCGGGTAGAAAGTTGGCTTGTAATCTTGTCAGCAGAGGGGTTATTTCAGGCTGGTTTTGAAAAACTGTTCGAACTTCCCGAAAGGTATTTTACCGGCCGCATTGTCGTAGAGGTCCACATGATTTGCACCGGGGACGATCATCAGCTCTTTTTCTTTACTACCAACAGCCTTATAAGCATCTTCGGCAAAATAGCGTGAATGTGCATTTTCACCGGTCACGATAAGGGTCGGGATGGTGATTTCGCTGGCGTAGCTCAGCAGCGGCATATTCATAAATGACAGCGGCATCGTTGCCGTCCACGCTCCGGTAGAGTTCACGGAACGCGCATGGAAACCACGCGGCATATGGTAGTAATCAAAGAACTCTTTCAGTACCGGATGAGGATCCGCCGGGAGCGTTTCTGGCAGAATGCGCTCGCCCGCACTGACCTTGCCGTTGCTGTCGACGTTAATATCATGGCCGCCGTGTGCGAACGTTCGGCTTTCCGCATCCTTCCAGCGCTGTTCATTCAGATACTGCAGTACGGCACGACGGTCAGCGGCTGAGTAACGATCTTTTCCATCACCCACGCCATGCCCCATTGCCCGGCTCATGTCGTACATCACGCTGGTTGCCACCGCTTTAACGCGGGTATCCATCGCGGCGTCGTTTAACGCCATGCCGCCCCAGCCGCAAATACCGAGCAGCCCGATACGGTTGCGATCCACCTCTTTTTGCAACCCTAAGAAATCTACCGCTGCGCTGAAATCTTCGGTATTGATATCCGGTGAGGCGACGTTACGCGGATAGCCACCGCTCTCCCCTGTATAAGAAGGATCAAACGCCAGGGTAACAAATCCCTGTTCCGCCAGCGTCTGCGCATACAGGCCGCTGGATTGTTCCTTCACCGCGCCAAAAGGCCCGCTGACGGCAATCGCTGCCAGCTTGCGATCGCCACGATCTTTGGGCAGGTAAAGATCGCCCACTAAGGTAATTCCATATCGATTCCGAAACGAGACCTTACGATGATCGACTTTCTGGCTCTCGGCGAACGTCTTATCCCATTTATCGAACATCGAAACAGGGGCATTCGGATTGGTTGAATCAGCATAACTCATTGTCGTGACTCCACTTAATGATGCGAATAGCAGCATGGCAGGCATCGTGTTTTTTAGCGTTCGAGTGAAAGCTTTCATAAAAATCCCCATGAAAATAGAGAGATACAGGTTTCCTACGGACAACACTGCTGTGCTTTGTTTTGCTGGGCTCATTGTAGTTAGCATAAATAGTGCTGATTAGAGGGTAAAAATTGCTAAAATTAATACCATATTGTTATAAATAAATGCTGACACTGGCGTCATTCGTGGGGGAAGTAAATCAATGGCAAAAAGGGAGAACTACAACGAGCTTTATTTGTTTATGCAGGTGGTACGGGAAGGCAGCTTTACCGCTGCGGCTCAGAGACTGGGGCTTGCTCAATCGGGGGTAAGCCGTTCTGTTCGTGAGCTTGAAGAAAGACTTGGGGTCCAGCTACTGGTGCGCACCACGCGTAAGCTGTCGCTGACACAAGCGGGGGAGCAGCTCTATCAGAAAACGGAGTCCGGATTTGATACGCTAGATCTTGGCCTTGCCACGTTGGCGCATTATCGCGAGACGCCCTCTGGTACGGTACGTATCAATGCCAGTCAGCACGCGATTGATAAATGCCTTCTGCCAAAGCTTGCGGTATTTAAACTGCGCTACCCTGATATCCGGCTTGAACTCATGAACGAGAGTCGTTTCGTCGATATTATTGAGGAAAGATTCGATGCGGGTGTCCGTCTTGGGCCCGAAGTCGGTCAGGGCATGATCGCAGTGCGCATTACGCCCGATATGGAGATGGCCATTGTGGGCACCCCTGAGCATTTTCGTCGCTATGGCTTTCCACAAGTCCCCGCAGATTTAGCGGTTCATCCCTGTATCGCTTATCAGTTTGGAGATGGAAGCCTGTACGCATGGGAACTTCACCAGGATGGTAAAAAAATCACCCATCGTCCGCAGGGGCAGTGGGCTTTCGCAGACACCTATATGGAAGCCAAAGCAGCCAGGCTGGGCCTGGGACTGGCTTATATCCCGGTAGAGTTGGTGTCTGATGATTTAGAACAGGGTTCGCTCATCAGAGTTTTACAACGCTACAGCGAGCGCCTGGAAGGCTCATTTCTCTATTATCCACACCGCAATGTGTCGCCCGCTTTGCGAGCGGTTATTGAGACATTGAGAATTTAAGGGATATAGATGAGGTGGTATGCATGCAGGGCAAGAGTTGGAAAACAGGTCCACTTCCGGCACAGGCTGTGTGAAAACTGCTGATCACTTTTTAATCTAAGCAGTGGATTTATATGATCAATCATTATTGATAAACCCATGCGGAAACCTACTTTATTTAATAAAATTAAAAGCATACGATTAGATATTGCGGGTGTAGGTATGACTCACCACATTAAAGGTCAAGGCAGACATCAGGTGACGTTGCTCCCTGACGTGCTGGATGATTTTGTCACAGAAGATAACCCTGTCAGGGTTATTGATATCTTTGTTGATGAATTACAGCTTGATGTACTTGGCTTCGAGCGCGTTAATGCAAAACAAACCGGGCGGCCAGGATATCACCCCGCAACCATGCTGAAGCTGTACATCTATGGATACCTGAACCGCATTCAGTCATCCCGCAGGTTAGAAAAAGAAGCTCATCGTAACGTTGAATTAATGTGGTTTCTTGAGCGATTAGCACCTGTTTTAAAACCATTGCAGACTTCAGAAAAAATAATGGTAAAGGCATCAAAAATGCTTGCCGGGCTTTCATTGATCTGTGTCGGCAGATGCAGATGTTCACCGATGTGGTCGTTGCTATCGACGGTAGTAAGTTCAAGGCGGTAAACAGCAAATCGAACAATTTCACGCCCCAGAAAACAAAAGGCCATATCGAAAGGGTTGAGCAAAGTATCGCTCTTTACTTGAATAAGCTCGATGACGCTGACAAGGCTGCGGAGCCCGAAAAAAATGAAGGTTTAACCGCTGCAAAACTGGCATGGTTGCAAAAGCGTTTGGAAGAACTCAAGCAAATCCAGCAAGCCGTTGAGCAGCACCCTGATAAGCATCTGTCACTGACAGATCCTGATTCCCGGCTAATGAAGATAAACAATGTTAACCGCCAGGTTAGCTATAACGTCCAGACTGCCGTTGATGCTAAATATCACCTGATTGTTGCGCATGAAGTAACGAATACTACAGACCGTGGGCAGCTAACAGCGGTGACAAATTTAGCACAAGACGCTGTTGGCAAAACTGAACGAGAGATCCTCTATGAGCTGTGAGTTCAACATCGGGTTGCTGATAAAGTGCGGTGAGCCTGCTTTCAGCCGGTAAAGCAACGAGACGAACGGTTTGCAAGGGTAAACCTCCACACTTCGCCGATGGTGGGATCTGGCCGGATGCGGTCAGCCTGTCAGGCCGGAGTGCTTCCTGCAGCTTATTAACAGGAAGCCGTTATGTTTCTCAGGCTATGAAACTCTGATGACCAGTTTGCCTACGTGCTGCCCCTTTACCAGGTCAGCCAGCGCTGTTTTTGCATCATCGAATGCGTACACGTGCTCAATTGCCGGTCTGATACCGTTGAGCTCGATTGCCCGGTTCATGTCTTCGAACATTTCCCGTGAGCCCACCATAATGCCGCGAACGATAGCACCGGCGACAAGAATGGCCGCAGGATCGAGCGGTTCCCCCTCGGCGAGCAGCCCCATCAGGGCCACCACGCCGCCCGGGCGCACTGAGGCAACGGAACGCGCGATAGTACCGGCTCCGCCAACTTCAATGACCCGATCCACGCCCCGCCCGCCGGTCAGTCTGCGCACCTCATCCTGCCATTCCGGCGTGGTGCGGTAATTTATTACGTCGTGCGCGCCGAAGGCTTTTGCTCGTTCCAGCTTGGCATCACTTGAGGAGGTGACAATCACCCGGGCGCCAGCGGCTGAGGCAAACTGTGCGGCAAAAACAGAAACGCCGCCAGTGCCCAATGCCAGCACAGTTTCTCCTGCCTTCAGAGATGTAAGGCCGTTCAGCGCATTCCAGGCAGTGACCGCCGCACACGGTAGCGTAGAGGCCTCTTCCCAGGAAAGCATGTCGGGTACGCGAACAAGACCGGCCTGATCGAGAATGACCTCTTCAGCCAGCATGCCATCCACTGCACCGCCCAGCGTCGTTAACCACGCATCATCCGGCTGTGTACCGCCCTGCCAGCTCTGCGAGAATATGCCCGCTACCCTGTCGCCAGCCTGCCACTGACGTACGCCGGGACCCACTGCTATGACTTCACCTGCACCATCCGAGAGCGGGATCATTTCAGCCGTGGGCGAAGGGAAAGGATATAGACCGCTGGCAATCATCGCATCGCGGTAATTAAGTGAAACGGCGTGAACGCGAATCAGCACCTGGCCGTAACCAGGTTGGGGCGTTTCGCGTTCAACCATTTTCCAGCTATCGAGGCCGTTCATGGCGCCTAGTACATATGCTTTCATCTTGATTTCATTAATTTCTTTGACGGGACTTAGCTGAAGAAACGCACTGACGATGCGGTGATCCGATCAATCAGCTTATGCTGACGTAATGCATCTTCGAAGGTTGTCGCCTCTTCAGAACCTGTCGCCTTATCCCGGGCATAGGCGGCGTAGAGATAAGCCACGTCCTGTGAGCTTGCATCAAGGTGGGAAACCGGGAGACAGGCGTACTCAGCGGGGACGGGCAACGTTTCAAAGGTTTCGATGCCATTGCGCATGATGGCAATTGTATTATCGTCTTTGTTCTCAAAACCGCGCGCATTGGTGATACGTAACACGCCTTCTGTACCGGTAATATCTATCTGCAGGCCGGTGCGATGTTTCTGGCCGCCCTCGAGCTGAACAGAGAACAGTCCGCCGCAGGCCAGCGTGCCGATAACCATGACTTCATTCGGACTGGTATAAGGGATTTTTTCACCCGTTTCCGCCAGGGTGGTGACCGGAAACTGGTTTACCGCAATTCCCGTCAGCTTTTCCGGGAAACCGACGCCGTGGAACAGCATGTCGTGGAAGTGACCGCCGTAAATGGATAACAATTCGGTAAAGTTGGCTGCATCCAGCGCCCACTTCGCAAACTCAGGCATGACTTCGCCAAATGCGTCAACGCCCACCGACATGCGCACCGCCCTGATTTTTCCAACCACGCCCTGTTTGATGAGGTCGTGCCAGTAGCGGGAGCTCGGAGAAAAGCGACGCTGCAGACCGACGATATGCTTAACGCCTTTTTCACGCGCCAGCGTCAGGATCTCTTCTGATTCTGCGGTGGTGGTGGAGAGCGGCCATTCGCTGTAGACGTCCTTTCCTGATGCAATAACCGCTTTGGCCAGGCGACCATGTTCAGGCGTCGGGGCCAGCACCACGACCAGGTCAATATCAGGATTCTCCAGCAGCTCTTCCGGGCTGCCGTAAGCCTGACCGATACCGAACTGAGCGGCGTACTTCTCCACTTTCTCCTTATTGCGTCCCGCCAGTGCCGTAATCTCAAAATCTTCCAGCGACTGCAGGGCAGGAATATGACCGTATCTTGCCCAGCCGCCTGTACCAATGATACCTACGCGAATTTTACTGCTCATGATGTTTCTCCAATATTTGTTTATCGCAACCAGAGTCGGCCTGAGTAAGTTGCCTGTTGAGCCAAACTGTTACGGTAATCATAAGCGGATACCTACTTGTCATTAATGGGGTCAGATGGCATAACACAAGTGACAAATTTGTCAGCAATAACCAGGAAGGAACAGATGATGGAAAAAATGTCCGGGCTGGAGGTCTTCATGCACGTGGCGCAGACAAGGAGTTTTATAGAGACCGGACGGGCAAAAGGTATTTCATCGTCGGCAGTGAGTAAAAGCATATCCCGGCTTGAAGAACGCCTGGGCGTTCGTCTGTTCCAGCGCAGCACGCGCTCGGTGCGTTTAACATCGGAAGGCGAGGTTTTTCTGGAGCGATGCCATCGCATCTTCGGTGAAATTCAGGCCGCAGAGGATGAGCTGTCGGCCATGACACAGAAGCCACGTGGCAGGCTGCGTATCGGACTACCGCTGGCGGGCGGCTTGATGCTCCCCATGATTTCATCATTTATGGCGCGTTATCCGGATATCGAACTCGACCTGGATTTTTCAGACAGGCTGACAGATGTGATTGACGAAGGAATGGATGTGGTCATACGCGGCGGCGAGCTGACTGATTCAAGGCTAATTTCCAGGAAGTTAGGATCATTTCGCCTCTGTATAATTGGCTCGGAGGCGTATTTCAGGCACCACGGCATACCCGAGCGACCGGACGAGCTGGCGGCACATGCCTGCCTGCACTATCGCTTCCCCAGCACCGGAAAAATAGCGCTCTGGCCGTTTAAACAGAACGTCGCTGCGTCAGGGGCACAGATCGTCCCGTCAACGATGATATGCAATAGCCTTGAGGCTCTGCTGTTTATGGTAAAAGAGGGGCGTGGTATTGCCTGCCTGCCGGATTATTCGGTAAAAGGTGCTCTTGATGCCGGTGAGCTCAGAACAGTGCTGGATAATTACGTTACCCACCTCACCAACTTTCATATTCTCTGGCCGAGCGCGCGGCAGATGACGCCAAAGGTGCGCGTGTTTGTCGATCATATGACAGGGATTTTTGACCATTTTATGGTGAAAAAAAGAAGCAACGACTTCTGATACAGGGCTGCTGTTGCAGCCCTGACAAACGTAGACCTTACCTCTTCAGGGCCGTCAGTGCCCAGCTAAAGCTGGCGCAAGCAATACAGAGTTAGTGTCCAGCTTTTTGGGGGGCGGTACATGACCTCTTGCCCCCATTCTTTCGCTTTCCGTTTACGCTTTACCCGCTTTCGTCAACTCTTTCACCAGCGGCAGCATCACTTTCACCACGTCACGGCTGCGGTGCTCAATGCGTTGAGGCAGCACTTTATCAATGTGCTGCTGGTTATCCAGTCTCACATCGTGCCAGCTGGTTCCATCCGGGAAGGCTTTCGATTTAGCACGCTGCTGGTAGCCGTTTTTGTCCCCTAAGTTCCAGTTCGTCGCCTCGACGTACAGCACGGGAATGCCTGCTTTATCAAATACTTCGCCGTCGCTACAGCAGCCGGTGCCTTTTGGGTAAGCCGGATTGCGCCCAG
>Ga0207696_1001382_pt1 | contig 13267 bp, 9 predicted proteins | sample KBSS54metaG_FD_184403 | JGI IMG/M metagenome (GOLD analysis project Ga0207696, IMG submission 184403) | Switchgrass rhizosphere microbial communities from Kellogg Biological Station, Michigan, USA - KBS S5-4 metaG (SPAdes) (version 2) | ecosystem: Host-associated > Plants > Roots > Rhizosphere >...
GATACCCTTCACTGCAACTTCACGACCTGACAAACGCCACCGTGGCGATCATTCCACTGCCTGCAAATGCTCGAATCCGGAGTGGTTTGCACCGAAAAATTACAGACGTCTTCCCGGTCAGATGGGGCACGCCATGAGCCGGCTTGTAGCCAAAGACAAGCGCACAGGCAAAATGACGCTGCGCCAGCGTATGTCCCGGCATCCCTATTTTGTCCACCTTCGTGATGCTGCAGGCCGGAAACGTGATTTCCGGCCGGAAAAGCAGGCACTGTATGACGCAATGTGGCCGCTGTGCGTGCAGCGCGCAGATTTGGCCACGTCAGTGGTCACCTTTAACGTCAGCAAACTGGCTGATGAGCTGAGCCCGAAAGATGAAAATGGCGACGTCATTCCGGAAACTCGCGTTGAACCCAGCCGGATATCCCGCCTGTTTGAAGAATGGGAGCGCTACGGCCTGATTGAGCGTCCTGATCTGGAAATGGACCCGGTTACGGGTTACTGCATGCCGCGACATATCGTGCTGACTGATCAGTTCTGGCAGCTGTGCGGCATCGATATGAATAAGTTTCTCGCGGAGCGCAATGAGCGTCTCGCTGCTGAGGCTGATGGCATCATTGATCCAGGCACGCACGCCTCAGTACGCGCCGCCCGCCGGCGCTGGTATGAAAATATGCGCATGGCCACTCTGATAAGCCGTCGCGAAAAAGCGTCAAAGCAGAAGCGCCGCAAGCGCCTGAGTAAACTGCCGCTCGATGACAGGCGTAACGCGATGGCCAAGCTGCTGCGCGCGCGTCCGGCTCACGTCTGGCGCAATCTTCCGACAGATGATTTTGACCGCCTGGTCTGGAAGTGTCTGCGACAGCTGGAGCTGGGGCTCGACTATGAGCCCGTACTCCCTGAAATACCCGATATAGTCCACTGACACTATCTACCTTTTAACCGCCTTGACTGGCGGTAAAGTCGTTTGTGCCGGGCACTGAACGCCCTTTTCTGCGCCGGCATTTCCACGGAAACTCACGAATCGTGGCCGCAAAAGAGTGTGCCGCTTTTTTTAACCACAATTACCCGCAATTAATATCCGCAGGTTACAGGCAATTAAAATCAACGCTACGCGCAAAATAGTCCTGACTTACGTCAGAAAGAAATAATCAAAATAACTAATAAGGTTTTCATACCAGAATTTTGCGTGGATAAGTTTAATGCCTTCGCTTGCAGCGGCCGCACGCGACCGCGCCGCTCAGAATTAAAAGACTGAGGTAGCTCCCGCCGACAGACGGCGGGCAGAACATGTTAGTTACAACACTCAATAGTAACACTATTAACCCCGTTCCGAGCAGAACAGTATAACCCGTGCCCCTCTCCGGCCAGACCTGAGCCGGACCTGAAACCCGGTTGCCCCCACTGACCAGCCGCCGCCGCCCGGCCCTTCGGGCCGGAACTGCAGTGGCTGATTAATGGGTGTTGTAACTAGTTGGTTCTGAGTTGCGGTGAGAGGAGCCGCGGTTTCTTTCTTTCGTCTTCGACCGTCAGACTGATAAGCTGCTGACAGGCCGCTGCGTAAACGGCGTCTGGCAGGGCGGGGTTGGGTTTTGCCACCATCAGCCCTGTAACCGGCTCTGCCGGGCTTACGGCGCCCGATGGCACTGAAGCCGTCCTTAACAGTTTCTGGCGCCTCCATGCCGCTGACGCGGCATAACAGGGATAGGCTGCTCACTGCTTTAAGCCAAAGTTCACTTTGTTCTGTGAGTTATACAGGCCGATACAACAACAAACTTAATTGACGTGTCCATTTGTCATTCACTGTTACATAGCTGCTGCGCTAAAATCATTGGGAAAAATTAAGGCTGCTCAGGGAGCGGCAGGCCGGAGAAAAATGCATATTTCTAAACTGACCTTAGTCAATTACAGGAATTTTAAAAACACATCTCTACGGTTTAACAAGGGAGTGAACACCATCATCGGGGAAAATGGCTCAGGTAAGTCTAATATCCTGCGAGCCATTCGCCTTCTGCTTGACGATACTATGGTGCGTGCTGCTTACCGTATGGATGAGTCGGATTTCAGTCGCACACTCGGTCAATGGCAGGGGCACTGGATAATCATCAGCATGGAATTTGAGGAGATTAGCACCGATGAATCCGTTCAGGCTCTCTTCCTCCATGGAACAGCTAGTATGGATGGCGGGGTAATTAATAGGGCGACCTATAACCTGATATTTCGGCCTAAAAAAGAAATCAGGTTGAAGCTGGCTGCTTTGGGAACATTTGATTTTGAAGATTTATCGAAGATTCGTGAATCAATAACCATCGACGATTACGAAACGATTTTCACTGGAAGGAGCTGGGCCGACTTTAGCAATCCTGCAGTCTATGAAAGGATCGTTGGAGATTTTGCTATTTGTGACTTCTCATCAGAAACGGAGTTTGCGGAAATAGGGGCTAAGGTGCCCGGCTTCCTCTCCGTTACTAAAGAGGTATCACTGACTTTCATCCAGGCCTTGCGCGATGTTGTTTCTGAGTTCCACAACAACCGTACCAACCCCTTACTAACCTTGCTCAAGAGTAAGAGTGGAGAGATTAATCCTTCGACGATGGAACCTATCACCCAGATGGTCCGCGAACTAAATACTTCGATTGAGGATCTAGAGGACGTTCAGTCGGTTCGTAATCATATTCGTGAGACCATCAAGGACGCTGCGGGTGAAACCTACTCGCCAGCATCACTCTCAATCAAATCCGATCTTCCCGAAGAAGCCGATAAGCTTTTCCAGTCTCTCAAACTTTTCGTAGGTGAATCAGAGGAAGGGTACGAAGGTGCAATTCATGAGCTGAGTCTGGGCGGAGCTAATCTCATCTATTTGACGCTCAAACTACTGGAGTTTAAATACCAGCGTGAAAAACTGGCCATGGCCAATTTTCTCCTGATCGAGGAGCCTGAAGCGCATATCCATACACACATTCAAAAAACCCTGTTCGATCGGATTGCATATAGCGACGCGCAGATCATCTATACCACTCACTCCACTCACATCTCAGAAGTCAGCAATGTAAGCAATGTCAACATATTGGGCCGCCATGGATCGTTCTGCGAGGCATATCAGCCAGCCCGAGGTCTTGAGCCCTCCCAGGTAAACATTATCCAGCGTTACCTGGATGCGGTACGTAGCAATCTGCTCTTCGCCAAAAGCGTGATACTGGTCGAAGGTGATGTGGAAGAAATTCTGATTCCAACCTTAATCAAGCTCCTATTGGGAGTAAGCATTGACGAGTTAGGCATCAGTGTCATCAATATTCGCAGCACTGGATTCAAGAATGTTGCGATTCTCTTCCATAATCAACGCATTAAGAAACGATGCGCTATCATCACCGATTTGGACCAGGCCTTCTTTGACACCTCAGTACAGACAACGGATAAGGAAAGTGTGGTCAGGATAAAGGCCAAAGCCGCGGGCTCGCAGAAAGCCGGTTCAGAACGGCAGGCCGATCTGAACAGGTTCACAGCAGAAAATCCATGGCTCAACATTTTCTATGCCAAACACACCTTCGAGGTCGACTTTATTGCAGCCGGTAACCACGAAGCAGTTGTCCAGACTATTCCAGAGGTCTACAAGGATGGGGCAACCATGGAGATTGCAATACAGCAACTTCTGTCCGGAGATCTGTCACAAATGGGTCGTCGTATATTAACGATGGCCAATCAGGAGGGAAAAGGGTGGTTCGCTCTGTTACTTGCGGAATACCTTACTCCTCAAGTCCAGATACCTGCCTACATTTTAAAGGCGCTTCATTTTGCACATGGCTCTTTTCCTCTCCCCCTCCTTGCCAGAATTCTAAAACATAGGGCCGAATGCCGATACGGTTCGGATGTCTCGAATGCGCAGGCAAAGCAGGCATTTCTTCTGAACGTTGAGCGTTTTGCCCGGGGGGAGATTAGCCTGGCTGACATCAAAATAGTAACCCAGGTCATGCTACAGGAAGACGCCATTGGTATCTTCTTAGCGGAGATGCAGTGATGTTCTGCTGGGGCCCAAGAGAGCTTAATCCTGAGCAGACGGCGGCAGTAGTGGAGCCATCGAGCTTATTTCTTATCGCATGCCCTGGCAGCGGTAAAACCCGTACTCTGACCTATAAAATTGCTTACGAACTCTCTCGTCGGACTGACAAGCGGATTGTTATTGCCATTACCTATACCCACCGCGCTGCTGATGAGATTCAAGAGCGCATTGAGGACCTGGGCGTTGACACTTCAGGTTTATGGATTGGTACGATCCATGCTTTCTGTCTGGAATGGATTCTCAAGCCATACGGCATTTATTCCCCTGAACTTGCGCGCGGTTATCGCGTTATCGACCCGCATGATCGTGAACATTTATTAGAAAGACTGTGCGCTTCGTATAAAGGTGTTACTCATTGGGATTGTGATTATTACGTTACCGAGACGGGGTATCAGCTTGGCTGTGTAAACACTGGAAAACACCCTATTATTCATGAAGTTTTGAAGGCTTACTTCAACGAGCTTTCAGCAAAACGACATATCGACTTTGAACTTATTCTGTGGCATGCCTATATCTTAATGCGGGACAGAACCCACATCGCAGTGCTGCTCGCGCGAATATTTTCTCACATCCTCGTGGATGAATATCAGGATACTAAGCAGATTCAGTATACTATTTTGGCGTCCATTATTCGGGCAGGCAGTGGACATACTAAAACACTCATCGTTGGCGATCCGAATCAAGCTATCTATGGTTCCCTGGGGGGCTATGCTATGCCGATAGAGGAGTTTCGTACTCTCACCGGAATTCCGATTAAAGAGTTTGCGTTAAGCCTTAATTATCGCTCCAGTGAGCGGATTATCAGCTACTTTTCAAACTACAGTGTGCACGTGACAAGAATTAACGGCGCTGGCGAGCATGCTAAGTTTCCAAGCCGTGTGACCTACAATCAAAACATAACACGCAGCGATGTGCATGATGAGATTGTAAGGTTGATACGGGCGAGTCTCGCTAATGGTCACTCTCCCGAAAACATTTGCGTTCTCGCTCCACAGTGGGTTCTGCTTGCCTCTACGACTCGAAAACTAGTGGCGATGTTGCCTGACCATCAGTTTGATGGTCCCGGTCTTGTTCCTTTCAGTAATAACTTCGATAATTTCTGGTTCAAGGTTTCTAAAATTTTACTCACGGACTCATCCCCAGGACTGCTCATCAGGCGAATTCGTTGGGCTAAAGACGTCATTAAGGATCTGGATAGTTTCGGCGTTGACACAAAAAAACTGACCCCGCGCATTTTGCTGCGGGAAAGTAACGCACTCATAGTCGATGAAACGGACGGACTCCGCTACCTGGAGCTGGCCTTCAACGATCTGCTTAAGAGGCTCGAAATCTCGCAGGAAGTCTATCCCGTACTCTTAATGCAGCGAGAGGCATTTTTTAGCAGCTCGGCTGCGCGAATAGAGCGCCTGCAGAAGGAAGGGGCAACGTACATTAATCACATATCATTTTTTAAAAAAGTTTTCCAAGAGCGGTCTGGCATTACCGTCTCTACCATTCATGGTGTCAAGGGAGCCGAGTTTGATGTTGTCATTGCCTTCGGTTTACTAGAGGGTATGGTACCGCACTTTAATGAAGTGAATGGACATGTAGCCGCAAGTAAACTCCTCTATGTTTTGAGCTCCCGTGCTCGTAAAAATCTTCATTTGATCTCGGAGTCTGGACGAAAGAGAGGAAACTACGGCGTTTATTCCTCTACCGGGATACTCGCGGCCTGCCAGTTCAGTTATGACCCGGACTAAAATCTTCACCAGATTGGCTGAGGATTAGTCAGATTTATTCATTTCTAGAGGCATTAGCGGTAGATGGTGTTAAGTACCTGGCTGGGATGTTCAGTTTATTGTGATGAAATAATCAATCATCAGTAAATATCTGCCTTCCTTCCAGGCTATGTTAAAAACCTGACTGGTTGCTTCTGTCATATCATGAAAAAATGTTAGTGCGGATTTCAGGAAACAGAGGGATATCTATGTCGGTTTTTCATAACTGGCTGTCTGAGATAGCTGGCGGCAATTACTTCGTTTATATCAAACGTCTTTCCGCCAACGACACGGGCGCAACGGGAGGCCATCAGGTTGGACTTTATATACCTTCAGCTATCGTTGAAAAGCTGTTTCCGTCAATTAATCATACCCGTGAGCTGAATCCTTCGGTCTTTCTGACCGCGCATGTGTCCTCACACGACTGCCCGGACAGCCAGGCCCGGGCGATTTATTATAACAGCCGTCATTTCGGCAAAACCCGAAATGAAAAAAGGATCACGCGCTGGGGAAGAGACAGTCCGCTTCAGGACCCGGAAAACACCGGCGCCCTGACGATTCTTGCCTTCAGAATTGATGAACAGAGACAGGATAGCCCGGCTGTAGACATCTGGGTGTGTGCCAGCACCGATGAAGAGGACGTTATTGAGGCGGCAATCGGCGAGATTATTCCTGGCACCCTTATCGCCGGGCCCGCCGGGCAGATTGTGGGCGGCCTGTCTCTTCAGCAGGCGCCCGTGAGTCATAAATACGTAATCCCCGAAGAGTGGCATCAGCGCTTTCCGTCGGGTAATGAAATCATTCGTTATGCCGCAGGCCATTACGTGAAAAACTCCCGCGACCCGGATGAGCAGCTTATTGACCGTCGGCGCATCGAGTACGACATATTTCTCCTGGTTGAGGAACTGCATGTTCTGGACATCATCCGGAAAGGATTTGGCTCAGTTGATGAATTCATTGCGCTGGCCAATTCTGTCAGTAACCGCCGGAAATCCAGAGCCGGGAAGTCACTGGAACTGCATCTGGAGCATCTTTTCACTGAACACGGGCTGCGACATTTCGCCACGCAGGCTGTCACCGAAGGGAATAAAAAACCCGACTTCCTGTTTCCTTCTGCGGAGGCTTATCATGACGCAGAGTTTCCCGGCGAAAATCTGCGTATGCTAGCGGTTAAAACCACCTGTAAAGACCGCTGGCGCCAGATACTGAATGAAGCCAACAGAATCCCCCGGATGCACCTTTTTACGCTGCAGGAAGGTGTTTCACAGGCGCAGTACAGGGAAATGCAGGAGGAAGGGGTCAGACTGGTCGTGCCTTCGTCGCTACACAAAAAATATCCGGAAGCGGTGAGAGCAGAATTAATGACGCTGGGAGCGTTTATTGCTGAGCTGACAGGACTTTATGCAGAGTTGCCATAGATAACTGCCGGCAGACAATGCCGGCAGGTTTACTCAGCCTTTTTTCGCCTTATCACCGGCAGAAACGGCTTTCAGGATATAGGGTTCCAGCAGCTTCGCGACTGCTTCGAACACGGGCACCACAACGGAGTTACCAAACTGCCGGTATGACTGTGTGTCAGAAACAGGAATACGGAAAGGTTTGCCAGCTGGCTTCTCAAAGCCCATGAGGCGCGCGCACTCACGCGGGGTCAGGCGGCGCGGCCGGTGGGCCTGATTTTTTTCGTCCGCAAAGTCTGCTTCTCCGGTAACCATATCCCAGCCACGGTCTATCAGTATTTCAGATCCGTCTTTGTGATAGCGGGCAGAGAGCGTGCGGGCAACGCTGTCTTTATTTTCAGGGTTAACAAGGCCAAAACCAAAACCGTTACCCTTAGCCGCATGCTTTTTAGCGTAGTTGTAGAGATACTCCCAGAGCTTCGGCGTCAGTATATATTTGCTGTCCACAACAGGCTCCAGCAGTTCGCCAAATGACGGCCGTTGTTCGGGATATAATCGGCTGACGTCGCGCAGGGAAAAGCCTTTGTGAATGTTAAGATCGCGGCGGAAACCAACCAAAACGATACGTTCACGGTGCTGAGGCAGGAAGTGCTTTCCGTCGATGACCTTAGGATCACTTTTGCCGATATCGGAAGCATCCGAGACTTCATAGCCCAGCTCGTCAAGCGTCTCCATGATGACTTTAAAGGTTTTTCCCTTATCATGGCTTTTCAGGTTTTTAACGTTTTCCAGCACGAAAATGGCCGGTTTTTTGGCCCGGATAATACGCGCCACGTCAAAGAACAGCGTGCCCTGCGCCTCGCATTCAAAACCATGCGCACGACCCAGCGAATTCTTTTTGCTCACGCCCGCGAGGCTGAACGGCTGGCAGGGGAAACCTGCCAGAAGGACATCATGATCCGGCACATGCGCATTAATGTGAGCATAGGCATCGGTCTCTGACACTTCAGTATTGTCACTAAGGGTGACTTCCCGGATATCAAGATTGAACGTATGTGCCTGCTCGTCATTGAACCAGTTGGCTTTATACGTGCGAACAGCTTCTTTATTCCATTCACTGGTAAAAACGCACTGGCCCCCGATGGCTTCAAAGCCTTTTCGTATTCCGCCAATACCGGCGAAAAGGTCAATGAACCGGAATGCATAATTCGGGTGATGAGGTGGCGGCTCAGGCAGCATTTTACGAAGAAGCGCTTCTTCAGCAGATGTCAGTGATTTAGGTTGACACTTACCATTGATCCATCGGTTAAGCGTTTCGCGGCTCCACTCGTTTTTGCCTACTTTTCTGAGCAACTCGGCCACATATTTCTGATCATAAATTTCCAGTACCTGCGCGATCAGCTTTTTATCATTTTCCTGCCTCAGTTCTTCTTCGACAGCTGCTTTCTCAAGCAGATCCTGCGCCAGTAATTCAAATTCGGACATAATGCCTCCATAGGGTCTTATGGGTGAAAATGTATCACTCATTTGACCCAGAGGGAATTTTTTTGTCTGGATATTTAAACAGTATCAATTATCAGCGCCAGACTTCTCCCGGAACGCTTCGTAATAGGGGATTGACGCTCAGCGGAACTATTTGACACCTTTAAGGGATTTTTGTCTGATAAATCAATTTATTGCAGGCATTAAAAAAACACGCTCAAAATGGTGTATTTTTAATCGCTTAATGGCATCTGACGGACACAGCTTTCCGTTAATCGATATTTATCGCCTAACGTGAGCTTTCGCTCCACTGAGCGTCAGATCCTTTAACAGTTTCTGGCCTTCCGTGACTGCACTAGGTAATTCTGAATCACTGACGGCGCGGGAACATTTGTTTCAGCCTGCTCTGCCAGCATTTTCATGACAGGTATCGATGACGTGGCTTCCCCGAGTTTAAAGCTGAAAAACAGCCTCGACATATTGAGCGCTCCTCATTATGTTACTTTGTTCGTCTGGACTGTAATCTCTACTTGCTATTGCATGCCATTGAAGTAGCGTCCAAAAGCCAGTTGTGTCTGCGCATCAGCCAGCCAAGATGAATTTGTTTAGCTCGATACCCTGACCTTCACGAAAATCAAAAGCATAAGTGCATCCTTTGAACGACAACACGCGGTACAACTCATAGATAAGATCGCGATTAGGTCCTTCACCTACTGCTGCTTTCTCAAGAGCAAGTCTTGATGAAGTAACAAGCACTACGTGGCATGGTTCATTCAACTGCAAAGCACCATCAATCAATCCCTGCATTAAACTGCGTTTAGAAGTTGTATCGTGATAATGAAACATCATTGGCTTTTTCTCGTTGTCGCGCTCTATCAGTACACGCGCGAAACCTTCACGAGTCTGCCCATTGCAGCTGCCTGTCGAATAGATATGAACTGTTTTCGTCATGATTTGGATATTCCGTTGCCAGCCAGGCCTCAGCCCATCTTCACGGGCCAATATAGCTGCAGCCGTTAGCCTGTAAGATCATTGTGAGAGAGCCCTTAGCGAGAAGGCGGTCACTTTCATTACTTTTAAACCGCTATGGAACTTTCCCTCATAAAGTATGCGGAGGTCAGGCGTGCCTTTGCTTACGTTTAAACCCACTGGAAAAATAGTCTCATTCCTCTCATATAAACCGTCACTCCTGTTCGCCTTGTACATACGGAGTCGAGCTCCCGGTAACCATTCAACCTGATGTGCTGGCGTGGAAGGTGAAGCGGAGGACCATGTGCTGCTAAACAAGGTTCAATGTAGCAATGGCCTTAAGGACGATGGCGGGTTCACTCTGCTTCCGTGGTGGTAGCTAATCACCACTTAACGTTCGATACAAGGAATGGGTTGGGTAGCACCATATATCATGCCGCAACAGACTTCGTAGGGCGTGCGTACGACGCCGTCTGACCGCTGCACACTGTCAGACATTATCTGACGCCTCCATGCCGCTATGCGCCATACAGAACACAATCATTGGTGAGTTGCAAATCACAAAGTAAATTTACCCGTACATGATTTATTGCGTAGAGAAGCACGGTTAGAATAGCGAATATGATTTATTAGGAGGATAAACTGCAGTGACGCTGACACAAAAATCCGGTCATCTGGCCTGGTGCGCTCTGGCAGCCCTTGCCCTTGCACGTCAGGACGGTACCGTTAGTTCCGCTGCTCAGGAAAATCTCTTTCTGACACGCTGGCTGGCGACCGCCCTGAAACAGCGTCGCTTTTCCCGTGAGGTGGCTCCTGACATTGAGTGGCTGCTAAAACAAGGGCGACAATATGGCGTTGCCGCAAAGCTTGCCGGCAAGCTCGACTATCTCTGGCGCTCCTGTACTGGCGAGCTATCTCAACAGAATGACCTGTTCCGTCTGACATATGCCCTGGAGATGGCGAAAGATATGTGCTGGGCTTACCAGCTGTTCAGCGACCGGGAATGGTCAGGAAGGCATGCCGCTGTTCTGAACGCTGGCGTAAACGGAATTTATCTGTCCCGGAGCAGCCTGGATGCTGCATTTGACGATGACGGCCAGCAGGTCGCACCGGTGATGGCGCGACTGACAGGGCGCGTGCAGGGGCTGGAAACGCTTCTTAACCGCTGTGCATGGCAGATGGCTATTGATGGGCCTTCCGGGTTTTATGTGCTAACGGCAGAAAAATATGAACTAACGATGGAGCAGTGAGACCCTGGGCGGCTGTACCTAGCGGATCAGCAGTGCGGCCGGAGAGGCCGCTAAATAAGTCAGTGGCGGATCTGCGCCAGGTCGTCTTCAGTCAGTCCGGTCATTTTCATGACGGTATTACGGTCAAGACCGTTCAGCAGCATGGTTCGGGCAACTTCCAGCTTGCCTTCCAGCATGCCCTCATTTCGGCCTTCCTGCCTGCCTAACTGGATACCCTTCTGGATGCCCTTCTGTTCGAGCTGTTGAGCGATGGTCATAAGTGCGTCTCCGTGTTGCGGCACACGCTGTGCCAGTTCGCGTACAAAGCCTTCGGCGTCGGCTGTTTCGCCTGCCTGTACAATATAGTGTACCAGCGATATCACCTGTGATGAAGACAGATAGCCGGCCAGCAGAATGGGCGCCAGCCGGTCAGTCAGTTCTGCCATGTCCCGCTGATGAATATGTTTCTGCAGCAGGGTCAGGGCGGCCATGCTGCGATGGCCGGCGATTTCATCATCAGGAATGACGGTAACGTCAACCAGCGGGAAAGCTCTGCTGTAGAGTTTGCCTGCCAGCGCCGGATCATCAAACTCATTCAGCCACCGGGTGGAGTAAGGATACGGGCTGCGTTTACCCGTATAGAACAGCACGGGTATCACCAGTGGCAACGTCTTATGGCCCGCCTCAAGGTGGCGCTGCATGGCAGCCACCGCATAACGCATCAGGCGAAAAGCCATGTGTTTATCGGGTGAAGACTGGTGCTCAATGAGCACGTGGACATAACCCTCACCGGCTGTGGTTTTCAGACTGTAGAGCACGTCGCTAAAGTACTGCCTCAGGTCATCCTCGACGAACGAGCCGGATTCCAGCTTTAACGTACTGAGGTCACAGATAGCACGTAGCTCTGCGGGCAAGTGCAGTTCCATGAAATCACGGGCGACATCCGGGTGAGTCAGAAACTGCCGGAACGTGGCATCGTGAGGAGTTGGTGTGCGGTTTTTTTTCTTCTTCATCAGTCCCGGCTCTGAAAAATAACCGCTGCATGTTACCACAGGCGAAAAACCGTCTGTATTGATGGTGAATAGATCTGCAATGCCTGCAGGTAGCCGTTCGGATTATTTTTAATTTTTTCGGATACACTGCTTCATCGTACGATCTCTAATAATCGAAGCATAATCATTCTTCGACTCACTTCGCAAAGCCAGATGAGTGATGGAATCATAAAACACTGTCAATACGGCTGGAAGATGTGGCTGCACCTGCCACCATTTAACATAAATTACATTTCACGCATCTTACATCGTCAGTAAAAAAGCGTTTGCATTCTCCAAGGGACGACGGGGATTGCCATTCAGGAATGACCTATTGCGACACACTCTGAGGCTTATACTATACTGATTCCATTATTTACCTCTGACGGGCATGAAATTCTGCATTGAGCCAGTGGGTAAACGTTATGATCCTACTGGTGAACACACTTATGTCGCCGCGGGGACGGTAACTTATGTTTAACAAATAATCCATCTCTTCGGCCAGTGCCGGATAGCGGTCATTAAATTTTTCAGCCAGTTCTTTTAGCGTAACTGGCCAGTCCTGATCGTTATCTTCTCTCAGTATGTTTGTTGAACGAATGGCCTTACGTGCAGCAGACCTCTGCAGGACATGGCGCTGCACAGGTTTCAGAGTGGGTTTCATCAGAGCAACGTAGCCGTTAAGTACCTCGAGAAAATCACCGTTAACGGCAACGGCTATGTCCCTTGAGGGCCTGAAGGGTTCAAAGCGATCGCGCAGGTCTTCACCGTAAACGCATACGCAGTGATGCTTCAGCCAGTAACCCCATCGAATACCGTTAGCCGGTAGCATCACTTCCTCAAGCACGCCCGGATCGATGTCAATCTTACTGACAACCGGATGATCCTGCTCAAGCTCAGTCTTAACAACGTCGATTTTTGCAGTGGCATCTGCATCGGGTTCGCGATAATAAATCACGGTAAGATCGAGGTCAGACAGCCTTTCAGTGGCCGTCGCGTCGATAATGCTGCCGTATACATAAACGCTATGAATCAGATCCGGAAATGTCGTTGTCAGTGTCTGAACAACATCCGCAACCAGCTGTGAAAAGGCTGGCTGAAATCCTTTGAAATCAGGCTGGGTAATGAACCCGTACTTATCAACTGCCATTGGCTCACCGTCATGTCATACATCATATCGTCAGTTAAAGCCTGCAACGCTGAACAGTAATTCTTTCAGCATCACAGACAGATTTCAGTCAGGGTAAACACAGTACTGAACCTCAGAAGCAGATCGCTTAATCAGCTAATCATCATCGTTTTCCATCAGGGTGACCATTGCTCCCCGGTGAGCTTCAACCATACGAAT
>Ga0207696_1001396_pt1 | contig 13206 bp, 29 predicted proteins | sample KBSS54metaG_FD_184403 | JGI IMG/M metagenome (GOLD analysis project Ga0207696, IMG submission 184403) | Switchgrass rhizosphere microbial communities from Kellogg Biological Station, Michigan, USA - KBS S5-4 metaG (SPAdes) (version 2) | ecosystem: Host-associated > Plants > Roots > Rhizosphere >...
AAAAAGAAGGCCGCACTAAGCGGCCAAATCGCATCCTGTTCTGTCTCTATCATTTGAAACTTCACAGCGTTGGTGCGTAGCACCTCAAAGCCGTCTGAGTAGGCGGCTTTACGGTGTCACTCAGCGATGCTCTGCAATATAATCGGCAAGCTCTGCTTCGTTTGCCGGCAGCCAATCTTCAACTACGCGAACGCCGCAATCCTGCACTTCATCCATAATCCAACCACCCTCATCATGGTCATATCGGCGTGTGTAGTAGCTCCCGTCAGGGTGGCGCTCAGCTAGCGTGTAGCTGTCATAAGGTCCGCCGTAGGTTGGCACATCACCCAAATCAGGGTGATTCATCCACAAGAAGAACGGCCTCCCAGTGATAGGGCACGCATCAGGGCACCAACGATTTTCTGTATTTCGCATCCTCTTCTCCTGTTAGTGGTTACTGGCCCAGCGCCTCGAATTGCTCTGTCATGACAAATTTGAATTTAATTTCATCGTCCATAAGGTCGTTTAATGGGTGTTGGCATGGGCTACCTTTTTTGTATTCTTCGACTGCAAATAGAGTCCATTCTTGGTCCATGAAAACTTGTAAAATTGACCCTTCCTTCAGGTACGTCCCGGCGTTATCAATAATCTCAATACTCGCAATAGCTTTCATCCATTCCCTCCTGCTATAAACCCCAGCCCCATCAACACACCAGTCACCAACCAAATGAATATGTAATTACCAGTGCTTATCATGGAGCCTCCAGATATGAAAAAGGCTGCGGGTTAGGCAGCCTGTTGCGCTTCCCGGCACTGCCGGTTCAGCTTGTTGAATACGTCCCGGAATATCGGATATTCATCTTTCGAAACTTTGCTCAAGTATCGATGACCGATAATTCCAGTTTCCTCATCCAGAACGATGCGAGCACTGTTGACCCCAACCACAAAAAAGAATCGCGGATGCTTTCGCCACTGTGTTATCAGGCCGTCATCTATCGCCTGCTGAAGATATGACGGCAGCTCTGTCAGGTTTACCAGGGCAATCCTGTTTTCTTCGCGCTCAATGGCGTCCTTAGTACGCTGAATGCTGTCCTGTAGCGTCCTGAGAGCATCGCTTTGCTTATCCCACTTATTCAGTGTTGCGCGTCCATTGCGCTTATCGTTCAGCGGCTGTCCGTTTGCCTGAGCAACAGTTTCAAAGTGATTCTGCAACCGCTCATCAAAGCGAGCCTCTTTCTTAGCGAGAGACGCTTTCAAAATATCCAGTCGCTTACTCATCCGTTACCTCGCCGATACGATGTCTTTTGAGTTGCGATAGCCGGCAGCGAATATCGCGATTTCTGGTAAGCACTGTGATGTGCTCCCATGCCTGTCACGCAGAGAAGGGGAGATAACTGCTTTCTCTACTCTCTGGTTGCAGCTGGATAAGGTGCTTACGATGCGGCGTTCGAATCCCTGCTGTTGCAGCTTCATGGCCCGATGCTCTACTGCACGTTGCAGCTTCTTGCGTTGCTTGTTGTTCATGTTGCCTCCGGTAATTGGCTTAGGTGATTGGATGGCCGGTGCTCCTCGCCGTTCACGTGCGCTGGTTTTGCCACCGTTCAAGACGGATTTGTTATCCCGCGACTTCAGCCGACGCCGGGTACCCACTTCTTATCCCCAACCATGCGTTTGCATTCATCCAATCCCAAAGCCAACTGCTCTCTGGTGAGACCGAATCAGTCTCAATCTCTATTGTTAAAGAACCCGCCACTCCGTTCCCTGTGGCCTGCCAGCGTCCTGCTGATGGGATTAACAATACTCTAGGTATTATTATTAGGCAATACCCCAAGTATTAAAATTAATATGGAAAGTATTAAAGTGGTGATATCAAAGGGGATTTATTTTTTGCAGGTAATAAAAAAGCCGCTCAGAGGCGGCTCAGTGCTGGAGGGGGGGTTAGACAAAGCGAATTTTAGCTTCCACAACAACACCGATGATTCGGCAGTTGCCATTGATTGCGATCATAGGCCATGCCGGGTTTAGCCCTTTAAGGTACTTCTGTCCGCCATCGATGATCAGTTTCTTAAACGTTGCTTCATTGGCATCAGTGAGCTTCGCAACAACAAGTGAGCCGTTCTTTGGCTCTCTTCCAGTATCAACTAAGACATGGTGGCCCTCTGGGATGCTGGTGCCGGTAGGTGCCGTCATGGAGTCACCCTCGACGCGCAACCAAAATCCGCTCCCTTGTATAGGGACATCAGATTCATACCACTCATTTATCTCACTGATCGAATAGGGTTCCATAGCTTCTTCCCACGCGCCTGCACTAACCCAACTTAGCATAGGATACCTTCCTTTTGGTGCATACGGTCCATCATAAGTCACGTTTCTCTCAAGTGCGGGACTTGAGGCGCTATCCACTTCATTAGCCAGCGTTGGGCTAAAGTCGGAAACTGGCACCTTTAAAATTCGAGAAAAAGTTAAAGCGGCACTTAAGTTAAGAGCATTCCTTCCATTCAGGTAATGGCCTACTGCGCCCTGGGTGATGTCCAGTGCGTCCGCAATATCTTGCTGGGTAATTCCCAGATTCTTCTTTTTAGACTCGTACAGAGCCTTCAGGCGCTTTGCGTCTTCCAGCTGATCCGGCGTCAACGTCTTGGTGTTTTTCATTCCCTGATTGTAATACCTCAGTTATTAAAATATGAAATACCGCAGGTATTGCTTTAATTAATACTCGTAGTATTATTAGTGCATCGGTAATCACTCGGAGGAAACCGATGGATAAGTTAACCCTAGCTGATTACGTCAAGGAGAACGGACAGGCAAAAGCCGCCGATGCAATCGGTGTTCACCAGACAGCAATCAGTAAAGCAGTACGGGTAGGACGGAAAATTTTCGTAACCACGCTTCCTGATGGGCGCGTGCAAGCAGAAGAGCTTCGGCCTTTCCCTAGCAGTAAAAACGCTGCTGCATAAGCAGCGTTGCTCTTTATCAATCTGATCGGAGGCTGTTTCGGCCCCCAAAAACCTTCGTGACTTGCTCACTGCAATGTCACGTAACTACTTAACCAATAAACGGAATACTAACTGATGGAACGCGCAAAGAAACGCAACGAGGCACTGCGCATTGAAAGCGCCTTGCTTAACAAGATCGCCTTAATCGGCACAGAGAAAGCTGCTGAAGCTGTCGGGGTTGATAAAGCTCAGATAAGCCGGTGGAAACGAGACTGGATCCCCAAGCTATCAATGCTTCTTGCGGTACTTGAATGGGGCGTCGTGGATGACGAGATGGCTCATCTAGCCAGACAGGTGGCAAGCATTCTCACCAAAGAAAAAGCCCCGAGCTGCGCGAACAGTTTCGAGGCCTGATGCGAAATGACTGGATCAATTCACAGGAGTAATTATGCACTTAGGAGCAATTGAAAAGCAACCTGACATTCTTAAAAGCATGGAGATCCCAGCTGATTTCAGGATGGCAGGTTGGGTTTATGTTCTCAGCAATGAATTCATGCCGGGCATTTACAAAATCGGCATGACCACAACAAGTCCGACTACTCGAGCAAAGGAACTGTCTTCAGCTACCGGCGTTCCCGTTCCATTCAAAATTGAAGCCGCCTTTCATTGTGAAGACCCTGCGGGGTCTGAATCTTCAATACACGAGGCGCTGGCAGGCTTCAGGGTTAACGAGTCTCGTGAGTTTTTCAAAGAGGAACTCGAAGAAATTATTTATGAGGCAGAGGCGCACTGTCAGGCGGCTACCAACGCTCCCGTTGAGGAGTTAGCTGACACATACGACGTCATCTGCTTCGAGAGCCTGAATAACCTGAATTTGCCAGATCTATTCGAGGATATAGGCATCAACGTTTTCGGTAATCGGCTGGCAGTTGCTGACCGGCTAATCAGGTTTGGTGTCGAGATGATGAAGCGACAGCTGTTTGAGCAAAACTGCTCCCTTGTCCTTCATGACGGCAAAGCCTACGGGATAGAGACGTCAAATCACTCTCACTACCGAAGCATCATGGAAGAAAGAGAGGCGTATGAAAGACAGCTGATTGAGGCTGGAGTATACGGGCCTGAATTACCGCCAACTGATGAGCCATTACCTTTTTAATCCGGACTAACTATGAGCATGAATTTGATGGCTAAAGCCATGGGTATCAGAGTTGGCAATCCACTCAGGAAGCTCGTACTGATTAAGCTGGCAGACAATGCCAACGACAAAGGTGAATGCTGGCCTTCTTACCAGCATATTGCTGACCAGTGCGAGATCGGACGGTCAACAGTAAAAAACCATATCAGGGCATTAGAAGATATGGGAATGCTGCGAAGGGAATTCCGCAGAAACGGTGAGTTAAACCAATCGAACCTGTTTTATCTCACTCTCGATAACCCTGTAAGAAATCGAATTGAGAGCGTCAATTCAGATGATGAACCCGGTCAGGATATGACCGAGGGGGTGGGGCAGGAGGTGACCGGGGGTGGGTCACCAGATGACCGAGGGGGTGGGGCACCAGATGACCCCATAACCAGTCACTCTTTTGAACCAGTCATAGAACCTAAAGAAACACCAGTCGCTGACGCTCCTCTTCCTGTTGCAGCTGAAGAATCCCGATACGCATTTGAAGGCAAAGTCGTGAGGCTGAATCACAACGACTTCGCCTCATGGTGCAAGCTCTACAAAAATATCGATCTCAAATACGAACTGGAAAAGCTGGACATCGAATTCTCTCATGAGAAGCCGAAGAACTGGTTTATCACTGCCAGCCAGAAGCTCAGCTACCAGAACAAGAATGCGACTGCCAGAACTGCTAAGCAGGTAGTTAACACCCCTCAGCAGCACTGGAACAGCCGCGAAGCCTGGGAGAATGAATTCCTATGAGAAATCTCGTATCAGCAATTCAGAATCGTGATGCAGGCGCACTGGCTCGCATTGCAGGAGATGGTCCGCGCCCGGTTGAGCGTGGAGTGCATGAAGACGTTGAGCGCCTGGTAGACGCCCTGTTTTCAAACCTGAAGCAGGTCTTTCCGGCGTCGGTAAGCACTGCATGGCGTAACCCGAATGACGAAGCCGCTGCAAAGCGCCAGTGGATCGCCGCGTTTGCAGAAAACGGCATTCATAACAAGCAGCAGCTATCGGCAGGCATGAAGCTGGCCCGCGCCAGTGGCTCACCGTTCCTGCCGTCGCCTGGTCAGTTTATCGATTGGTGCAAGCAGGGTGAACACCGCGCAGCCGGTCTGCCAGCCGATGAGGAACTGTATGACATGTTCCGCCTGTACTGCCGCGACCGGGGTATGTACGACAGCAGCGAAGATTTCCCATGGGAAAGCCCGGCATGTTTCCACATGGTGACGGCAGTCTACAACCAGATGCGATCATTCAACCTGACCGACTCAGAGTGCCGCAAACGCCTGGGCGATGAGCTGCGCAAGATGTCCCGCCGCATTGAATCTGGCGAAGTCATCCCGCCGCCGCGCAAGCAGATTCCACAGCTCCACATCCCCACCGGTAACGAAAAGGCACTGGATCATCTCGCTGATATCCGCCGCCGATTTGGGCTGAAAGGTGGACGACATGACTGAGATGAACCGCATCCGCTTTGAGCGCCTGTACCGCAGCGTGCACGGCGATAAACACAACCTGACCCGATCACATCTTGGCTATCAGGATGCTGTGGTAGACCGGGCGTTTTTCTTCTGGCTTGAGGGAAGGGAGAGTGCCGCATGACACAGGTAACTCAACTGATAATCACACCACCGCTGATGCGTCAGGCCCGCAATATGACGCTGGCAATCATCGACCTGGCTAAGAAGCGCGACCTGACGCCGGAGCAGTTCCGGGACCGCCTGCACGCTATCGACATGCTGGCGCGTGAGGCACACGACACGATTGTTGATGCTGAGTTTGAGCAGGAAGACAAAGGGCAGAAACGGGGAGGCTTTTGATGGAATTTATGGATTGGTATGCGCGACTGAATGATATCGCAGTTGCCAAAGGGTTTGCAGATGCTGGCGATCCGGAAAAATGGCATGAAGAATTCAATTCAGGCCTTACGCCAGAGCAGGCGTGGAACGGCAGCTGGGATTTCACATGAGGAGTCACCAATGAACAAGTTAACCGCTGAAGTCGCACGGCAAGACCTGAACCATCTGAAGTCATGGGTAGAAACCTGCGGAATAAGCATGAAAGAAGAGCGCTATATGCAAGCCCTTGAGATTGCACTCCCCATACTGGAGCAGCAGGAGCGGGATGAGGACTGGATTGAGTGGGAAGGAAGAGAAATTCCTGGAGCCGTAAAAGGCCGAGCCGTCCAGGTTCGCTATGCAACTGGCGAGATAGAAACTGAATATAGCGGATTCCTCAACTGGGGAAATGGCAGCGGTAAGCTTGTTTGCGCCCACCGCATCATCCCGGAGCAGCCCACCAATCAGAACGGAGAGCAGTGATATGGGTGTTAAAGGCGACAAATATTACGAATCGGCAGTTAAGGGTGCCGCCGATGAAATAGGCTTCAAGGGAAGTTTTGACTGCCAGATTAGTTCACGCAAAGGCCGTTTCGGTATCACGCTTTTCAATGAGTATTATGATGCAGGCAAAGGTAATATTGCTGATGCTGCAAACCTTGCTTTAGCAACTATGCATGAGATATCCAAAATTTACGGCAAAGCGCTCTCCATGCAGAAAACGCAGATGGATGTAAGCGTCGCCACCTTGAACGGCGTTATGTCTATTCGTATGGAGGAAGAATGAACCAGTGGATTAAATGTAGCGAGCGGATGCCAGAGGAGAATACCGAGGTTTTAGTGTGGGGCGAAAGCGATGATATCGAAACCTACCCAATGATAGCTGAGTGGGACCCTGACTTATGGTATGGAATTGACCGTAACCTTCAGAGCTGCACAAAGATATTTAACGTAACCCACTGGCAACCACTCCCATCACCTCCGGAGGAAGCATGACAAACAACGATGAGCTGGAAAGGGAGCGGTTTGAGGCTCACGCGCGAAAAGACGCAGCGTTTATGGCGTTCTGGCTGGACCGAGATTCTGACGGCAATTACTACTGGGACCAGACGCGCTACGAATGGCAAGGCTGGCTGGCCCGCAGCAAGCAGGAGGGGTGATGCATATACGAATTAATCGAAATGAGGTGATTTACTGGAACCTGCTGCCGAAGAATTTGCGCTATTGGGGCTACAAGCAGGATTGGCATGATGGGCCAATCCCATGCTTCGGCTTTTGGTTTTTCCATTTTTACATATGGTGGAAGCAAAAATGAACAACGTAATCCCCTTAAAACGCTCTGAGCACGTCATATCAGACGCTGAACTGGATAAGCTGGCAAATGACCTTAATGTTATCGCCACGCGCTATGCAGGCTTTATGTCACTCCCTACAGCTATCCGCAAAACCCTTAGCGACGCATTAAAGCGAGACAAACGCGATGGAGATACCGAAAGAGGGCCTTCGGCTTCATAGGTCAAACTTCAACGCCATCGGGCAACAGCTTCAACCCCTGCTCGAATCCGGCGACTGTTACCGGCTAATCCTCAAGCCGTGGAAAGAAAAGCGCAGTCTCAATCAGAACTCCCTTTCTCACATGTGGTACGGCGAAATCAGCGAATACCTGATTAAGTCCGGGCGCTCCGACGCTTCGCCAGAGTGGGTAAAGCGGAACCTCAAAAAAACCTATCTGGGCTGTGAGCAGGTCGAATACACCGACTTTGTTACCGGCGAGAAGGTCAGCACGTGGGAACCCCGGCACACATCCAGTCTTGATTCAGGCGAGATGCATTACTTCCTGAATCAGGTGGAACGGTGGTGCGCGCAGTTCGGTCTGGCGCTGACTATCCCCGCTGACTCTGAATACCAGAAACTGAAGGATAAACAAAATGCCTAAGAAAGCATGGTCAGATAAAGACTTAGCGTATATCGAACGCGTAGCAGGAAAAGTTCCAGTACCCGTCATGGCGGCAGCGATTAACAAAACGGTGCCAGCTGTAAAGGTGAAGGCTTACTCAATCGGCTTAAAGCTAAGGGTGCCGGTGGATGTGCTGAAAAAGCACTGGCCGGAATATGTAACCGAGGGAAGCAGCCATGCGTGAATCCTGGTTCTGTCACGATCCTGTAGACCTCGACACCGCTAACGAACTCCTTTCCCGATACGCCTCTCGCAACATCAAAACTCAGAAGACACTCTCCGCCGACCCTCGACTGTGGCTGGTTAGCGCGCTGCTGCCGACGTTCCGGAACGAGCCAATACCGAGCAGGCAGTATAAAAACCCAATGTGGAGCTGAGCATGACTGCCTATTACAACGACATTGATCCATATGCAGCACAGTGGCTGCGCAACCTAATCGAAGCAGGACACATCGCCGCCGGCGTTGTTGATGAAAGGAGTATTGAAGATGTTAAACCTGGAGATTTGCGAGGCTTCACACAGTGTCACTTCTTCGCAGGAATCGGAGTGTGGAGTTACGCATTGCGACAGGCAGGATGGAGTGACGATCGGCCAGTATGGACAGGAAGCTGCCCATGCCAACCTTTCAGCAACGCAGGCAAAGGCGCTGGGTTTGATGACGAGCGGCACTTATGGCCCGCGTTCTTTCATCTCATCGAAAAGTGCAAACCTAGCGTCATCTTTGGCGAGCAGGTTGCAAGCCAAGACGGACTCGCTTGGCTCGACCTTGTACAAGCTGACATGGAAGGCGAGAACTACGCCACAGCAGCGAACGATATTTGCTCTGCGGGCTTCGGCGCTACCAACATCAGACAGCGTCTTTACTGGGTGGCCCACGCCGAGAACATGCAAGTCGGGGCACACAAAAGGGAGCCCGAAGAGAGCCTTAAACCATCGCTCAAGGCTGGAGGACGCAGTTTACCTGCTACTCAACTGCCAGGAAAAAGTAACGGCTTCTGGGCAGACAGTGAATGGTTGCGTGGGATTGACGGACGACTCTACCCAGTTGAGCCCGGAACATTGCCGCTGGTTGATGGGGATACCAAAAGAGTGGGCAGAATTAGCGCCTTTGGAAACGCCATCAACGCGGAAGTCGCGAAAGGGTTCATAGAGGCATATATGGAGGTTCAACATGCGTGAACGCTGCTGCCGCTGTCACATAACACTCACCTCAGAAGACAAGTACTGGTATGGAGCATCATGTGAAAACTGTGAAACAGATTACCGGTTCGAGCAGGCCGAAATGCAACAGCCAATCAAGTCAGCCTACTGGCGATGGCGTGCAATCTGCTTCTGCATGCGCTGGCTGTGGTGCTCAATTGCTGGATACCGAAGTCTACGCCTGTGGCTCATGCCTCGATCTGTGGCTACTGCCAGACCCAAACGGACTAATGGGGGTGGAAGATGAGTGGTTTTAAAATGCCAGAAAGCAACTCGCCAAAAAACTACCCAACAGGATCATACATAGGGATTTGCCTGTTATGCGCAAGCTCCTTCATGGGGCCAAAAATGAGCAGGATTTGCGCAGAATGCACACAGCAATTTAAAGGAGATAAAGATGGCAAAGGCGATTAAGCCAAAGCCGCCGAAGCCGAAAACCTGTAAGCACTGCAAAACCAAATTTATTCCATCCAGACCTCTCCAGTATATCTGCACCCCATCCTGCGCATACCAATACCAGCAACGACAGAAAGAGAAGCAGCAGAAGGAAACTGATGCTGAAACCCGTCGCGCCTGGAACAAGCGTAAGTCAGACCTGAAGCCGCTAAAGCACTGGGAGGACTTAACCCAGCGAGCTGTTAACGACTACATCACAAAGGGAAGGGACAGGGATTTACCGTGCATAAGTTGCGGCACATGGGAAACGGTTCAGTGGGAAGCAGGGCATTACCGGTCACGCGGCGCGGCATCACATCTCCGCTACAACGAAGACAATCTGGCAAAACAGTGTCATCGCTGCAACGTCCAGCTATCCGGCAATCAACAGCAGTACCGCATCAACCTAATCACCAGAATAGGCCTTCAGCGCGTTCTGGCGCTCGAATCAAACAACGAACCTCACCGATACACCAGAGAAGAGCTGGACGCGATACGAGCGCGTTACAGGGCTTTGCTGCGTGAACTGAATAAGCAAAGAGAGGCAGCATGAAACCACTCGACCATTATCGTCTGGCTATGTACCTGCACAGCAAAAAACAGCTTGAATCCCGGCTAAATGAAATTAACGCCAAGATTGAGCGCGTTCAGTATCAACCTCAGCGCCGACTGCCATTGAGCCAGCGCATTCTGAATTGGTGGCTCGCATGACCGAATACCTCAGAGAGAAGTGGCTCCGCCTTCGCATTCTAAAGATGCGCGGCATGTACGAGATCAACTACCGGATAATCCGGAACACGGCGAAGATGATGGGGGTTAAGCATGCGCATTGAGCGTGACTATCAGCAAATCGTCAGGCTGTCAGGCGTCAGGACAGCAGCGGACATGCGCCGGTTATTCGGCAATGGATGGAAGGCCATCAACAAATCGCAGCAGGCATGGGTCAGGCATCTGCTGGGCATATGGGGCGATCACCTGGGCGGGGAAGATTACGACCGCGCAGAGGTTAACGTGATTGGCCGGCTGATGATGCGCTGTGAGTGGAGTGAGCAGAAGGGCAAGCAGATAGAGAAAATCGTGTCACAGTTGCATTGTGAAGGGCTGCGTGGTGAAGAGTTATTCCGCAAGGCGCGTGACCTGCTTATCCCTCAGTCATCAACGGCAAACATCATCGCTCTCGCCAAAGAATCAGATGATGCCGCCTTTGTTGAATCAGTCATGGTAAAGACATTCGGAAGGGATAACCCGCTTCGGAACGTAGCCAGATTACGATACTGCAAGCGCAAGAGCGTGCAAAATATCGGCTCATCCCTGATTTATTACTGCAGCATCTCACCGAAAGAGGCCCGCAACAGAATGGAATGGGCGATGGATATCATCGAAGGAGAAATGTTTTACGCAATTAAGCGAGAAATGGAGAAGGAGATTCCTAAAATTGCTGCGTGATTATACAAAATAGCACGAATTGCCAAAGACAAAGGGCATGCGACCTGGCACATTAACGGCATGATCGGGAAGTGAAGCGAACAGATCGAAGCTTCTACGGTCAGTTGCATAAATGTGGATGCCAAAGAGCCTCGCGACCTCACCAGTCGGCGGGGCTTTTTTATTTCTATCCTCGATAGGGGATAAGATTCACCGCATACCCTGTAGCGGATAAGTAACATCACTAAACTATTTCAAAGGTCAGCCATAGAGCTGGCCTTTTTTCGTTTCAGCGCCCAATGGATTTCCTCACACTTCATCCTGTGTCTTTTACGCGGGCGCTTTTTTCTACGGTGGATATCCGCAATCGCGGGATTCTCATTGTGATCAACTAAGGCTGCGTCGGGCATTAGACGGCGGGAAAGCTCGGGAAGGTTTCTCAGGTGACAGTGGGAAGTTTAACCGGGCTTGTTCTGTTCACAATGTCATCAATTCCTAAACAGGATAAGTCCCCGTATCAGGGGGTAGGAATGCGTCGCATGCCATATAAATCAGATCCGGGCTTATTCGCCGCCATGATCGCCCTGGGGATGACAGTCCTCGGTTCGATAGCAGCATACGCCTACAAGGTATTAAGCGGGGAAGCCTTCAGCTGGCGCACGCTGTGTCTTCAGATGATCGTCTCCGTGTTTGCCGGGTTCCTCATGATGCTGCTTGCCATTTACTGGCAGTGGCCGCAGGAAGTCACCGGCGCAATCTGTGGTATGGCTGGCTGGTCCGGCTCATCTCTGATTAAAACCCTTGAAAAGCGTTTCCTGCAGAAAGCTGCAGGAGATTCGGGAGTTGCTGAATGATGACCAGAGACCAGTTTAAAAAGGCTGCATCTATTTCTGATGCACTCGCCAGCCGGTGGTATCCACACGTTCTGGCTGCAATGAAAGAGTTCGGCATTGATACACCAAAGCGCCAGGCTTACTTCATTGCACAGGTTGGTACGGAGTCGGGCGGATTCACTGTAATCAGGGAAAGCCTGAATTATTCAGTGGCCGGCCTGGCTATTTTCGGATCCCGCCTTACTGCTGCACAGCGTGAGCAGCTCGGACGCAAGTCAGGTGAGCCAGCCTTAACTCAGGAACGGCAGGCTGCCATTGCCAATATCGTTTACGGCGGTCGATATGGTAACAACCTGAATGGAGATGGCTGGAAATATCGTGGACGTGGACTGAAGCAGGTCACGTTCCGCGATAACTACGAAGCCTGCGGGAAAGCATTAAACCTGCCGCTTCTGTCTAATCCCGATTTACTGCTGGAAGACGTCAATGCCGCTCGCTCGGCTGGCTGGTTCTGGCGGGCCAACGACTGCAACCGCTTCGCTGATGCTTCTGACGTGTCCGGGCTGACCCACCGTATTAATGGCGGCACAAACGGGCTGGCAGATCGCATTGCGCGCACTCGGATTGCAGAGCAGGTGCTCCTATGACTGGTAAAGCGAGAATGGCGAGATATCGCCGGTTCATCCCCGTCATCTTCTCTGTAATCATCATCGGGTTCGTTGGCAAGCTGTGGTATGACAATGCCAACCTCACAGATCGAAACAACCGACTACGTGAGCAATTCATCCTGGCGAATGAGCGGAACATGAAGTTTGCTGAGGGTTTGGAGCCGATTACGAAGCGACTTGATAGCCTGGCAACCACGCTCGACGAAGAGAGCCGCCGGCGCTCTACTGCCGAGACTCGCGCTAACTCATTGCAGAAAGAAAACGAGTTCCTCCGCTCCAGCAAGCAATGCTCAATAGCAATCGATCCGGGTGCTGTTGATAAAGCTAACAAGGATGGCGGGACGGTGATAATTCAGGCTGCGCCGGTAGGTGAGTAATGAAATGGCTGGCTGATAACTGGAAGGTGCTCGCAACAGCAGCATTGCTTCTGCTCTGTGCTGGTATGGCTAAAACAGCCAGCTACTATCACGGCAAGTTTGTTTCTGCGGACAGTCTGGCAACCGAACGTCAGGAAACCATCACCGATATGCAGCGCCGGCAGCAAAGTGTTGCTGCTCTTGATGCGAAATACACGAAGGAGCTAGCTGATGCTAAAGCCACTATCGATCAGCTGCATGATGATGTTGCTACTGGCAAGCGCCGGCTGCAGCTCAACGCAACCTGCCAGAAGCAATCCTCCTCCGGAGCCGCCGGCATGGATTATGCAGCCATCGCCCGACTTACTGACGCCGCTCAGCGGGATTATTTCACCATCAGAGAGCGAATC
>Ga0207696_1001399_pt1 | contig 13182 bp, 13 predicted proteins | sample KBSS54metaG_FD_184403 | JGI IMG/M metagenome (GOLD analysis project Ga0207696, IMG submission 184403) | Switchgrass rhizosphere microbial communities from Kellogg Biological Station, Michigan, USA - KBS S5-4 metaG (SPAdes) (version 2) | ecosystem: Host-associated > Plants > Roots > Rhizosphere >...
TGTTTCTCGACACCGCGCATCATCATGCACATGTGCCGAGCTTCGATGACCACCGCGACACCGGCGGCATCGGTGACTTGCTGGACCGCCTCGGCAATCTGGCGGGTGAGGTTTTCCTGGATCTGCAGGCGGCGGGCGAACATGTCCACCAGTCGCGCGATCTTTGACAGCCCCAGCACCTTGCCCGTCGGAATATAAGCCACATGGGCCTTGCCGATGAAGGGCAGCAGGTGATGTTCGCACAACGAGTACAGCTCGATGTCGGCGACGATGATCATCTCGTCGGTGTCGGAGGCAAACAGTGCGCCATTGACGATCTCGTCGACGCTTTGTTCGTAGCCGTGACACAAGTACTGCATGGCCTTGGCCGCCCGCACCGGCGTGTCGAGCAGTCCTTCGCGGTCAGGGTTTTCACCGAGACCGATCAGGATCTCGCGGTAATTCTCGGGCAGGGAACGGGTCATGGAGCATCCTCGCGGGGGCGTATTACTTGACGTGCCGCCCGCCGTTGACGGTCAGGGTCGTGCCGGTGACATACGGGTTGTCGAGCAGGTAACGCAGGCTCTGATAGATCACTTCGCTGCCGGGTTCGATGCCCAGCGCGGACTTGGCCAGCGCCTTGGCGCGGTACGCCGCGTCGTCGTCGGGATTGAACAATAGCAGGGCTGGCGCGATGCCGTTGACCTTGATTGACGGCGCGTAGCGCGCGGCGAAGGACAGCGTGAGGCTGTCGAGGCCGGCCTTGCTGGCGCAATAGCCGATGTGTTTGCTGCTGCCCTTACGGGTGACGTCATCGCTGATGTGGATGATGTCGGCAGGACTCGAACGCTGCAGTAATTCGGCGCAATGCAGGTTGATCAGGTACGGCGCCAGCATGTGAATGTTGAACATCCGGCTGAAGGCTTCGGCTTCGCCGTTACCGGTTTCCGCCAGCCACTCCGAGGCGTTGTGCACGATGGCACGCAGGCTGTCGGTGTGGGTCTTCAGTTCGGTGATGAACGCGAGGATCGAGGCTTCGCTGGAAAAGTCCGCGTGCAGCCCGTGGGCGCCCAGATCTCGCAATGCCTTCACACCCGGTCGTTCGCTGCGATAGGTGAAGATCACCCGATGACCGTCTTCCAGCAGACGCTGCGCACAATGCAGGCCGACCCGCTGGCCGGCGCCGGTGATGAGGATGGGAGCTGTGGGAGAAGTCATGTACGGCTCGCGTCGAAGTCAGAGCAAAAACTATAACAGCGACGCGAGCGACGGCTTCAGCGATTTTGCGTGTAGGGTGCGGCAGGCAGTGGGCGCGCAGGCGCCGGGTTGAGCCAGCCGGCCAGCAGGCGGGTCGACAGCGGAATGAAGAAATAGACCATCAACGGGGTCAGGCACAGCGTGCTGATGAAGACCCTCGGCAACAGGCTCATTTCAGCGAGCAGCGGGCCCAGCACGAAATTGAACAGCAGCGACACCGGGAAGAACGCCAGCCAGATCGCCACGGCCTGCTTCCAGCGTGGAGGACGCACGCCGGCTGCACCGAACCAGCCTTCGATTCCGCTGACCCGATGTTCCGTCGGGTGAGCAAACAGATCGCTGCCACGAGCCAGCCATGCAGTGCGCGATGCCGAGTGTTCCCAGGCGTGCAGGGTCTGTTCGTCGACGAAGCGGAAAATGATCTGGAATTCATCGTCGCCGGGGGGCGGGGCCAATACGCCGGAGCCGAGGTAACCAGGGAAGTCGGTGGCCAGTTGTTCGCCTTCGCGCAACCAGGCGATCAGATCCTGATAACGACCATTGGCGACACGACGCGCGACCATCAGCGTGACGGGGGAAGTAGACATTGTGTATCTCCGTATTGCATTTGCGTCGCTCCGGGTAGGAGTTTCGCCTGACGCAGCGCCGGGGTGGAGGGCTGCGTTTTTCGACAAGCAAGGATTATTCCTGATTATCGTGACAAAACCAGAGACTTTCGTCTCATTTTGTCGGTTGAACCGGGGAGGGGCATCCGGAGTAGAATGGGATCCAACTACGCCAACAAACTCCGCCAACAAGGACGTGTCCGCCCAAATGCCTGTCATTACAGACGTTCGCCCTGCTTCGCAGGCATCTGTTGCGCTGGAGCGCGAAGAACTCTTCCCGATACGAGAAGTGTCGCGCCTGACCGGAGTCAACCCGGTCACGTTGCGCGCATGGGAGCGGCGATATGGTTTGATTCAGCCGACACGCACCGAAAGCGGGCATCGTTTGTATTCGATGACCGATATCGAGCGCGTTCGCAGTATTGTCGACTGGATCGATCGCGGTGTTGCCGTGAGCAAGATCGGCAAAATCCTGGCCAAGACCGAGCCGATGAAGGTGCTGGCTCACTTCATTCCCGATGATCTGGTGCAGGCTGACTATATCCAGTGGCAGGAACAGGTCCGGCAGGCAGTCAGCTCGTTCGACGATCAGTTGCTCGACCGGGTCTACGGACAGATTTTCTCCTCCTATGCGTTGCCCGTGGTGTTTCAGGACATCCTGATGCCGCTGTGGCTGCAAATGCTGCAACGGCAGGACGCGTTCGGGCAGACCAGCGAGTGGCTGTTCTTCGATGGTTTTCTGCGAGCGAAGGTGCTGCAGCGCATCGTCGTGCTGCGGGGCTCGCAACCGCGCAAGGTGATCGTCAGCGCACTGGCCGGTCAATGTCGTGAGCTTGAATTGCTGGTGGCGGCGCTGTTTCTCAGTGGCAATGACGCGGGCGTTCGTGTGCTCACGACCGGTCAGCCGTTCGATGAACTGACGCTGGTTTGTGAAAAGATCAGACCCCAGGCGCTGGTGCTGTTTTCCAATCACGCGCCGACCGCAGAGCTGCCGCGACGTCTGAATCGTCTGGCCTTGAGCCTGGATTGTCAGTTGATGCTGGCAGGCGATGCTGCCGATCTGGCGCAGGACAGCCTGGCCGGATCATCGGTTGGCTGTTTGGGCAATGAAGGATCGACCATGCGCCAGCGCATGAATCAGTTCCTGGCGGGGACGCTGGATACCTGAGACTCAGGTGTGCAGGGCAGGGTGGGTCAGACGATGCTGTTGCAGGATGAACTGGCGTAGACGCTCGGTTTCGTCGGCATCGCTCTGGCTTAGCTCGTAAGCATAAAAGCCACTTTCGGTTTCCCGCTCGAACGTCCCGCGCAGGGAAATCCGCTCGTAGCCCGACGGGCTGAACCACAAGGCAAAATGCTTCGGCGGTTTGGTTTTGTTGCGCACTTCCAGCAGCACACCCTTGTGCGAAACCTCATGCACCCACAACGTACCGGGCTGGCCCTTGGCATTTTCCAGTGCCACGGGTTCTTCCAGAGTCAGGCGCCATGGGCGCACCATCGGCCCGTCTTCATAGATGCTCGGTACGCCCAGGCGCAGGTGCAGGGCGTGGAACTCGTCTTCCACCAGATGCAGCGGGAAGGTCATCTGCTGATTTTCGAAGCTGGCCTGGATGGTGACTTGCTCATGGGCTGCCAGGCGCGTGAGCAGATCACGGATCTGCGAACCACCATTGACCAGCAGGCTCGACGTCGCATCCCGCACATTGAGTTGCGGGTTGTGTTGCATGGTCTGGATGAAATCCAGCTCATCCTGGGTCAGGAGGGCGTCACGCTGCATGGCTAACTCGAAATGAATAATTACAAAGTCATTGGCGATTGTAGTTAATGACAATTAGTTCGCGGTTTTGTTTGCGCCGTTCGTCGCTTTCAAGGCAGCAATTTCTGCTTCCAGTGCCGCAACCTGAGCTTCCAGTTGCACAACCCGCTGCTGCGCCTTGACCTGAACCGTGACGTCCTTTTGCACGCCCACGAAATAGGTCAGTCCGTCGTCGGCATTTTTTACCGTCGACAGTGACAGCTCGTTCCAGAACGGCGTGCCGTCCTTGCGGTAGTTACGCAGGATTTCCCGGCATGAGCCGCCTTCTCTCAAAACGTCGCGAATCACCTCCAGACTGGCCTGGTCGCGATCTCCGGCCTGCAGGAAACGGCAGTCCTGATAGAGAATCTCTTCACTGGCGTAGCCAGTCAGTTTTTCGAAAGCCGGATTCACGTAGATCAGGATGTTGTCCTGATCGCCTTCTTTCTCTGCTACCACAATCCCGTCGTTCGACGCGTTGATCACCATCTGCAGCAGACTGGCATTGATCATCTATGAATCCCTTCAGTGTTATCGACCGCAGGCATTCTAGAAGATCGACCGGCGCTGTCTACTGGCCATCAGCGCTTATCGAGAGCCAATCGCAACAGGGCGCCGCTGGCTGTTACTATCGCCGCTCTTTTTTTCAGTTTCAGGATCAGATTGATGAAAGTCGCCATCCTCTCCGGCTCGGTGTACGGCACGGCCGAAGAAGTCGCTCGCCACGCTCAGAGCCTGTTGAACGCCGCCGGTTTTGAAACCTTCTACAACGCCCGCGCCAGCCTTGCCGATCTCCAGGCGTTCGGCCCTGAAGCCTTGCTCGGCGTGACTTCGACCACCGGCATGGGTGAGCTGCCGGACAACCTGCAACCGTTGTATTCGGCGATTCGCGACCAATTGCCGGCGGCCTGGCGTGGTTTGCCTGGCGCGGTGATCGCTTTGGGCGACGCGAGCTACGGCGACACGTTCTGCGGCGGCGGCGAGCAATTGCGCGAGTTGTTCGGCGAACTGGGTGTGCGCGAAGTGCAGGACATGCTGCGCATCGACGCCAGCGAAAGCGTTACCCCGGAAACCGACGCCGAGCCTTGGCTGGAACAGTTGATCGCCACGCTCAAGGGCTGATCCCGCGTTCACGCAACAGCGCCAGCCAGGCCTGTGCAGCCTTTGAAAGATAGGCACCCCGGCGCCAGATGAAAGCGATATCCCAGCGCAAGTAATCCGGTGCGTTCAAGGTCAGGCGTACTACGCCTGGCCGCACCAGTCCGCGCGCCACCACGCTGGGCAGCAACACCACGCCTTGCCCGGCGGCCACTAGCGCTGCGAGAAAATCCGCCTGCCCGCTGCGCCCGCCTTCCTTCGGGGTGAAACCCATCTGCTGGCAGGCCTGAAGCAAACGATCGTTGAGCACGAAACTGCGCTGATACAAAAGAAACGGTGTCTCGGCCAACTCTTCTAGACCGATTTCAGATTTTGCCGCCAGTGGATGATCCACCGGTAGCAGCGCATCGAGCGGTTCATCGCAGAACGGCTGGAAGTCGAACTGCGGATCTTTCGGCAGCAGACTGCCGCCCAACTCCAGCTCCCCACTGAGCACCGCCTGTTCGATATTGCGGCTGCCGCCTTCAAGCAACTGCACGCTGATGTTCGGGTAGCGCCGTCGGTACTCGGCGAACAGCCCGGCAAACAACGCATCGCTGCCGAGCAATGGCAACCCGAGACGCAACTCGCCGCGTGCCAGATGGCTGAGGTCATCCAGTTCGCTGAGCAATTCATTGCGCAACCGCAGCATGCCTTCGGCCCGTTGGAGCACCACGCTGCCGGCGGCGGTCAGGCGTATCTGCGAACCCAGCCGTTCGAGCAGAGGCGTGCCGAGGCTCTGTTCGAGCTGGGCGATCTGCTTGCTCACGGCGGACTGACTGATGTGCAGGGTCTTCGCGGCTTGAGTGAAGCCGCCCTGATGCATGACTTCGACAAAGCTTTTGAGCTGTTTGAATTCCATGGCCTGATTCCAGATTGGAATGGCTTTGAGTCTAACAATTCGCTTCGGAGATGGCAGTCGGGTTCGTAAAATAGGCACCTGAAAGGAGCCCACCGATGAAAGCCTCGACCGTTAAATACCTCTCCCGCCTGCTGGCCGAACTGGTCGTGCTGCTCGCTCTCTACCTGCTCGGCTGCCAGATCGCAGCGTGGCTGGCCTGGCCGATTCCCGGCGGCGTGATCGGCATGGCGCTATTGCTGCTGGGCTTTGCATTCGGCTGGGTTAAACCGACGGCGCTGCAAATGGGCGCCGGCCTGTTGATGGCCGAGATGCTGCTGTTCTTCATCCCGGCACTGATGAGCCTGCTGGATTACGGCACATTGCTGCGTGATGACGGCTGGCGGATCTTGTTGGTTATCGCGGCCAGCACATTGATGGTGATGCTGGTGACCGCTTTTACCGTGGAGCTGGCCGTGCGCCTGAGGCGGTCCCATGAAGTTTGAACTGATGCCGATGTTCTGGCTGGCGTTCACGTTGCTGGCTTATCTGTTCAGCCGCTGGCTGTATCGCCGGACCGGGCGTTACTTGCTGTCGCCCTTGATTTTGGTCCCTGCGTTGCTGCTGGCGCTTGCCGTGCCGCTGCACACCGCTTACGCCGAATATTCGAGTAACACCCATTGGCTGATGCTGGTGCTCGGTCCGGTCACCGTGGCGTTTGCGGTGCCGATCTGGCAGCAGCGGCGATTGCTGGTGCGCCATTGGTCGGCGTTGCTGCTGGGCATGCTGGCCGGCAGCGCCGCGTCGATCGCCACTTCGTTCGGCCTCGCGAAAGCACTGGCGCTGGACAGTTCGGTGACGCTGTCGCTGGTGCCGCGTTCGATCACCACGCCGTTTGCCATGCCGCTGGCGCAGCACCTCGGTGGTGTGCCGGAGCTGACAGCGGTGTTCGTGATGTTCACCGGTGTGTTCGGCGCGATGCTCGGTGGCGTGCTGCTCAAGTGGCTGCCGTTGCGCAGCGCCCTGGCGCGCGGTGCATTGTTCGGCGTCGGTGCGCACGGTGCCGGGGTCAGTCGGGCCCATGAAGTGGGTGGCGAAGAAGGTTCGGTCGCGGGGTTGGTGATGGTGCTGACCGGGCTGCTCAATCTGTTCGCCGCACCTTTGTTGGCGTCGTTGCTTTGACATGGATCCAAGCTGTTTGCGTAGCTGACTCGTTCAGTCATCAAGCTGGCTGCCAATGCAACTACGCGACCGTCCGGGGCTGACTAGACTGCTGACACACGCAAAAACAATAAGAACGCAGAGGTGCATACAGTGAGCGTAGCCCCCGTCCCTTCGTCCGTGAATGTCAAAGACCAGGTCAGTGCCGCGGAATGGCAGACCCGGGTCGATCTGGCCGCCTGTTATCGTCTGGTCGCGCTGCATGGCTGGGACGATCTGATCTTCACCCACATTTCCGCCAAGGTGCCCGGCACCGAAGATTTCCTGATCAACCCGTTCGGCCTGATGTTCCATGAGATTACCGCCTCGAGTCTGGTGAAGGTCGACCAGGCCGGCAACAAGCTCATGGACAGCCCCTACGAAATCAATCCCGCCGGCTACACCATCCACAGCGCCGTGCACGAAGTGCGGCACGACGTGGCCTGCGTGCTGCACACCCACACCGCCTCCGGTGTCGCTGTATCGGCGCAGAAGCAGGGCGTGTTGCCGATCAGTCAGCAATCGTTGTTCGTGCTGTCGAGCCTGGCCTTTCACGCCTACGAAGGTGTGGCGCTCAACCATGAAGAGAAAGCGCGGTTGCAGGCGGATCTCGGTGACAGCAATTTCCTGATGCTGCACAACCACGGTCTGCTGACCTGTGGCGGCACCATCGCCGACACGTTCCTGATGATGTTCACCTTTCAGCGTGCGTGCGACATCCAGGTCATGGCGCAGACTGGCGGTGCCGAACTGATCGCCATCGAACCGCAGATTCTGGCGGGCGCCAAGGCGATGATCGCCGGCGTCACCAAAAGTGCTCAAGGCATGGGTGGCGCGCTGGCCTGGCCGGCGCTGCTGCGCAAACTCGATAAACAAGACCCCGGGTATAAACTCTAATGCCTCTCGCCGAGATCCCTCTGAGTGCCTGGCGCAAACGCAGCCAGACGTTTGTCTTCCGTGGTCAGCCGATCCGCTACTGGACGGCCGGGCAGGGCGAACCGCTGCTGCTGATCCATGGTTTCCCGACGGCCAGTTGGGACTGGCATTACCTGTGGCAGCCGCTGTCCCAGCGCTACCGAGTGATTGCCTGCGACATGCTCGGCTTTGGCGACTCGGCCAAACCCCTGAATCACACCTACAGCCTGCTGGAGCAGGCCGATCTGCAACAGGCCTTGCTGGCGCATCTGCAGGTCGAACAACCGGTGCACGTTCTGGCCCACGACTACGGCGACAGTGTTGCCCAGGAACTGCTGGCCCGGCATTACGAAGACCGGATCGAGGTCGCCAGTTGCGTGTTCCTCAACGGTGGTCTGTTCCCGGAAACCCATCGGCCGTTGCTGACGCAAAAACTGCTGCTCAGTCCGTTGGGCTGGATGATTGGCCGGGCGTTTACTCGCGATGCGCTGGTGAAAAATTTCCGGCAGATCTTCGGCCCGGACACCCGGCCCAGCGAAAGCGAGATGGATGATTTCTGGAGCCTGATCGAATGCAATCGCGGGCCGCGGGTCATGCACAAGCTGATTCACTACATTCCCGAGCGCCGGGTTCAGCGTGATCGCTGGGTCGCGGCGATGCAGCGCGGCGAGGTGCCGCTGCGGGTGATCGATGGCGAAGTCGATCCGATTTCCGGCGCGCACATGGTCGAGCGTTATCGCGCGCTGATTCCCGACGCTGACACCGTGCTGTTGCCGGGCATCGGCCATTACCCGCAAACCGAAGCGCCGGTGCAGGTGCTCAAGCACTACCTCGAATTTCGCGATCACTTCGTGTTGCCGCCGCGCAAGGTGGCGTGTTCCTGAATTCGTGCCGCAGGCGCCTGGCGCCTCGGCACGTTTTCATCATCCCCCAGCCTTATCGAGCACCATTCAGCCCCAGCCGTGTTCGTTGTGACCGAACGCGTCGTGCCTGACACTCCGGGACACTGTCCCTCAGGCCTGCTGGAGTTGCCCCGATGAATGAGTCTGTGCGTTTCGAAGATAAAGTCGTGATCGTCACCGGAGCCGGTGGTGGCCTGGGACGCGCTCACGCTTTGCTGTTCGCCAAACAGGGCGCCAAAGTGCTGGTCAACGACCTCGGCGGCTCGACCCAGGGCGAAGGCGCCAACGCTTCGGCCGCCGACCGCGTGGTAGCGGAAATCCGTGAGGCCGGCGGCATCGCCGAGGCCAACCATGATTCCGTCACCGACGGCGACAAACTGGTGCAGAACGCGCTCGATGTATTCGGCCGCGTCGATGTGGTGGTCAACAACGCCGGGATCCTGCGCGACAAGACCTTCCACAAAATGGAAGACGCCGACTGGGATCTGGTCTATCGCGTCCACGTCGAAGGCGCCTACAAGGTGACCCGCGCCGCGTGGCCGCACATGCGTGAGCAAAACTACGGGCGAGTGATCTTCACCGCTTCGACCTCGGGCATCTATGGCAACTTCGGCCAGTCCAACTACGGCATGGCCAAACTCGGTCTCTACGGCCTGACCCGCACCCTGGCCATTGAAGGTCGCAAGAACAACATCCTGGTCAACGCCATCGCCCCTACCGGCGGCACGCGCATGACCGAAGGCCTGATCCCGCCGCAAGTGTTCGAACAACTCAAACCGGAACTGGTCAGCCCGCTGGTGGTGTACCTGGCCAGCGAACAATGCCAGGAAACTTCCGGCCTGTTCGAGGTCGGCGGCGGCTGGATGGGCAAGGTGCGCTGGGAGCGCAGCCTGGGCGCCGGGTTCGATCCTCGCGTCGGGTTTTCCCCGGAAGACGTCGCGGCGCACTGGCAGCAGATCTGTGATTTCGAAGGCGCGGCGCATCCGAAGGACAACATCGAGGCGCTGAAGGAAATGATGGGGAATCTGCAGAAGTATTCGCTCTGATTCCATCTTCGGCAGGACTTGTCCGAGTCCTGCTTTCCTCTTTGAGTGCTCACCTCGAGAGCCTCTGCCGCTGACTTCCAGCCAAAACATCGCCCATAAAAAAGGCCGCTGCAAACGCAGCGGCCAAGGTAAGACGTTGGATCAAGGAGCTACAAATCAACGTCAGTGAACACCGGGGCGAGGGATCGAAAAACGCTTCGGTCCATCAGAAATCATTGCCGACGACTCGGTCGCGGACTTCGTGCTTGCTGGCGGTCTGCCGTGAAAGCCCGCTCAGAATAAGGGCTGGCGCCTCAGGGAAAAATAGCGATTCCGGACATGCACTGTTACGGGGCATGTAACAGTGGCGCGCACCGCGGTCGTCATTATCCGTTGCGTTGATAGTGGTGCATCCAGCCTGTTCATGGCGGGCGCAAAGCCTTGTCGCAGGCGGGGATTCATCCTTTCGAGCGACAGCGTGAATACCTCCTTGGTGCGCTTATCGTCCCCGTGTGGCGGCAGTAGGGTGAGGCCTTCTGTCACTCACCGGGGAAGACGCATGACAAAAACAACAATGCGCGCCATCTTCACACCGCACGCGCTCGCCGCTGCGGTGGCCTTGGGTTGCTGTGCCCAGGCGCACGCGGTCGCTTTCAATATCGGGGAAATCGAAGGCACCTTCGATTCGTCGCTGTCGGTCGGTGCGAGCTGGGGCATGCGCGATGCCGACAAGTCGCTGGTGGGTACGGTCAACGGCGGGACGGGCCAGTCTTCCACCGGTGATGACGGGCGTTTGAACTTCAAGAAGGGCGAGACCTTTTCCAAGATCTTCAAGGGCATCCACGACCTCGAACTGAAGTACGGCGACACCGGTGTGTTCGTGCGCGGCAAGTACTGGTACGACTTCGAACTCAAGGACGAAGACCGCGAGTTCAAACAGATCAGTGACAAGGGTCGCAAGGAAGGCGCGAAGTCTTCCGGCGCGCAGATTCTCGATGCGTTCGTCTATCACAACTACTCCATCGCCGATTTGCCGGGCACCGTGCGTGCCGGTAAGCAAGTAGTGAGCTGGGGCGAAAGTACCTTCATCGGTAACTCGATCAACAGCATCAACCCGATCGACGTCTCGGCGTTTCGCCGGCCAGGTGCGGAGATCAAGGAAGGGCTGATTCCGGTGAACATGCTGTTCGCCTCTCAGGGGCTCACCGACCAACTGACGGTCGAGGGCTTCTACCAACTGGAATGGGATCAGACCGTCCTCGACAACTGCGGCACCTTCTTCGGTGTCGACGTGGCGGCGGATGGTTGCAACAACGGCTACACCGTCGGCAGCCCGGCGATCGCTCCGTTGGCGCCGCTGACGGCAGCCTTTGGTCAGCCGATCCAGGTCACCCGCGAAGGCGTGATCGTGCCCCGTGGCGGCGACCGCGATGCGCGGGATTCCGGGCAATGGGGCACGGCGTTGCGCTGGCTCGGCGATGACACCGAGTACGGCCTCTACTTCATGAATTACCACAGCCGCACGCCGACGGTTGGCACCAGCACCGCCGGGCTGTCGACCCTCGCGGCGCTGCCGGGCATGGTCGGGATCGCCAACCGGCTGGCGCCCGGCAGCGGTTCGGGGCTGGCGCAAAGCGTGATGCTCGGGCGCGGCCAGTATTACCTCGAATACCCGGAAGACATCCGCCTGTACGGCGCGAGTTTCTCCACCACGCTGCCGACCGGCACCGCCTGGACCGGCGAGATCAGCTACCGGCCCAACGCGCCGGTGCAGGTCAACACCAACGACTTGACCCTGGCCCTGCTCAATCCGATTGCCGGCGGTGCCGCGTCGCCGCTGGTCACCTCGCCGGGTGCTGACAACAAGGGCTACCGGCGCAAGGAAGTGACGCAGATCCAGAGCACGCTGACGCACTTTTTCGATCAGGTCTGGGGCGCTCAGCGTCTGACTCTGGTGGGTGAAGCAGCGGTGGTTCGGGTCGGTGGACTGGAATCGCGCAGCAAACTGCGTTATGGCCGTGACTCGGTCTACGGCCAGTACGGTTTCGGCGGCGACACCGACGGTTTCGTCACCTCCACCTCCTGGGGCTATCGCGCCCGGGCGATCCTCGATTACGCCAACGTGATCGGCGGGATCAACCTCAAGCCCAACCTGTCCTGGTCCCACGACGTCGCCGGTTATGGCCCCAACGGTCTGTTCAACGAAGGCGCCAAGGCCGTCAGCGTCGGGGTCGATGCCGACTACCGCAACACCTATACCGCGAGCCTGAGTTACACCGACTTTTTCGGCGGTGACTACAACACCCTCGAAGACCGTGACTTCGTGGCCCTGAGCTTCGGTGTGAACTTCTGATCTGCCCGAGAAGGATGAGTGCAATGCGCAAGATGATTCTGCAATGCGGTGTCCTGGCCCTGAGCCTGCTGGCCGCCAACGTGATCGCGGCGGTGTCGCCGGACGAAGCCAACAAGCTCGGCACCAGCCTGACACCGCTGGGGGCCGAGAAGGCCGGCAATGCCGACGGGTCGATTCCGGCCTGGACCGGCGGTATCCCGAAAAACGCCGGGGCGGTCGACAGCAAGGGCTTCCTGGCTGACCCGTTCGCCAGCGAAAAACCGCTGTTCACCATCACCGCCGCCAACGTCGACAAGTACAAGGACAAGCTGTCCGACGGGCAGGTGGCGATGTTCAAGCGCTATCCCGAAACCTACAAGATTCCGGTCTACCCGACCCACCGCACCGTGGCCGTGCCACCGGAAATCTACGAGTCGGCCAAGCGCAGTGCGCTCAACGTCACCACGATCAACGACGGCAACGGTCTGGCCAACTTCACCGGCAATCGCTACTACGCCTTCCCGATTCCGAAGAATGGCGTTGAGGTTCTGTGGAATCACATCACCCGCTATCACGGCGGCAATCTGCGACGGATCATCACTCAGGTGACCCCGCAGACCAACGGCAGCTACACGCCGATCCGCTTCGAAGAAGAGATCGCGGTGCCGCAACTGATGAAGGATCTCGATCCGGAAAAAGCCGCCAACGTCCTGACCTTTTTCAAACAGTCGGTGACCGCCCCGGCGCGTCTGGCCGGTAACGTGCTGCTGGTGCACGAGACCCTCGATCAGGTGAAAGAGCCGCGCCTGGCGTGGATCTACAACGCCGGCCAGCGCCGGGTACGGCGTGCGCCGCAGGTTGCCTATGACGGGCCGGGCACCGCCGCCGACGGCCTGCGCACCTCGGACAACTTCGACATGTTCTCCGGCGCGCCGGATCGCTACGACTGGAAACTGATCGGCAAGAAGGAAATGTACATTCCGTACAACAGCTACAAGCTCGACTCGCCGAGCCTCAAGTACGACGACATCGTCAAGGCCGGGCACATCAACCAGGACCTGACGCGTTATGAGCTGCATCGGGTCTGGGAAGTGGTCGGTACGGTGAAACCGAACGAGCGGCACATCTACGCCAAACGCCACATGTACATCGACGAGGACAGCTGGCAAGTGGCGCTGGCCGATCATTACGACGGTC
>Ga0207696_1001400_pt1 | contig 13166 bp, 9 predicted proteins | sample KBSS54metaG_FD_184403 | JGI IMG/M metagenome (GOLD analysis project Ga0207696, IMG submission 184403) | Switchgrass rhizosphere microbial communities from Kellogg Biological Station, Michigan, USA - KBS S5-4 metaG (SPAdes) (version 2) | ecosystem: Host-associated > Plants > Roots > Rhizosphere >...
CCGCATGTCTGCGTTATGGCGGCTGTGCGTGGGAGACCTTCGGGTCTGCCGGGTTCCTATTGTCCCGGTTCGCCAACCCGCGTACAGCTGCCACCCTTAATCGTTTGGCGACGATCCGTGGCAGCTCCTCAACAATAGGAGCTTCACATGCACGCCCTCAATCCGTCCAAAATTCGCGCCGCCGCGCACCGGGCAATGGCTCTCGCCGCTCTTCACGCAAACTCCAGTCTTGCTACCCGCCTCGCACGTTACAACCGACATATGAACATTGCCCGCGCCCTGGAAACCGTCGGGGGTGCGCAATGAAATCTGCATTCCAGGGACTTGAGGGGCGTCTCCCCGAAGACCTTCTATCCGTATGCGCCACCAATGCTGCCGGTGTGCCAATTGATGCCATCACTGCGGCGTGTTCCCGCGTCGACGCCGTTTTGCACTTACTCATGGCGCAGTTCAATTCGGGTTCGGATGTTGAGAGGTTGTCTGACTCAGTAATAGCGAATGTTATTTGGGACGTCCAAGGCACCGTAGGGCTGATTCGGTCTTTGGCCTTGCACGGCGATAGGTCCATTTATCAACTGGTGCATGGGGATCGCAAATGAGCAAGCGCCCCAGCTTTTCCGAAGTCAAACACGCTTCCCTCAGGTCAATCGAGCGGGTCCTTTCTAACTGGTTGCCAGGCGGTAAACGGGTAGATGGCGGTAAGGAGTACACCGCTCCAAACCCTACGCGAACTGACAAGCATGCAGGTTCGCTAAAGGTCAACTTGGCTAAGGGCACTTGGTGTGACTTTGCCACAGGTGACAAAGGCGGCGATTTGATTGACTTGGTCCGCTACCTGGATCGCGTCACTGACATAGATGCCTGCAACAAACTTGCGACCTTTCTCTGCGTCGCGCCAGGTAGCACAAGCATCAAGCCGCCCGGTGCAAAAGTCTCGAAACAGGACTGGACACCAGTGCTTCCCATTCCTGAGCAGGCGATGCAGAAGGTATTGCATACGCACAGGCAGCACGGTAAGCCCTCAAAAGTCTGGATCTACCGCGATGCCAGCGGTCAGCCCCTCATGGTGTTGTATCGTTTCGATTTGGTGCCGGATGAGAGTGGCTCGGCGCGCAAAGTGTTTGCTCCACTCACCTGGTGCAAACACTCGGGCAATGGCTCGCTTGCTTGGCGCTGGCAGGGCTTACCTGAACCACGTCCGCTGTTGAATCTTGATGAGCTGGCTAAACGCCCAACGGCGCCAGTAGCGCTGTGTGAGGGTGAGAAGGCCGCCGATGCGGCTGTCGAGCTGTTGCCCGAACATGTTGCCACCTGCTGGCCCAACGGGACGAACTCTTGGCAAAAGGCTGATTTCGCGGCACTAGCCGGGCGTGACGTATTGCTGTGGCCAGACAACGACGCTCCAGGCTTGAAGTGCATGGATGCCCTGGCCGATCACCTGCGGAAGCTTGGGGCTGCCTCGGTGCAGACAGTAGCCTTGGCGGTGTTCGGGCAACTCCCTGGGATGGATGGTGAGCGCCCCACTTTCGCGCCGGGCGGTGACTGGCGTGAAGGTGACGATGCGGCGGATGCTCAATCCAAAGGCTGGACAGCCCAACACTTGTCTGAGTTGCAACGCACCGGGGAACTGTTTGCCCACGCACCTGCCACCACCCCTACACCCACCAAGCAGAGCAAGGCTACTGGCCAGGCCAAGCCCCAATCCGAGAAGAAACCCGCCCCGGCCCCGAGCGGCTTTCGTGTCACAAAGGATGGGGTGTTCTATGCCGGTGAGGATGGCGAAGCACGACCGGTTTGTTCACGGCTAGAGATCTTGGCTCGCACCCGTGACGAAAAGGGCCACGGCTGGGGCCTACTGGTGGAGTTCGATGATCCGGATGGTGCCAACAAGCGCCTCAACATTCCGGCCAGGGCGATGGCGGGTGACTTTGGCAAGGAGGTGCTCGCGCCACTGGTCGATATGGGGCTGCGCCTGGCGCCCGTGCGTACTGCTCGCAATTCGCGCAACGACCTGCAGAGCTACCTGCAAGGCTATGACGGCTCCGAGCGCGCTCGCTTGGTCACTCGTCTGGGTTGGCATGGGGATGCTTACCTGGTGCCGGATCGGCAGATCGGTGCCAGCACTGAATACCTGCACTTCTACGAAGCCGGCGCCCAGCTCCCGCCCATTACTCAGGTTGGAACACTAGAGCAGTGGCAACAGCAAATCGGCACGTTGTGCGTGGGGAACAACCGCCTGACATTCGTCGTGTGCGTAGCTTTTGCTGGAGCGGTCCTGCATTTGCTTGGCCATGAATCAGGAGGTTTCCACCTCTACGGCGATAGCTCGGGCGGAAAGACCACCCATTTACAGGTGGCCGCTTCAGTTTGGGGAGGGCCACGCTTGGTGCGTTCCTGGCGTTCTACAGATAACGCGCTGGAGAGTATCGCGGCGGCACACTCCGACGGCCTTCTGGTGCTTGATGAAATCGGGATGTGCGATCCACGGATCATCGGGGAAACGGTCTACATGCTTGGCAACGGCACGGGCAAAGCCCGGGCGAATGACCGCGGGATGAGCGGGCGCCAGGTACAAGAATGGCGACTGCTGTTCCTTTCCACGGGAGAAAAGACCCTTGCGCAGCACATGGCCGAAGCAAACAAGGATTTGAAAGCGGGTATGGAAGTGCGGCTTTTAGCCGTGCCGGCTGACGCCGGAAAAGGGCTGGGGTTGTTCGAGGAGTTGCATGGTTTTGAAGATGCCGCTGCGCTTTCGGATGCGCTGAAATCCCGTGTGGCCAAGTCCTACGGATCACCAGCCCTGGCATTTCTGTCGGCACTGTGCGACCCGATCAGACTACGCGCATACACAGCTATGGTCCGCAGTACAGTGGAGCGCTTTACCACAGAAGCACTACCCATCAATGCGAGCGGACAGGCTCAGCGTGCTGCTACTCGATTTGGATTGGCAGCAGCGGCTGGAGAGCTGGCCACCGCCCTGGGCGTTACCGGGTGGCCGGATGGTTTGGCTCTCGACTCTGCCCGCGTATGCCTGAAGGCGTGGTTGGCTGAGAGAGGCGGCGCCGGGAATATGGAAGGCGATGCAGTTCTTGCCCGCCTCCGCCAAGTGATCGAGAGGTTCGGAGAAAGCCGCTTTACGCGTTGGGAGTCTGCTGCTGCCAAGGTCGATGAACATGGTCCACGCACCCTTGATCGACTCGGCTTTCGCAAGTCGATGGAGCACGGCATGGGTGAAACGGCACACACGACGACGACCTATTACGTACTGCCCGAGGCTTGGCGCTCTGAGATTTTCCGCGGCATGAACCTCAATGCAGTGAACAAAGAGCTGTTGCTGCGTCGAGTACTGGAGCCAGGAAAAGATGGCAAAGCCTCTACCTCTGTGCGTCTGCCCGGGCTTGGGCTACAGCGATGCTACGTTGTCGTGACGATCCCTGAACCGGCAGAGAACGAAGCGCAGGCCGCTTAAACCATCACCTCTAACCCATGAGGTAGCGATGGCAGCGAGCGGTCTTGCCAACCCGGTCTCAACACATTCCCATATTTAGGTATCGATCATGAATGAACTCAAAAAACAGCGAGATGAACTGATTGCTGAACGTGATGCGCTCGAGGCCAGTATTCCAGGTCAGCTCTCAGCTTGGCGAAACATGCCGAATGCTTGGCGCAACGGCAATTGTGTAGGTAGCCCCGAAGCAACGGCAGCAGTGGAAAAGATTTCCGCTGATGAGTGTCGCGTGCGTAGCATTTCTGCGGAATTGGAGAAGCTCGACAACGAGATAGATTATCGTGAGCGCCTGGTAAATGCCGAGGAAATCAAGACAGAAGCCCGCCAGCTCATGTCTGATTCAGCTAGTGCGGTCTCCATGTTGGAGGGGAAGCGCAGACTCCTGTTTGGACGCCTCCAAGCAATTCAGAAAGATATGGAGCTGGCACTTGAAGCGGCTCGACAGGCCGAGTTGGACGCGGCAAATCTGTATGCACGAAGTATCGCCTCTGGTGACAGCAAAGGTGAAAAGGCGGCAAACACCGAGATGCAGAAAGCAAGTAACCAGCTCATTGAGGCGGATGAACACGCAAGGCGCCAAGAACTCTTGACGACCGCTTTACAGGCAGAGATTGACTCGCTCGACGCTCAGATCGCACATGCTCAGAAGCGAGGGAACGAGGCGCAGAGCGCAGCTTTGGCTGCTATTGAGATAGCTCTTGGAGATGAGTGGAATCACTTGGGTGAGCAACTCGTAGTCGTGGGCGCTCGGATCCTGGCCGCCAATCGTCATCGAGGTGGAGCCGGTACGGCACTGTCAAGGTTATCGATTCCAGGTTTCGGTCCTTCAGCCAGAGAGCTGCAGCGAGACGACGTGCTAGAGCGCTCTAAAAATATCACCCTAGCAGATCTGCTGGACGCATAACTCCGAAACAGCCCGCAGAAGCGGGCTGTTTGCTGCTGCATAGTTAGAGCTCACCTTCGTGTAAATCTAACCAGAAAGCAGCTGTATCAAGTTAGCGGATGACTGTTTTCGGTCGACATATGCCTCTCATGGAGACCGCTGTCGACCCAGAGGTCAGCCGCAGAGAATACCTCGACACAGCTCGAAAGGTTATGATCTCGATTAAGCGTTTTTTTCATCAGTTAAGTAAGACTCAATAAACTTGTCGGCCGTTTCGTTGAATTTTAGCTTTTCAACAAGATAGCTCTCTGCTCCAAGTTTGTTGGAGTTTATGTAATTTATTGCACTAGAACGGATTTTTGGAATCGCAGAATATTTGGCTGACTCAAGGGCAGCTGAGGACCAGGCACCAAAATCGGCGGCTTTTGAAACGGCCACGATTAATTGGAAGCATTCATGATCAGATAGCAACTCGCTAAGTGCAGCGTCAAGTGAGTCAACCACGCCAGCGAATGAGTTTGCCACGCTAAAGGTAGATGAGCCTGCATCGGCGAGCAATTCAGTTATGTATAATGGGGCCAGCGTTGCCTTGTTCTGCGCCACGAACTTTATAGTCTGCTGTGAATACGGACGCTTTTTGATTAGATCTCTAATCTCAGCCTCAAAGGTGCCAAAAAGCTCTTCCGGTTTCAATTCCTTTGCTATTGATGCGAGAGCCCTGACAGGGTGCACAAGTTTCGTTTCACTGAGGGCAGAAGTAAGAGTGCCAATTTTTTTCGAGATAATTGAGCGTAGCCGTCCTATGCAGACGGCTGGCAGTCCAAGAAAGAGTTTTCCGTTAGCTGAAATAAGTTGAATAATTAACTCCCCGTATAAGGGGTCGTCTGCTTTTGCTTCGATGACTTTCTTTTTTATTTTAGAGGTAACCAAGGGTTTATTTTCCTTGGCTAGGCCTAATAGAAAGCGCGAAGAATTCGAAGAGGTGTTAGCATCACCTGATGCTACTAGCTTTGTCAGGCGCGCTATTAGCTGGGGGAGCGCTTCATCGTGCAGTTTGGAAGTTTCCTCATTTGTAACTGCATTTATCTCAGAGATGTCTGTGTTTGGAAAGAAGTTTGAGTTTCCTAGTCTGGCCAGTATTTCGTCTACCAGTTGAGTAGTTGAAAGAATTGGGCGTGAGAGGAAGCGGCTTACTGTTTCGAAGAAAATGAACCTAGCTTCTTCAGCGGAGGGTTTATGACCGGAAGGATGGGCTGACTTATTCCGAAGAATGCGCAGCGTTGTCAGGAAAGCGCCATCCAAACCAGACAGTAATGACTTTGAAGTCAACTGATCGATCAGAAAGTTTTCATATACGTCTTGATTTGCTTTTTTTTTGAATGCCTCATCGGATATGGTTTTCGCCACAGTGTTAACCTTGGCCAGCTCTCCTAATTTGACCAGGATGTCATCAAAAAGCGCAATGTAACTTAGAACGATCGATCCTCTATATGCGCCGGCCATATAGCAGCTCATTGCCTCTCGCATATAGTCCCGAATCTCTGCATCGGAAATTGTCGCTATCAGTTCTTCCATGTCTGTCAGGTGAGCCATTGTGTCTCCAAGGCGCTGTCATAGCTTGAATAGGCAAGAATATCGCCTGCTGTGGTGTTAAGTGGTCTGGAAAGCGTATAGGTAGGCATGAGAGCCGTTCGGCACTCTACTAAATTCGTAGGGATTTTGGTAGCGTACTGCCACAATTGCGCCGTCGTATAGGAGATGATGGAATGTTTTCGCGGCCTGAGTTACACATATATCCTTAGGTGGGCATGAACAACTTCTTTGGCTAGGTTGCTCGCTGGTTGTCATCGGCGGCTATCAAGCCTAGACTGCCGCTCGCAAGCGTACGTTTCCGATGTTTTACGGGAGCGCTGTTAACGGCCAAAAGTTTTAGGTTAGATATGTGGGTGAATGCGCTCCAACTAGAAGGCTGTAACTATTACATGTCTTCTGCCTATTGGATTGATGTGTTTGTATGAGGTCATTTACCTCGAAAGTTTGCTTGGTCTAGTGATGTTTCCTTGCACAACAATAGTAATTACTGATACCTCGGCTGGCGGCTGAGACTTTAGAATCGTGATGCTTTCAGCAGCTGGCCAGGGAGCTGCGGTTTTTGTTCTACAATCCAGCACACATAGCACGGCAATACGCTTTTCCTTGGCAACGGCATAACTAGCAGTTTGTTCAACATAGGCTTGGCAGTCTTCCAAGGCTTTGACTCCAGCTGGCAGCGACTTTAGCTCAATAACGATACCGCGATAGCTGAGGTCTGTGATGCCTCCTGAAGCCTTGGGGTGCTCGTCTAGTTCAGAGCCAATTTGAGGGTTGCGTCGAAGCTCCTTGCGAATCGCACTTTGGAATTGTGCCTCTGACCAAACTCCATCGAATTCAGCATCTTGGATCGCACGCCCCGCCACTCCCCCTAAGACAGTAAGCACTTGAAGCACATCACTGAGCTCGTTGCTTGCCACGAGCCCATTTTGACGTAGGGAGTCCCGAATTCTCAGAATTTTCTGGTCTACCAACTGGTAACCGGTTATGGGGTTTGACCTGACGTCTAGGCCTTCGATGAGGAGAGTTCGATGCCCTACGATAGCTACTGGTTGTTCTGAGCTAATTGGTTCGAATGCAGCTGAGTACTTGAACTCATAGGGTCGTGCATTCAATCCTTGCGCGAGTTGAAGGGCAGCGCGTCCTCGCTGGAAAAGAGTGTATGGAGGATCTCCCTCAGGTTTGTCGAAGACGAACTCTGAGAGCTCATAGCTGCCGCGCAGTTCCGTTGAGATAGGAGTTAATCTCAGTATTTCAGCAGATTCAGGCCATCGCGATACACGGACTTCGATTTCAAGGTCATGAAGCTCTAGAGGAGTGAGATGGTGAATACTTCCAGCTGATCGCCCATCTATTTGGAATTTTAGGAATGCAACTGAGAGCTCGGCGGGAGGCGGTGGTAATGTTTTCTCGTCATTGTATTTGGAAACTCTCTGTGAACCTTTTGAAAATACACCTACCGGTAAAGGGACAGCAGCGAGTGCCATGCAAAGTTTTTCAAAATCAGAAAGTGAGGTAATTCGAGGGAGCGAGTCAGACGCGATAACGAGGAGTTTCGAGGCCTCCTGCTTGCCATATTCATTGTGCCATATGCGGTATCGTTCACATGCACTGCGTAAAAAACGCTCCACTCCGTTACTGGCCGCGAGCACGCCTTCCCGCCATTCAGTAAGGCTAGCGATGAGTCGGAGAAGGCCGGCCAAGGCGCTGTAGGTAATTGCCGTAGCGGCCCTCCCATATCTTAGAGATGCTTCGTCCAACTCTGCACCAATGGCTAATAAATCTTCTGGCTTGAAAGGGTCTCCGGCCCCCAATGTCCTCAGAGCCTCAACTGCCCGGATCCGGCTGTAAAAAGTTTGGGAGATAACTGCGTCTGCTTTCATATTGTTTTTCATCCTCCTTGAGAAGAGCTTCGAGTTGTAGCCATTCAGTTTGTAAAGCTTCTTGAGTTGGCACATCCTCAGCAGCCACTGCGGCCTCAAACTGCGCGGCAACTACATGAAGTCTCCGATACCACTTGAAACGTCTTTTCGGAACCGTGTTTGGAATTGCATCCCAGGAAGATTGGATTGCCGCCACAGCTTGGGTCCAAGCACCGACACGAGTAAGTAACTCGACGACCGCCCCCGCCAGTATCAATCTCCCTGATTGTCGCTTAACCAATTTTACTAAGTCGTCGGCACGTTCGAGTGCCTTCGCGTCTGGAATTAGATGCACTAAGGTGACGGCGTTCTCTTCACAATGCTCATTCAGTTCTGGGTCGTCGAACGTGTATATTACTAATTCCAAAAAGTTTGAGGCAGAGGAAAGCGCTTTGCCCATTCGGGAAAAGTCGCGACTATAAAAACTGGCAGGTACTGTCATCAAAAATTTAATGAATTGATTGTCAAGGCCAGCCTGGAGTAGTTGAGGCGAAGAAAATCGGTCCAAGTGCAAGCGGATACACCGTATCAGAAAGTGATGCTCCTCCTTTTTGCTACTGTAATAGAAGATGAGGTTCAACAGAGCCTCACCGGCGCGCCGCTCTAAAATATCTGGCAAATCGATGCTGGACAGAGCGCTAGCGGCTGCCTTGTGCACCATCACATACGGGTCCTGCAAGAGTAGTACAAACGCCTCTAGTACAAGCTCTGGCAGGTCGGAAACGCGGGCTTTTTTCAACTCTCCAAGCGCTTGGCCCGCAGCCGCTCGTCGAAGAACTGAAGCTCCGACCAGCGATGAGTAGAGATGAGGAAGTACAATATTTAGTGTTGAAGGACTATCAATGAGGCAAGGAGTAGCTTGAGTGATTGTGGAGCTCAGTCCATCACGTTGCTCATCAATACTATTGAGAAATTCTACGTAGGAATGGACGAGCCTATCACTGCCCTTAGCTGCTGTTGCGGCTATCACTGCACATGATTTGCGGAGTTGATACAGAGTGGTCGCTGAATTTTGGGCCTCGAGATGATCGTTAAGGTTGGTTGCCGGTGTGGCATTTTGTTCAGCCTCAAAAGCTTCAATCCTAGTATCTAAAACAGCAGCCGTACCAAGTAAGGCATCAATATTATGCTTTCCAGCTGCCACGATTTCGTCTGGTTCGTTACTGAACGCTTGGACAACGAGGCGAAGAACCTTCTGGTTTTTAGAGGTGCCTGCGAGCTTGAGCAAACGCCTCAGAAGCACCGAATATACAGCATTACTGGATGTTACTATTACGCTGTCTAGATCCTTATCAACGTGTATTGAGAGCCTCAATAGCTCTTCATAAATTGCAGTGAGTCGCTCCTCGCCATCGAGAGAAGAGCTGTCGAAAAATTCAGAAATTACTTCGTCTATTCTTTCAGGCGCGGCATAGAGGGCTATCGCGACGATACGTCTTAGATCACCGCAGACCATTCCAAGCTCCCGATCGGTCTGATCCTTTTCAAGTAACAAATGGGCACGGGCGAGCTTTGAAATCAATGTTCTAGCAAAGCTTGGAAGTAGTGCTTGGTTTTCATTATGTAGCACATGTAGAGCAGCTACACCCAGGCGAACTGAATATGACTGCCTCTGATCGAGGAGCCTCTGGATAACGTTACGGACAACTTCCGGCCACGACCTGTAGATTGCCTTGAGCGGCTCCGGCCTACTGATAGTAGTAGCTATATCGATCTGTGATCGGGGGCGCTTGGCATGAGCTATTAGTGCCGGTATAGCGCGCTCAACCTTAGCTGGTGCCACCATTTCTGAATATGCCATAACAATGTCTGCGGCAATTTCGACAGCATCATGTTTTGCAAGGCAGTCGAAGGCCGCTTCGGAAATTCGAGCTTTGTCTCCACAGACTTGCTGTATAACTGATAGCGCTTGCTCCTTGACGTTAATTTCGTTAGAGGTTGCAAGTTCAAAGAAATAATCAATCAGCGGAGTAGTGAATATTTCAGGTGCAAGCTTGGCTGTCTCTACGATGCGCGTCTTAACCTCATCCGATGGGCAGGCATCGAGTGTGTCGAGGTCGTCAAGAAGAGAGCAGCATGCAGCGCTTTGCCCGACTCTTAGAGCAGCCCTCTGTGCGATCCTTGCTCTGTGGGCTGACTCAGCCTGAGCTTGTGCTTTCCTTTTGGCCTCCTTATGCCTCTCTACGGCTCGGTCACGCTCATCAACTAGCATCAACAAATTTGGCATCTGAACCGCCAAGCGCTTGTCGCAATGAGCGCAATTGCGATCATAAAAATCAACAGCACTAGGCTCAAGATCCCAGCCTGCCATTCCAGACGCATGTGCATAGTCACAATCGACGCCAAGCATTCCTATCGGAAGACCTGTCATTTGTGCAATCAAGCCCACTCCGCCACGGTTGACCACTCGGGCATGAGAGCAATAATTATGAACAAGCTTGATAACCTCATTGTTGCGAAGGCCTGTCTCGACAGCTCGTTCGTATTCGTCTTCGTTCATCTATTGAATCGCATCCCAGCTTGGTTGGATGTGGCTCGCTGAGTGAACCTTTCACCACCGACTTTAAGAAGCTCAGTTTCGCGGGGCATCGTTTTTGGTCAGCCGTAGCTAATCCTATCAGAAGATCTTTGATGTTTGCTTCTGGCCGACTGCATCCTATCGGCAGCGGTAGCTTTGGGTCGATAGCCGCCAACGAGTGTTACACCGGGATCTGTTGTTACACCGCTAGGGCAAGAAGAGTGCATGAGCGTGTTTCGCTGTTTTATCCTTTAAAAACAATAAGTTGCGCGATGTCGTTACACCCATTACACGTGTTACACCGATTTGGATTTGTATTTATCTAGCAACCCCATGCCCCCTAGTTGAGGGGTGCCTTCAGCGGCTGAACCAATCCCCCCTTCCCGATCCTAGAAGCTGCCGGGGACCCTGAGAGATGCGTTGAGATACGGGGCAGGAAACCCGCGGCTCTTCGTTAGCGAACGTCCTCCCAGCTTAGTGAACCGGTGAACTCGGTGAACTCCAGTGAATTGTGCAAATTTTCGAACGGCAACCGCGATCTTTACGGGGCGGGTAAGGATCGCGGTCGAGGCCGGCTTGCCTGGTAAGCCTTGGCAGGGGAGATCTGCTGTCAGTCTCTACCCAAGTCAAAGGCGAGCAAGGAGACAGTCACTTTACGTCCACTGTCCTGGGGGAGGGAAAACACATAACGGTCGCTCGTTTCATCCAGGCTGACCGGGCCGCTGAGATAGCGGGGATGACTTTTCACTAGGTCCCGCATTTTCTGGACCACTGCTGTGAAGTCGGCATTTCGGTTAAACATGACGATTGCCGTCTTGGTATCACGCCAGGTTAAGTAGCTGAGTAATTGGTCGATGGTGGCTAAAAAGCGTTTATCTCCACCCCATATCTTGAACTCAGCTACAAAGAGGTTGCCCTCTTCATGGCGTATAAGAACGTCCGTTTTACCTTGATAGTTGAAAGCCTCCCCTGTCGCTGTGCCGAAATGGGCATTAAGCGGTACCAGGAATAGGTCCCTGAGCGATTCTTCGTCAAGCTTCCTCGTGCGCGATGAGCTTTGCTCAATGCTCCGACCAGCTCCACGAACCAGGCCAAGAATAGTTTCATACTGCTTCATATCAAGCGTTGGTTCGGGGGGAATCGCTGGAGTCATCGGCGGTAGCTGGGGCACGACTTTTTGCTTGACCGTTGGCGGGATATAGCTGCGTGCATCCCCAGCCTTTTCTTTCAAACGAATGCCCAGCCCAGAGAGCTTTGAAGCATTTTCCTTTTGGGCGAGTAGCTTAGTGCGGCGGGCGTCTATCTCTGCTCTTACGGCATTCTCGATTTGCTGCTTGAATCCAGACCACTGGCGGCGATGCGATTCTAAGTATTTTTCAATGGACGCAAGCGTCGAATCGAGCTGTGCCTTGATGGTCTCAGGGGTGAGCGAGCGATCGGCTATGGTGAAGGCCAAATGTTGCTTGCGAACCTGGGCCCGAGGAGGATTGAAATCGAACGAGCTGGGACGCAGCTTAAAGATATCTGCTTCCCCTTGAAAAGGGACTTCGAAGTCGTACGCTTCACCAGGAACAGATCTCATCTGCCTGTCCCAGTGATCCCAGACCTCCACCTGCCGCTCATGCTGGGATGCAACGATCTCATCTCGAAGGAGAGTGGGAATTTCAACGTCGTATTTTTCCACAAAATACTGGACTAAAGCCTCGACATCAGTCTCCAAGAGCCTGCGTTCCGGCAGCTGGCTAACCTCAGTGCATGCGGCGTTTATCTGGGCTGAGATTGAGTGCGAACCATCACCGTCGCTAAAAAGGTAATCCCTCACTTCCCTACGGTTCATTAGCGTACCTTCTGGTGTTATCAAAGTGCCATCGAAGGTAGTCGCGATTCTGACGTGAATCAACGGTTGATCGGGTAGGGGGGAGCAACGCTTCTGAATCCAGTTGTGAGTCGCCACATCTCAAGGTGGATTTTCTTTTAGGGATACGTTTAGGGATACGTTGTAATTGTTAAACTGGTCTTGTCCATATTTTACTGGTTGAAATGGTTATTTTTCGATTCCTGTCTCCGCACCATTAAAGCGTTTCGTAGCAGTCTCGGCGTCCCGATCGTAAGGACCCGGGTTGAGTCAGTAGGAAGCGGATGATTCACTCATCCCATTCAAGAAAAGGAAAACACCATGGCCAAACCACACGACTGGAACGACTGGGCTGGCGGACTGACACTGGTCCTTCAGACAATCGTTTATGTTCCACTGCTTTACGTCATCCTCATGCCATGGCTCTGCCTTGTGCTTGTGAAGCTTGAGAAGACGCCACTCTTCCCTGGGTTTTTCCACGCGATGGCCTCAACGGGCTGGCTGGTCGCCTCTGGGATCGTGGGCTCGGTAATACTGTTTGTGGTGATTCGTAGCTTGCTCCGCTGAAAAGCGCCGGGACGTATCGGAAACTGGATGCGCCACGCTGCCCAGAATTGATCGTTCAGCCTCGCCAGTAGAGTCCTTGGCCAGCGCCGAGAAACCTACATTTCTCAGCGAAGATTCACACACCCCCTAACCTTGCAATACAAAGCCCACCCAGATAACTTGCTCAAGTCGCGGACCATTCCGCGACCGGGTTTGGCGACCCGTACGAAAAGGCGCAACGGCGCCCCGATCACGATTGCAGGCGCTTTTTTTTGCGTCCGCAGTTTCGTGTAATGGCGGCTGTGCGTGGGAGACCTTCGGGTCTGCCGGGTTCCTTTTCCTCG
>Ga0207696_1001401_pt1 | contig 13166 bp, 12 predicted proteins | sample KBSS54metaG_FD_184403 | JGI IMG/M metagenome (GOLD analysis project Ga0207696, IMG submission 184403) | Switchgrass rhizosphere microbial communities from Kellogg Biological Station, Michigan, USA - KBS S5-4 metaG (SPAdes) (version 2) | ecosystem: Host-associated > Plants > Roots > Rhizosphere >...
CACTTAAGATCAGATTGGTTTGCAGACCCGGATTGGTCTTTTTCTTCAAGAATTCAATCTCATACTCTTTCAACGTTTGCGGCACAGCCCGACCTTTCGGCTAGGGAAAACGTGCTGACGATTCCCGTTAATTGGAGGCATGATTTCCAGCAGCTCTAAAGCTTGTTCTGAGAGAGGGGCTATATGATCACGTTTTGCCTTCATACGTTCCGCTGGAATACACTACTGCTTGTTCTCGATATCGGTCTCTGACCAAGCTATTGCTGAGGCTTCTGCAGGGCGTATTGTAGGCATGTGCTGCTTCTTCGGGCGTTCGAAAGCATTACCTATACCTGAAGCTGGATTCGCCTCAATCAATCCCACATTCACCGCATAAATCATTATCTCATTGATGCGCTGAACTAACCTTCCGACAGCTTCTAACGCTGCGCGTGCTTTGATTGGCTCTAACACCTGAATAAGTGTGCATGCTTTCAGCTCCTGAACAGGAATGTTCTCGATCTCGGACTTCTACAGACACAAAAAAGCCCGCAAACCTATAAGGGATGCGGGCTTTCAGGACTTCTCCGGACTTATCTGGTAATAACCGGATCATTATTTGGTGGGCTGGGGGAAGTTGAAATAAATAGCTAACTTTATGTTTTAAATGGTTAATTATGAATTTGTATTTTTGGCGTATACCTAAACGTATACCAATCTTATCATTCAGCTTTGTTTCATTAGGTTATCTTAACCGATTTGCGACTAGTATCATCATGACCGATTATATAAAATTCTGCCCCAGATGCTCTTATTGCTGATTCAGCGCTTACTAAGAGGACGTCTAATTGTTTTTTGATGTTTGATTGGGCGTTTTTTGTGTAGTAACTTTTCATTGTGTGAGGTTGTACAATTATCACTCTAAATTGAATCTTGCTTTCTCGCTCAATTGATTCTATCGCATCTATAAATAAACTATGCTCACAAGTTATATTATCTTTCCAGCAATACTTGGATTCTGCTTTATCGGCACGTTCTTTTAAGTCTGTAGCTAATTTTTTTCTATTAATATATCTAAGGTTTTTAATAGCTTGGTTTAGTACAATGTCGTGCGCTCCGACTGAAATTCTTCTGTCAGTGCTGTTAGTATTGGCGGCTTTTATGTGAATTAGAGAAATGTAAGTTTTATCATTGTGTTGATCAATATGTATAAAATCTGCTTTTTCCCCTGCACCATCGTCACAAAAAAGCCAACCAGTTGGCCTGTCTGTTGTCAGAAAATTTTCACCAGCATCCCAAAGTCCACTCCAATGATGCTTAATCCAGCAAAAGAGTGATTTTTGACAACCTATTTTATCAAGTGCAACGTTACCATCAAGTTCAGGTTTTTCTTTTAATATGTCAAAATCCTCAAAATCCGCCCAGATGAATTTATTATATGTAACATCTCGATATTCTGTTTTGAATGCTCTACTGTTAACGATAGCATGGCCAGACTCATACCAGCATTTTATTAGTTCTGGATACTTAAAAACATTGTAGAAATACTCCAGCTCTTTACTCGCGCCTCGTTTAGGGTGTGCCTCTATTAATTCAAATTGGATTTCATAATCGTTGACTTTGGGAAGTATGATTATATCTCCAATATTTTCTTTGTATTTGGATACTTCTAGTTTTATTAGTGGGGAGTTAAGAGTGTCCATTATTTTATAAGTGAAATCACTATGAATTTTACGTAGCCTGTCAATTTTGCTCTCGCTCAACCCATGGCTATAAAATTCTGGCTCTAAGAATGACAAGTCATAAATTCCTTGTATTCCTTTCATATCAGCAACAGGTGTGGCTAGAATGCTTATTGGATTTTCTACCTCGTCTTTGTTTTTGTCTATTTTATCTATTATCTCAAGCACTCTGTTTTCAAATGTCTCCCAATCTTTACATGGTCCTCTCCACAAAGACGATTTGTATGGATTTAGGCCAATTGTTGTCTCTGTCCCTTCAAGTGACGTACGAACTGCTGACATAGTGAAAGATTGGTCTTCAAGAGGGTTTAAAGTCTCGGCGACACTTTCTCCACCTAAAACTTTTGAATCAGCTTTAAAACTTTCTCTGCCATGTATTCCCAGAAGCCATAGCATTTTTATTTTATCTTCATTAATAAAAAGATAATTTAGATGGCTAATATTAATTACTTTTAAATCTGGTAGTCGCGAAGTGAAAAAATATGTTCTTACCTCATCTTTCATACCTTTTTCAGACATGTAAAAAGCAAATGTATTGTTAAGATTGAAAGTTATGAATATGTGATTCTCAACATCAGTTAAGTTATTCCCTGCGAACCAGCTAGGATTTTTTAAAACTTCATAATGAGAATAATAGATTAAAGATTCACCCGCATCGTCGTGTTTTGTGGGGTGCATTTCTACAATTTCGTCTTTACGGCCCTCTTTCTCAATGATTTCTGCTATGGCTGCATGAATTTCTCCAGCATCAGTAGCTGCTTGGCTTGAACCTAAAAGGATTGAAAGAAAGGGCTTTATTTGCAGCTTATCAATTCCGTCCATAAGAATCTTCCTGCTTTGTTCGTTGATTTTTTTTAATGTAACCTACATAAGGTTAAGTGATCAAACAATGATCAGAATCTAAATCTAGAAATAAAAAAATGATTCTTTGAAAAAGTGTTCACACTGTTCACTTTTTTGATTTAAATGTTATTTTTCAGGTTTTTAGAGGGTGATTGGGTTGTCCTTAACTGTCCATAACTAATCACTTTCAAGTGACCACCTACCTTGCCATATGAAAAAACCGGCCTGAGCCGGTTTCTGTTTAAACTTGATTGATGTCGCTCTTTGGCAACCAATCAGCTTCGCAGTCCTCGTTTAATATCAGATTGGTTTGCACGCCCTGATTAGTCTTTCTCTTTAAAAATTCAATCTCATACTCTTTCATCGTTTGCGGGATGAACTTACCGAAGAGTGAGAGAGTGATCGGGTGTTGATGGCCGCGCGCCTCCATAAATGACAGATAGGCGTGATAGAGGTATTTGCGAGGATTTGACGGGCGTATGTTTCCGTTGCCCATATACAACCCACTGGGTGCCTGAACCGCGAGCAGGTAGCCGCAAAAATCGACCAGTGAATCTGAACTTCGTTTAATTTCCAGCGCTTCGTCGGAGTTTTGCTGCGCTTCCAGCAGTGTGCGGGCTTCGCCAGGCTCTGCAAAGCGTCCCATCAGATGGCGGACAATTACCGCGAGCTCTCCCCCTATTTTCTCGATCAGTTTTGGGTCGCGTTCCTTAGCCGATATGACTTCGGGGAAGGTAATGATCACCCGCCGGCGCGACACGCCGCCGCTGCGATCACTGAACTGCATCGGGTTGTTGTTCACCGCCAGGATCACCGCCGGAATGTGGGCTGAATAAGCGTCACGGTATTTCGGGTCAATCGCTACTGCATCGCCGCCAGTGATCGCTTTAATTCCTGCGCCGTCACCGCTCCATTTCTCCTGGTCGGGTAAGATAATCAGCGAATATCCCACCAGGGAAGCCCGTTCGCGGGAAGACTCCAGCGTTTCGATGCTGGCGGAAGTGGTATTGTCATTCCCTGCAAGCATGCGTGCTATGGCTGCCATGACGCTTTTACCACTGCCGCCTGGTCCTGTCACCTCAAGGAAAAATTGCCAGTCATACCGGTTTGCCAGAACCATGAAAAGCGCCGCGAGAATGCGCTCTTGCTTTTCGCTTTGCTGGTTTGCCGCCCGCGTCAGCCATTGCCAGAAGCGAGGGGCATGCTCGGCAAGATTTTCCCCTGGCTTGGCCTGCGAGTAATCCACGCTGTTGACGGTACGCAACCAGTTATCTTTGCGGTGAGAGCTAAAACCTCCGGTACGGGTGTCAAAAACGCCATTGCGAAAACCAATTAAGTGACGTGCGGGCTTGCTCATTTCAGGCACCATGAGCTTTAGGGTTTCGATCATGCCGCTAATGAGGGGCGCTGAAAAAGGCGCTTGTGCTTTCTGAAACAGGGCGGCAATTTCACGGCTGAGGATCCTGTGCGGTAATACCAGCCAAGCCCCGTTCTCATAGCGGCAAAGATCTTCCCCCACCGCAGGCATAGCCAGACGGTGTTCATAATGGACTATCAGCAGTTCACACTTCTCACTCTGGCTCATGGCCTTGAGATCGGCATCACTGACCGTTTCAAAGGGGCTTTTCTGAGATTGCTGATTAAAAGCGCGGAGCTGTTCCTGCGCTTTGTCACGACCTTCCTGCATGAATACATCGTTCCAGTCACCGGCGATTAAGGGGATCGCAACGTTCCCGTTGACCAGATTTGCGGCTTCTTTCGCTTTCTTCTGTCCTGTGCCGTTCCGATCATTATCTGCCGCCATAAGCAGCACGGCGTCAGGATATTTCTCTCGCAGGCACTCAGCCAGATGTGGGAAGTTATTGGCACCCATCGTCACATACACGGTTTCACCCGTCAGCGCATGTATTGTCAGACCCGTTGCATAGCCTTCTGCCATCCAGATAACGGTGTTGTCGTTCCCTTCAAAATGATGAGCGGCGCCGGTTACCTGCCCACCTGCAAGTGTGCATTTTTTCCCCGCCCCGCTAATAAGCTGGGCGTTGACCAGGTGACCCGACAAATCATACAGCGGAATGACCAGGTCACCCGCCGCGAAATCTATGCCGCCCACGTGCAGGCCGCTGCCCTGTAAGTTCAGCGCTTCCTTATCCGGCCAGCCTTTATTCTTCAGATAGGCATTGCCTGCCGCTTTACGTGCGGCATTCACCAGCGCTTTGGCCTGACCGGCTGCCCTATGGCGGGCATTGTCTTTTTGCTTTTGTTCTGCGGCCTCGTCGTGATGAACCGCAAGAGGCTGAACCTCTCCCAGAATTTCAGCCACCTTCACGGCGGCTTCTTTCACACTGATATCCAGTTTTCTCTCAACCAAGTTTAATCCGTCACCGGCACCGCATTGGTTACATATCCAGGTGCCTCTTCCTTGACGATTATCGAAGCGAAAGCGGTCTTTTCCCCCGCAAACGGGGCAGGGTGAATGATGCCCGTGAGGGGCAACGTTTATTCCCAGCGCGGAAAGAAGCTGAGGCCAGCGGCCTTTTGCGGCGCTCACGGTGTTTTGAACAATCATTTGTGTCATGTGCGCCTCTGTCAGTGCAGCGTGGTATGTGGAGTGGTGTGAAGACAAGGCCGGAACAGCTCGTCCATCATGGATTCTCCCAGCGGTGTCAGGCGGGGTTTTGCCACCAGAATATCGGGCTGCACCATATCGCGGAGCATGGCGCAGGCGATGTCCATACCCAGCTTTGCGCCGTGCTGACGGACGTAATAGCTTTCGACTTCTTTTGCGATGGTCATTTGCAGTTCATCAAGCGTGTAGCCGGTTTCAACGCCGTAGGCGGTACAGGCGTCGAGATAAGCCTGTGCGAGGGCGCGCCGGTAGAGGGCGGTGAGCACTTCAACCGGCAGGCAGGATTGCTGAGTCGTATTCATTCGTAGACATCCTCCATTTGCGTTTTGATGGCGGTCTCGCAGGTGTCTACCACTTTGCCGAGCTGGTCAGTCAGCAGCGCAACAACGGAGGCCATGGAATTCAGCTGATCGCCGCTGGGTACATGCCCGAAGGTGTCCTGCGTATCAAGCATGTCGAGGAACATCACGCCGACGTTGTGCGCATGTTGTAGGCGCAGGAAATCAGCGTGCGGAATAGGGTAATGGGTGTTGGGGAAATAGAAGGAAGCGAGCTTGTTCATGCGGCCTCCTGAGCGGGCAGGCGACCGGCAAAGCACAGCACATAGTCGCGGGCTAACAGGCGACGGGCAGAATGTTCACTGTCGGCGGTAGAGCGCAGCATGCAGACCGGCGCTTTAGGTTCAGCGCGGCGAACGGCGGCGAACAGGAACGTAAATTTTGGGTGTGGCGTGGTGAGGGTTGTAGCCAAGGTGGCAGCCTCCATTGAGTAATGGTTATTGCTACCACCGAAGTTTCCACGCTTATGGGTGGTAGCCCAGACGGGGGTGGAAATACCGGCCTCAATGAATACCGGCCAGCCCGAAGGCTGCCCCGCCTGAGCTACCATTGTTTGATAGGCACAGCGGTTAAGAAACCATTGTGCAAAAAACAGGTGCGCTGAGGCATCGACATAAAAAAACACGCCTGGCGCGTGTTGTGTCGCCATTGAGTTGCTCGGGTTTCCACGCCCGGCTGCCGATTTTGCGGCAGCACAAAAACTATAGAGCAGGGGCTCGCCAGAGAAAAGCCTTTTTTGAAGCATTAGCCGTTTCTCCTTAGCAATCGGTCAGGACTTGATCGGACTGCTGCGGATTTGATCGGAAGTGTGAATCATCCCCTGAACTAACGTCTTCTGCTGTTACTGATAGCACGCCCAGGGTATTGCTGGTAAACGCAGGCAAAGGGTTCTTTCTGCCGCACACGGCAGCCATAAGGCCTTCAGCCAGATAGGCCGCCTCTTGTGTATTGAGCTGAATATTATGATGACCGACAGACAGAGAAATCATTGCATGGTCTCCTGAGTGCGTGCGGCGATGCGGTCATTCATCCAGCCCTCAATCTCCGAGGCCAGCCAGGCCACGTTCTTACCGCCGAGAGAAATCTGGGCAGGAAATTGCTGACGGCTGATTAAGTCGTAAAGGGTGGAGCGGGACAGGCCGGTGGTGTGGATCACTTCCGGCAGTCGCATAAAGCGATCGCGCGGGTAAGCCGGTGGCATAACAAGGGCAGAAGAAGGGGGCGTATTTTGAGCGGTGGAGAGCATGGTGCTACCTCATATTTGTATCCGGCTGGACGTGTCCAGTACCGGCTGTTTCGTTAAGGAGCCCCCTATTGTGAGAATATTTTTGCGTTTAGCAACAAGCCCCCGCGCCGCTCAATTGTGCATTAACAAGGCGGAATGGAACGATGGCAATCATTGGCAAACGTTGTCATGCAATGTAATGCAGTGATGTGCATGTTGTGTTTTTATTTATAGTTTTTTTACCGTTTCTATATTTATTAATAGGAATAAACATTCATTTATTCTGGGCTAGCCAGAAAAAGGTCTTTTGAAGACAGTGAATAGTCGTGAACAGTGAGTGAATACCTTTAGGTGAAGTGTTCACTGCTTAACTTTATGATTTTATTATTTTTTATTTTAAAGTGAACAGTAGTGAATAGTATTTATAGAAATATAAACCCTTCCCTCTTTCCCGGCTTACTATCCCGCCCGTTGTACCAGCGCTGAGCAAACGCCATCAGATAGAAATGTTGTGCCAGCCTCCCCACAATATCCTCACATTGACAACACATTGCTGAGGTATGCCATGAAGCCCGATTCAACCAAAATCGTCGAAGCCGTTATCCAGGACTTTCTTCAGGTCAAAGCCGGTCACAACGAAAAGCCATCATCAGGAAACGCGGAAGGTGCTATCCAACACTTTGAGCAGGCCAAAGCGGCGTTTGCGGAGAAAAAGCGGGCACTTGATGAAATTGAAAGTTCGATTGTGCGATGCGCCCAGGAAAAAGAAACGGCGAACAGCGAAATCAAAGAGAACGAAGAGAGCTGGCGTTCGCGTTTTCGCAAGTCACGGGGGGTTATGACTGACGAACTCAAGAACGCACACAGTCAGCGGGCTATTCAGCAGGGATTGGTTAAAGAGTTCGATGACCTGATTGAAGAATTGAATGTCGAAAAACAGTCGGCGATGTTGCATTGTGCTAATGCTGGTGGAGCGTTGATTAGCGCCCACCGCAGCGCACTGAACGCCTATGCTGATACACAGTGGCGCATGGCCATCAACAATCTCAGTCCTGCGCTTGTGCGCGCTGTAAAACTTAAACTTCTGGCGTTATCCACCGTAAGTTATCAGGAAACACAATCCGGTCATTATGTAGAGCCCGCCAAAATTGTCAGCGCTGATATTGGCAAGGCGCTTGTCGGGGCGGCTAGCATAGGTCAGTTCAACATGGATGCAGAACCTATGTTGGAGAAAATCGGGACGCATTCTCCTGCGCTGCCTGGTGTCGATATGGGGCTGCTGCAAAGTCCGATAAAAAGGCAGTTACTTGCACGTAAGCTGGCAGAGCGTGCTGCTACAAGTAAGGAGTAACAGCAAATGATGCGCTGCCCGCTTTGCAGCTCTGTTTCTCACATTCGCACAAGCCGTTATATCACCGAACAGACAAAGGAGTCTTATTATCAGTGCACCAGGCTGGAATGCTCATGCGCATTTAAAACGAATGAAAGTGTCAGTAAAATCGTTAAAAGAGAAAATCTGAAGCGGAAAATATAAATTTCAGCTCGTTTCAATTCCCCAAAAAATAATCTCAAGTGCCGCTTTCAAATAAGGCGGCATTTTTCATTAATACGGTGCAAATTCGTCCCTCCTAACAGCCTTTTCTCTGGCTAGCCCGTCCTTGCGAGCTCTGCATGCATAGGGTGCATGGTTTTGCATGCAATCAGAAGTGCTCAAAATGGCTCAAAGCCCTTGCTACACTGGCTTTCAGGGGCTTTTCTTCATGCATAAAAATCAGTGAGCTAAGTCAGCAGCGGGCAGGCGGGGAGAATTGCGCGCGCGGGGCTCATACGTCATATTCTGCCTTATGCCACAGGTGTACATTTTGAAGACATGTTTGTATAAATCACTGTCTGCAAAACCAACAATTCAGGCGTGATGCAAATCGTAAGAAAATAAATTAATCTTAGAGCTTTTTATAATATGCGCATTTTGTCGTAGTCAGAGAGAGTATATTTATAATAAATATTTAGGTTTATATTTCCTGAGTTATCCACTGCATTAGTAGCATGATGATAAATTTGTAATTTTGAAATGGCGCGATAATAGTTAGAGGTTAGATCAGAACGTGATTTGTACCAAACACAATCTATTTTCTCTATCATTTTTAAAATATTGCTTTTATATTCCTCTCTTTGTTTTTCGCTCATTGATTCTACAAAGTGTTTTATGACTGGATAATCCAACTCTGATTTGGATATTTGAAAGATATAATTATTATTAGCATTGCTAAAGTTCCAGTTTTCCCATTTATTAAATGCGACAAGCCAAGTTTTTTTACTCAATGCAGTGGGTGCATGTAAAGAAAATTCAGTAAGACATTTCATTACTGTCTCTCTCGAGTTTACGTTTCCTGAATCTACATCATGAGGATAGAGACTGATGGATTGTATATATAATTCAATGGCTGCATCACTATTTATTTTAGCAAGAGCTGTTCCCAATGCTAATTGTATATGCTCAAATCGACAAGGGTATTCATTAAGTATCTTCATCCAAATATCAAAGTCACTTTTGATAAAGATATTAGTAAAAGCAGTGGTTAAAAGTACGCTTTCATCTTGTGATAGCGGCGTAACTCGATCCAATGAATTGAAAAAATAACATAATGAAATGTTTCTTGTAACGTAAGAATTAGTTTTTATACTAAGTTCCAGTGCGTAAGATTTTTCTAATGACGAAATTATTGCATATATACTTAAGGGGGTATCGAAGTTAGTGATAGCTTCATCAACCAGCATTATGTCGTAAATGGAAAGTATAACCAAAGAAGATTTAATCAATAGTGAGGTGGGTATTGTTATAATGTCATAGTATTTTGATATTTCTCTATAAAAGTCATCTATTCTTTTATCCCACAAGTGTTTTTGTAAACTTTCTCTGTTGTCATAGAAACGACGAGCATATGAAGATAAAAAATCATCTGGAAGGATATAGGAATTTAAGGTTTTTTGACAGTAAGAAATTATAGTGTTTGAAATTTTTTTCCCACAGCTAAAATTTTTTAAAAGTAGGGATGTGTCATTGCATAAATAATATATAACTATCAATAGGGGTTGTAATTCCGAATTGTTTATAGAGTCGTTTTGCAACTTATTAGACAACCAGAAAATTACAGGATGCTTTACCTTTTCTTTATTTCCCTGGGCTATTTCTGATTTGATATTTATTAGGGTAGAGCCAATGCCTGACTCTTCAATTATGTTGAAAAAGTTTTTATCTATTGTTCTTGTATTTAAACTATGAAAAAGATGATTCATTTCACCATCAATGTAATTTATATCTTTAGGGGTTGAATGTTTTTTATTCATTGATATTTCTCCATATTAAACATTCATCTTTAGATAATGAATCCCATAACTCCATAAACGCATTAGCTATAAGTTGTGCATCAGTTACCTGCTGCAATATGTGATGACTGGTACCGAATGAATTTACTGATGTTCCTAAAGACCATGCTTTTGTTTTCTGTTGATATCCTATACCAGGGAAAATTATAAATCTATCATGAAAAGACCAACCATTGTTACCAACCTTACATCTAAACTCAAAATTGAATGTTTTCTTAGATTCGCTAGAAATCTCATTAAATTTATTTTTATAACATTCAATTATATCGTTTTTTGAATTTGCATTTTCCTTGCCGTTATCTTCTTCTTGATTTGGAGGAAGTTCTAATGAAGTGATTGCACGCATTGAGGACTGTGAATGACGGTTAAACAATAAAGTTGAGAAAATATCTTGATCGTTCAAATATGGATCCCACAACCAGACTGAATTAGCGCCATGCTCACTTATCAAATATAGTAAATCTGCCAGAGCATCTTTTTTGGATACTGTTTTGTCTTTACCTTTAGGGTTGTATTGAACAAACTTACGACTTTTTTTCAATGAATCGCTATCATTTTCATAAATTCTTTGCTCAGTCCAATCAACCGGAAGTTGAATTTTATTCATATTTTTTATTCGGTTATCCGGAACTGAAATTCCCACCTTTATTTCACCATTTTTACTTGGCAAAATCCGCTCTTTCATTACAGAGACTGATGTGGTTATTTTACCTCTAGGGGTTATGAAAGCCGATGGCCTAGTTTGAGATAATATAAGGTTGTTTTCTGGATCCCACACAGTACCTATATGTCCTCTCGCATTAGTTATTGGGAAAATAGTTTCGGTATCCTCGCTGCTCAATATCACCGTGTGATATCCATCACATAGCTTATCTTCTTCTGTTAATCGACAATTTATGATGAGATCTCGAGGGGTGGATTTCATATGCCAAGCTATTTTGCAGTTGAGCAAATAATTATCAGAATCAGAACTTAATCCAAACCTTGATATCAAAATATCTACTGGGATTTGAAGAATGAAGTTCCCAATTCTATCAGAAAGAGGAGAAATGAATATAGGTAGTATTTTACTTATTTCTTCTGATAGTGTATTTAAACTAATTGGATCCAACAATAAGTCAAGGTGATTCTCTTTGCCTTTATCTAACCATTCAATTAAATATGAGCCGTTATGAAAGTTGTTCTTTAGTATATTATTTAAAGGTACTATTTCGTAAGAATTTGGAGGGGAAAATTTCTTATCTAAACGGATCAGGTTACGTATTTCTTTTTGCTTATTTCCCAATGGGTTTTTTTGAGTCAAACTAACAACTTTCATACTCAGTTGTTCTAAGCTTAAGTAGTACTTCTTTATCCCGAAACGCCATTTTTTTAAAGAATTAACTTTAATTAATTTGTCTGTTAGATAAGTTTCCTCAGGGAAGGTTGATGAGCCAGATTCTTCAGCTATCATTAATGTAAGGATATTGCCAGCTGCACCAGCCTCATCTATAGAAAATATCTCTATGACTTCTATTCTATCATAAAATCCCAAAACTCCAGGTTGTAATAATAAGTCGATTTCATCGTTAAAGTATTTGAGCATTTCAACAATTACTCCATAGTTAAAGTATATTTATTATTTTACGTTATTACCCCACCACTGCATTAAATCAACTCTTTTTTCTAAATATACAGAACGGTTATAAGCCCGCCTAACCTCATTTTTGTCACTATGCGCTAATGCCGCTTCGATAACGTCGGCGTTGAAGCCTGCTTCATTCATAGCTGTACTGGCAATTGAACGTAAACCATGGGCAACAAGTTTACCCCCATATCCAATGCGTTTCAGAGCTGCATTTGCCGTTTGGCTGTTCATGGGCTTATTCGGGTTGTTGCGGCTAGGAAAAACGTACTGACGATTACCACTAATCGGCCGCATAATTTCCAGCAACTCTAAGGCTTGTTTTGACAATGGGACTATATGATCACGCTTGGCTTTCATTCTTTCTGCCGGAATACACCACTGCTTATTCTCGATATCGATCTCTGACCAGGCTGTTGCCGATGCTTCGGCAGGACGTATTAGCGTCAGTAACTGCCATTCGAGCAGGCAGCGGGTTGGTATTGATAAATTGCTCATTGAAATGGTGCGCATTAGCTTGGGCAGTTCTTCGGGGCGAATTGTAGGCATGTGCTGCTTCTTCGGGCGTTCGAAAGCATTACCTATACCTGAAGCTGGATTTGCCTCAATCAGTCCAACATTCACCGCATAAATCATAATTTCATTGATGCGCTGCACCAACCTTCTGACCGTCTCCAATGCTCCCCGCGCTTTGATTGGTTCTAACACCTGGATCAAGGCGCGTGCTTTCAGCTCCTGAACAGGAACATTTTCAATACTGGGCAGGATGTCTTTCTCAATAGAACGCCAGATATCTTTAGCATGGTCAGCGCTGACGTGGCTTTTTTTCAGCTCGAACCATTTACGTGCAACATTGAAGAAAATGCTTTCCTGAGCGATTTGCAGCTTCTCAGCTTCTTCGCCAGCTCTTGCTTGTGGGTCTATTCCTTTGACTAACATCGCAAGCTTCTCTGCACGCACTTCTCTGGCATCAGCCAGTGAAAGAGCAGGATAAGCGCCGAGGCTAATCATGGTGCGTTTTGAAGTGCCAGGCACCTGGTAGCGAAAGCGCCAAATTTTCTTGCCGGTGGTTTTGACCAAGAGAAAGAGCCCGTCGCCGTCATGCAAAGTGAGGTCTTTATCTGTGGCTTTGGTTTTTTGTACTTCGGTGTGGGTGAGGGGGCGTGTAGTCCGCGCCATGCAAGGATCTTCCCTAATTGGTATACGTTTATTGGTATATATCTTAGCGTATACCAATTCGTATACCAATAGACGCCGGTTTCAGGCGGATCTTCTCGGACTTCTACAGACACAAAAAAGCCCGCAAACCTAGAAGGGATGCGGGCTTTCAGGACTTCTCCGGACTTATCTGGTAATAACCGGATCATTATTTGGTGGAGCTGGGGGGATTTGAACCCCC
>Ga0207696_1001405_pt1 | contig 13146 bp, 7 predicted proteins | sample KBSS54metaG_FD_184403 | JGI IMG/M metagenome (GOLD analysis project Ga0207696, IMG submission 184403) | Switchgrass rhizosphere microbial communities from Kellogg Biological Station, Michigan, USA - KBS S5-4 metaG (SPAdes) (version 2) | ecosystem: Host-associated > Plants > Roots > Rhizosphere >...
ACCATGCCGCCACCTTTAGTCAGTTCATAACCTATCAACTGGACATTGGCGGATTTCATCGCGGCATCAGCGGCTTCGATTGCCGCCGCCAGCCCAATGGTTTCAATCAAACCTAAACTTTGCCCGGACATAACGTTCTCCTGTGAAAAACTTTGGGGTTAGCGCGCATCAGCGCGCAGAACCGCTGCTTTATCTGTTTTTTCCCATGGGAAAATATCCCGGCCAAAATGGCCGTAGCAGGCGGTTTGACGATAACGTGGCACCAGCAAATCCAGCGATTTTATGATGCCGTAAACGCTGAGATCAAAATGACGAGCGACCCGCTCCTGAAGGGTACTGGCGGCAAGTTTCCCGCTGCCAAAGGTATTGATACGAATCGACACGGGGCGAGGCAGACCGATAGCCCACGCCAGCTGGACTTCACAACGTGCCGCAAGACCTGCCGCGACAATATTCTTCGCCACATAACGCGCCGCATAGGCAGCTGAACGATCAACTTTTGAGGGATCTTTTCCTGAAAAAGCGCCACCGCCGTGGCAGGCGGCTCCGCCGTAGGTATCGACAATAATTTTTCTCCCCGTCAGGCCGCAATCACCCACCGGGCCACCAATCACAAAGCGCCCGGCGGGGTTAATCAGAAAACGGGTTTGCGGGGTAAGCCACTGAGCAGGAATCACCGGTTTTACAATCTCTTCAATAACCGCTTCGCGCAGTTGCTCCAGCGAAATATCCGGGTGGTGCTGCGTGGAAACCACAATCGTATCCGCAGCCTGGATCTGGCCGTTATGATAACGCAGCGTTACCTGGCTTTTAGCGTCCGGCAGCAGGAAGGGCAGTCGTCTGGACTTGCGCAACATCGCTTGTCGCGCCATTAAACGATGAGCGTAAACCAGCGTTGCGGGCATTGCTTCGGGGGTTTCGTTACAGGCAAAACCAAAGGTGATCCCTTGATCGCCTGCGCCGAGTAATTCGCGAGTGGAGCCCGCAATACCGCTGGCAATATCAGAAGATTGTTTACCGAGAATATTCAGCACGCCGCAGGTATTACCGTCAAAACCGAGATCGGAATGGTCATAACCAATGGCTTTAATCGTGTTGCGCACAATGGTTTCAACATCCACCACCGCAGAGGATGCGATTTCCCCGGCCACGATGGCGATACCGGTTTTCACCATGCACTCGCAGGCGACTTTTGACCACGGATCCTGGAGCAGATACGCGTCCAGAATGGCATCGGCAATCTGGTCAGCCATTTTGTCCGGGTGCCCTTCGGCCACGGATTCGGAGGTAAATAGATAATCGTCCAAAGGAGATCCACTCTGAAAAACAGGATTTCTCCATCTTAGAGGGCAAGGCTGGCTACAGAGGTAAACTATCTTGTTGGCATGGTGGACTTTTTTGCTTTACCCACAACGCCTTGCGCAATATTGCCAAGGCGAGTGGGGGGAGCGATTAATGCAGTTCGGGAGAGACAATTTTGCGGTAGTCAGATGGAGCCATACTGGTCTCTTTTTTAAAGATGCGGCAGAAATAATTCGCATCCTGGTAAGATAATTCAAGGGCAATGGTATTGACCTTAAGGTTACTGAATTGCAACAGCGATTTCGCAATGCTTATTTTTCGGCTGGCAATATAATTTGAAAAACCGGTGCCAATATTTTTCTTAAATGCACGGCTTAAATAGCAGGTGCTCACGAAAGACTTCGCGGCGATATCGTCAAGCGTGAGATTGTTTAACACATTCTTTTCGATGTGGAATTTTGCCCGCTCGGTGAAGTCCATATTGCCGTTGAAATGCTTCAGAGCATGGTCAAACACTTCTTCACTGATGGTCAGCAGGCCGATCATTATCCGGTAATAGGCCGTGCTGGTTAAACCGTGCTGGGTTATATCCTGAATGAGTGCGGCGATTTTTTTCCCGGTAGGCACCATTTTGTCGCCCTGCGTCGTAATATATTGATGCAGTATTTCCAGCACATCCGTCACGGTTTTACGTTGATCGGCCGTCAGCGATTTGCGGGTGCAGGCATCATCGAGTTTTTTAAAGATAAAACTGTGCCATTGGGCGTAATCGCAACTTTCGATCAGGCAAATAATAGTCTGTTTTAGCTCTTTGAGCGCGGCAATATCGGCTTCATTAACATCTAATGTCTTTTTAATGGTTTCTGTCAGAATGCTTTGTTTCACCGGTTTAAGCAGGTAGTCGTCAACTTTCAGGTTCAACATACTGCGCACCAGATCAAAATCGTCATTGGCCGTTGTGACGATCACTTTGGTGTCATTGTTTTTGCTTTTTAAATACTCAATAACCTGATTGCCGTTAGGCAACGGGATATTAATATCGACAAACATCATATCGATCTGTTCCAGCGTATCAATGAGATGAATGGCTCTTTTCCCAGTGGCGGCTTCATGGATCACCGCATTATCCACGCAACGTGAAATAATGCGCCGTAATGACTCAGTTTCAATCGGCTCATCTTCCACAATAACAATGTTGTACATGTTAACTCTCCGTCGTTATCAGGCTTGCAGCATAGGGAAACGCAGTTTGATAGTGGTGCCCATTGCGGGTTGATGAGCACTGATAATTTCCAGCCCATAACTTTCACCAAATAACAAGCGCAGGCGGTCTTGAATGTTATTAATACCGATACTGCCTTTCAGGCGATTTTGATCGCCTGATAAAATATTGGCAATGTTCTCTTGTGAAATGCCATCGCCATTATCGGTGACTTCAAGAATAACATCACGTCCATCGTCGACTGCACGTATCAGGAGGAAACTGCTGGTATCCCGTGGCTCTACTACGTAATTGAAGAAGTTTTCAACCAGCGGTTGTAGTATTAAGAACGGGCAGACAATATCAAGATATTTATCGGGGACGTCACACTGGTAATCAAAACGGTCGCTCATTCTGACTTTTTGGATCGACATATAACTCTTAACATAGTTTATTTCATGATTCATGGTAATTAACCCATGGTTACTTTTGCGTAATAAATAACGCATCATGTCAGAGAAATCATGAACCATTGTTTCGGTACGCGTGGCATCTTCCAGGTAAGCCAGTCGTCCGATAGTATTTAAAACATTAAACAAAAAATGGGGGTTAATTTGATAAGACAAGGCTTTAAATTCAGCCTCATGTAATGAACGTTCAATCTCAACACGTTTTCTGAGTTCATCAGTAAGTTCCAGATCTTTTTTATGCAACTCACGTTGAATATTATTAGCATGCGCTTGTTCGACTAAATAAGAAGAAACATGCAGCAGTGTGGAGGCGGTGGACTCAAAACGTTCATAAGGCATTCTTTGGGTGTTGTCATGTAAATTAATTAACCACGGGTTTTTGTGCCAGACCTCATTATTATCCAGAATATATGGAATGGTTTGCTCCATTTCCTCTTCAACTTTTACCTGGCCAGAAATAAAGGCCCCCAGATAATGGTCATTAATCATGATTGGCACGGCAAACTCGACAAACCCGCAGTAACAGCGATACACCACAGGTTTAAGGGTTTCCATTGCTGCCCGGCCACCGGCGTTGTCGCTTTCATGGCAATGTTGGGCAAGTGCTGAGTTAAGGCGGGAACGCGCACAAAAATTGGAAAACCCACTCGGAGTCGTCACCGGAATGCCATCGTTATCAACCACCACGAGGGCAATCATCATCGACTTGCTAAAATTATCCTGTAACGTCTGAAGCCGTTTGACATCAAGAAATTCGTGTAATTTATATTTATTATTCATTCCAATTTCCGACCAATTTAATTATTGACAGACATTGAAAATATATCCTAAAGGCTCCAGTAAAAAATTGAATCGGGTCACATGCAGCGTCAGAAGGGAAGACGGGTTCACGCTAACACCAGAACCCGGAATAGATCTATTTTGCGGCCAGCAGGCAAAGTTTTAATGCCACGTTATACGAAGCTTCAAATGCCCGTAGTGGTAAAAACTCAAACTTAGAGTGGAAGTTATGTGCACCAGTAAAGAAATTAGGTGTTAATAACCCTTTGGCGGAAAGTGCCGCGCCGTCAGTGCCGCCGCGCATCGGAATAACTTTCGGCTCGATATTCAACTCTTTCATAGCATCAAAAATAAGATCAATGGCCCGGCGATCTTCTTTAATCGCGTTGCTGATATTACTGTAAGTATCACTAATGGAAACGTCGACTTTAGCTGTTGGGTGCTGTGCAGCAATTATCGCGGCGACATCACGAATCTGTTGTTTACGTGCTTCAAACGATTGGCCATCAAAATCACGAATATTCGCCTTCAATATCGCGTCATTTTGGGTGGTGTTCAAGCCGTTAAACCAGATATAACCTTCTCGTCCTTCGGTATTCTCCGGTGTTTGATTGCGGTCGAAATGGCTAATAAAATCGTGCGCCATTAATAATGGGTTCACTAATACGCCTTTGGCTGACATCGGGTGGGCGGTTACGCCAGTAAAACGAATCTCAGCATGGGCGGCGTTAAAGTTTTCATACACCACTTCGCCTAATTCACAGCAGTCGATAGTCCAGGCAAAATCGACATCAAAGCGCGCAAGATCCAGCGCTTTTGCGCCGCATAAACCAATTTCTTCATCGGGTACAAAGGCGACAACAATATCGCCATGCGACATGTCAGGTGTCAGGTTTTCCAGCAGCGTCATCACCACCGTAACGGCAGCTTTATTGTCGGCGCCCAGCACGCTGGTGCCATCGCTAAAAATAATTTCTTCACCTGGATAGGCGAGGATTTCCGGGTGTTCAGATGTGCGCAGCCAGACATCTTGTTGTGGGTTAAGGCACAGATCTTCACCGTTAAAACGCAACACCTGCGGGTGAATATCCGGTGACAGACCGACATCGACGGTATCAATGTGGGTGATAAACCCAACGCGTGGCGCTCCTTCAACGTTGCCTTTTTTGACTGCCGTGACGGTGGCATGTTCGTCAATCACTACATCATCAAGACCGAACTCACGCAGTTCGCGGGCGAGTAACTGCGCCATTTCATGCTGGCCGGGTGTGCTTGGCAAAGTGGTTGCACCGGCCTGGCTTTGGCTGGTGATCGCGAGGTAGCGGAAGAAGCGTTGCGTTAATTGGTTTGCGAGCGGCGATGACATTGTTAATCCTTCTTTTGGAATCTGCTGGATATATTCAATTGTTTGCAATCTACTTTTAATGTTATTTATTAAGCTGCTTTGCACAAGCGTTAATTCTTTCTGGGTCAGGAAAATATAAAATTATAAGGGCAGGCATGAAAACTTCCATCACAACACTCTCAACAACAACCACAAAACTTGCATTGATAATAGCCGCGTTGACAGTCAGTTCCACTGTTGCGGCCAAAACATTAGTGTATTGTTCCGAAGGCTCACCGGAAAACTTTAACCCGCAGTTATATACTTCCGGGACCAGCGTTGATGCCAGCGCGGTACCGGTTTATAACCGTCTGGTGGATTTTAAAGTAGGTACCACTGAATTGCAGCCAAGCCTGGCTGAAAGCTGGGATGTCAGCGAAGACGGCAGGGTCTATACCTTCCATTTGCGCAAAGGGGTGAAATTCCAGAGCAACAAATACTTTAAACCAAGCCGTGATTTTAACGCTGACGATGTCATTTTTTCGTTTATGCGTCAGAAGGACCCAAAACATCCTTACCATAATGTTTCCAATGGAAACTATTCTAATTTCGAAAGTTTAGAATTCGGAAAATTAATCACCGCTATTGATAAAGTCGATGATAATACCGTGCGCTTTACCTTGACTCATCCTGAAGCGCCATTTATTGCCGATCTCGGCTGGTATTTTGCCTCTATTCTTTCCGCTGAATACGCCGACAACATGTTAAAAGCGGGCACGCCAGAACGCGTGGATATGGACCCAATCGGCACAGGACCATTCCGTCTTGCACAATATCAAAAGGATTCGCGCATTCTGTTTACCGCATTTCCTGAATACTGGCAGGGTAAAGCCAATATCGACAAACTGGTGTTCTCGATAACTCCGGATGCCTCGGTGCGTGTGGCAAAACTTGAGAAGAACGAATGCCAGGTGATGCCATTCCCTAATCCAGCGGATTTGCCACGCCTGAAAGAAAACGCCGATATTAACCTGATGCAAAAAGCGGGACTGAATACCGGTTTCCTGTCCTTTAACACTCAAAAAGCGCCAACGGATAATGTGAAAGTTCGCCAGGCATTAGCCATGGCCATCAATAAACCGGCGATTATTGACGCGGTATTCCGTGGCACCGGAACAGCGGCAAAAAACCTGCTACCACCGGGCGTGTGGAGTGCTGACGACACGCTCAAAGATTACGAATATGACCCGGAAAAAGCCAAAGCTTTACTGAAAGAAGCAGGTTTCACCAACGGTATGACCATCGACCTGTGGGCGATGCCGGTGCAGCGTCCGTATAACCCGAATGCTAAACGCATGGCCGAGATGATTCAGGCCGACTGGGCGAAAATTGGCGTGACGGCGAAAGTGGTGACTTACGAGTGGGGCGAGTATTTAAAACGCGTGAAAGACGGTGAGCATCAGGCGGCGCTGATGGGCTGGACCACGGCAACCGGCGACCCGGATAACTTCTTCGGCCCGCTGTTTACCTGTCGTGCAGCCGATGGCGGTTCTAACTCGGCGAAATGGTGTTATCAGCCGTTTGATAAGCTGATCCTTGAGGCGCGGACGTCTAGCGACCACGAAAAACGTGTGGCGTTATATAAAGAAGCGCAGCAGATGATGCATGACCAAATGCCTGCGGTGATGATTGCGCACTCGACGATTTTCGAGCCGGTTCGCAAAGAAGTGACGGGCTACGAAGTTGATCCGTTTGGTAAACACATTTTCTACCAGGTGGATGTGAAGTAATTGGTTGTCGGATGACGCAAGCTTATCCGACCTGCGAAAAGCGAACAGTTGTTGTAGGGGGGATAAGCGTTAGCGTCATCCACCATTTACGTCAATGCAGGCAACAAATGATGAAAAGCAAAACGGATGCCAACTGCACCCGTTTTTTTGGCTTATTTCGCGTCTGGCAACGCGTAAGCAATAATGTAATCACCACGGTCTGGAGACTGACGTGCTCCGCCTGCGTTAATCACAATATATTGCTTGCCGGTCTTCGGTGACACATAGGTCATCGGGCCAGACTGGCTGCCTACTGGCAGGCGAGATTTCCAGATTTCCTTGCCGTTTGCGGTATCAAACGCACGCAGATAGAAATCTTGCGTACCCGCAAAGAACAGCAGGCCAGACTGGGTTGAAAGCGATGCGCCCAGCGTTGGCATCCCGATGGGGATCGGCAGGTGCATACGAATGCCCAGCGGGCCGGTGTCCTGCACGGTGCCCACCGGAACCTGCCAGACCACTTTCCCGGACTTCAGGTCAACGGCTGACATGGTCCCAAACGGTGGTTTCTGGCATGGAATACCCAGCGGCGAGAGGAAACGCTCGCGCATTGCGCCGAACGGCGTGCCGTCCATTGGTACAATACCCATCTCGATACCGCTGGCGTTTTTCGCCACATTGGCACGCGGCACCATATAGTTTGCCAGTCCCAGACGCATATCGTTGACGAACATCAGGCTGTTGTTCGGGTCAACAGAAACGCTTCCCCAGTTCATGCCACCCAGTGAACCTGGGAATTGCAGCGAACGATCCAGACCCGGCGGGGTGTAAACACCTTCGTGGCGCATCTCTTTAAATTCGATACGGCAAATCAACAGGTCGATTGGCGTAGCACCCCACATGTCCGACTCGTTCAGGGTTTGGTTGCCAATCATTGGCATCCCGACAGAGTACGGCTGGGTTTTTGAGTAGCGTTCACCTTCAACATTACCTTGTGGAACGGGACGTTCTTCCACTTTCGCCACCGGTTCACCTGTGGCGCGGTTAAGCATGAAAATCATGCCCTGTTTGGAGGTCTGCACAATCACCGGCGTGGTACTACCTTTGCCGTTTGGCAAGTCATACAACAGCGGTTGCGATGGCAGGTCGAAATCCCACAAATCGTGGTGAGTGGTTTGATAATGCCAGCGCACCTGGCCCGTTGCGACGTCGACCGCCACAATAGAGGAGCTGTATTTGTCGTCTTGCGCAGTACGTGTGCCGCCGAAGAAATCCGGTGTTGCGTTACCGGTTGGCAGGTAAACCAGGCCGAGTTTTTCATCAAAAGACATGGCAGACCAGACGTTTGGCGTACCGCGTGTATAGGTCTGGCCTTCAGGCGGGACACCGGTAATCGCCGGATTCCCCGGGTCCCATGCCCATGCCAGTTTACCGCTGTGCACGTCATAAGCGCGCACCACACCAGGAGGTTCGCCAGTGGAGAAGTTATCTGCCACTCGGCCACCGACGATCACCACATTCCCTGCTACCAACGGTGTAGAGGTTTGCTGGTAATAGCCCGCTTTGACTTCACCCATGCCGGTTTTCAGGTCAACGGTGCCGTGGTCACCAAAGTCTTCGCACAGTTTGCCGTTGTCGGCATTAATCGCAATCAGGCGTGCATCGGTGGTTGGCAAGAACAGGCGACGAGGGCAGGCCGCAGGTTGCGCAGGTTCTGCAACAGGGGTTAAGGCTTGTTGAGTGGTTTCCTCGAAATAGCCTAATCCACGGCAGCGTTGCCAGTTTGGCGCGGTTGCTTTGCTATCAAAGCGCCATTTTTCTTTACCGGAATCGACATCCAGCGCCAGCACTTTGCTGTACGGCGTGCAGACAAACAGCGTGTCGCCAACCTGCAATGGCGTGTTCTGATCTTCCGCGCCGGAACCGTTACTTTGTGGGATGTCGCCAGTGTGGGCAATCCACGCCACTTTCAGGTCGTTGACGTTGCCTTTGTTAATTTGATCAAGGGCAGCAAAACGGTCGCCGTGAGTGGTATTACCCCAATGCTTCCAGTCTTTTTGCGCATCCGCCGCAGTAACCGGTTTGACCGGCACGTCTTCATTGGCGGCAACTTGTACCTGTGGCACAAACATCCAGCCAGCACTCACCAGCATACACACGGCTAGTAGGGCGGCGATGCCATAAGCAGGTGCTTTTTTTACCGGAGCACGACTGTGTGCAGCACGTAAAATCGGCCACGCGATGGCGGCGAGGAATGCCAGCACCGCGAAGGTAAACAGGCGCGAGAATAACGGCCAAAAATCCATTCCCGCATCGCTAATTGCCCAAAAGATAGAGCAGATGAATGCCAGACCATAAAGCAGCAGACCAGCAGTTTTCTTTTTCAAAATCAAAACAGCGGAGATAAGCATCACGATGCCCATCAGCAGGAAATAAAAAGTCCCGCCGAGTGCGACGAGATAAGCACCGCCGATACCAATAGCGAGGCCAATCAAAGCCATCAGCCCGCCGAGAACCCACAGCAGCCCTAATGCCAGGCCGCGCGGGGGAGTGTAACTTGCCATAACGTTCTCCTGTCGAAGTGTGTTCCATTCACTTCTTTATGATAAAAACCACATAACGAACCAAATGGTTAATTGTGCGGATATCATAATCTCACGTTATGATATTGCAAAGTTGTTAATGAGAAATCGCGCATTTATTGCGAATAGGTAATGAAGTGCGTTGAGGTGTCGGGTAACAGGGTGCTACCCGACAAGTGCTTACAGGAAGGGAGACTTAGGCGATACGCTGGCTTTCAACGGAAACGGTACGGCTGATTTTTACCGGTACAGATTTTGAAGTTGGCGTCCCAGTGCCGTCACCGACGCTGGTCAGTGGAACCAATGGGTTCGTTTCCGGGTAATAAGCCGCCAGATTGCCACGCGGAATATTGTACGGCACGATTTTGAAGCCGCTGACTTTGCGCGTAATTCCATCGTTCCAGATAGTCTCAATATCCACTAAATCGCCGTCATGCAATTCCAGTTCGGCAAGATCTTCAGGATTAATAAATAAAACTTCGCGTTGGCCGTAAACGCCACGGTAGCGGTCGTCCAGCCCATAAATGGTGGTGTTGTACTGGTCATGCGAGCGCAAAGTCTGTAGCACAAACGGTGCGGTTAATTCGCCGAACAGGGACTCCGGCAGCGCGGCAGCACTAAATTCCGCTTTGCGCGATGGCGTATTGAAACGCAACTGTGCCGCCGCATTGCCAAGATAGAAACCACCAGGGTTTTCGCACTGTTGGTTGAAGTCTTTAAAACCGGGAAGGGTGGCGGCGATGTGGTCGCGAATCAGATTGTAATCGTCTGACATAGCCAGCCAGTCCAGTTTTTCACATCCCAGCACGGCTGCGGCAATTCCGGCGACAATCGCCGTTTCTGAACGCTGAGTGTTGGCAATCGGTTTACCGATCCCTTCGGAGGCATGCACCATGCTGAACGAGTCTTCGACGGTGATAAACTGCCGTCCGCTGGCCTGCATATCCTCTTCGGTGCGCCCAAGCGTTGGCAGGATTAATGCCGCTTTACCTGGCACCAAATGGCTACGGTTGAGTTTGGTACTGATATGCACCGTCAGGCCGCAGCGCTGTAACGCTTCTTCAGTGCGCGGGCTGTCTGGTGCCGCAGCCGCGAGATTCCCGCCCAGCGCAATCAGCACTTTAACTTCATCGCGCAGCATAGCGGCAAGCGCTTCTACGGTATTGTGGCCGCGAACGCGTGGCGGTTCAAAATCAAAATGCGCCGCCAGGCTGTCGAGTAACGCCGCCGAGGGTTTTTCATCGATGCCCATCGTGCGGTTACCTTGCACATTACTGTGGCCGCGCACCGGGCAAAGTCCGGCACCAGGTTTACCTAAGTGACCACCCAACAATTGCAGGTTAACGATTTCACGAACGGTATTCAGTGAATGTTTGTGCTGCGTAATACCCATCGCCCAGGTGCAAATCACACGCTCAGCCTGCTGCCAGACGGCAGCGGCATCGCGAATTTGTTGTTCGCTCAAACCGGACTGTTGGGTAATGTGCGCCCAACTGGTGTTGTCGATTTCGGCAAACCAGCCATCCACACCGTGAGTGTGTTCAGCAATAAATTCCTGATCAAAAATTCCCGCTTCGCCTTGTGCCAGTTGCCCACGATGCACTTCCAGCAACGCTTTCGCCATACCGCGAATCGCCGCCATATCACCGCCCAAATTTGGCTGGTAATAATACGTGCTGATATTACCTGCCAGCGGCGTTACCACTTCTAACGGTTTTTGCGGATCGGCAAAACGCTCAAGTCCGCGTTCGCGCAGGGTATTAAAGGTGACGATTTGCGCGCCGTTCTCTGCAGCGTGGCGCAAACTGTGCAGCATGCGTGGGTGGTTGGTGCCAGGGTTTTGGCCAAACACGAAAATCGCATTGGCTTTATCAAAATCATTAAGATGAATGGTGCCTTTGCCGACGCCGATACTGCGCTTCAGGCCGCTGCCGCTGGCCTCGTGGCACATATTGGAGCAATCCGGGAAATTGTTGGTTCCGACCATGCGGCCAAAAAGTTGATACAGATAAGAGGCTTCATTGCTGGCGCGCCCTGAGGTATACAGCTCCATCTGGTCAGGATTATCCAGCGCTTTGATATGCTGAGCGATCAACGCCAGCGCGTCGTCCCAACTGATGGCTTCGTAATGGTCGGTCTGCGGGTTGTAGCGTAGCGGTTCAGTCAGTCGGCCTTGATATTCAAGGAAATAATCGCTTTGTTGATACAGTTTGCTGACGCTATGTTGGGCGAAAAACTCATGGTCGATAAAACGACGAGTCGCTTCCCATGTCACGGCTTTTGCGCCGTTTTCGCAGAAGCTAAAGGTACTTTTATTGTCATCACCCCATGCGCATCCCGGGCAATCAAAGCCTTTGGCTTTGTTCATGCGCATTAAATTACGCAGATTTTTTAAGGCATGTTTGCTGTCGATAACAAAGCGAGTGGTGGCTTCAAGCGAGCCCCAACCACCGGCTGCCGCATGATAGGGTTTTATTGCAGATTTAAATTTCATAATGCTTATTCGTGTCCTGAGGGCGACCGCACGCGGTGACGCCATTTACTGTTACATTGAGTTTACTCCTGTTTAACTTTTATGTAAGGCACACTTATTGCGGGAAAATACTGTGATCTGGTTAGCTTTTCATCATTAAAGTGTTAACCACAGCACAAAACAACTACGCGATATTCAACCTTTTGTCTCTGCTGGCCGATGAACTTTCTGGAACAACAACCATTAACCAGAAGAGACACCCAGGACATGACAAAAACAAAAATCTCCCCGCAAGGGGCCGTTCGTTTCTGGCATCACATTCGTCTGGTGCCGTTATTTACTTCCATATTGGTTGGCATCTTAGTTCTGTTCGCGTTGTGCGTTGGGTTGGCGAGTTACTTTTTAGTGCAGAGTGACAAAGCACTGCAAGACGTGACTAACGAAATTCAGGTGCGCATCGGTCTGTCTGATAGCTCCACTGATTTACGCAGTGCACGTTTAAATTTCATTCACGCGGGAGCGGCAGGGCGCGTGGCTGACATGGACGATATGAAGTCTAATATTGCTGAGGCCGACAGGTTGATTAAACAGGCGCAGGCGAGTTTTGATATTTATATGGCGCGTGCTGACAAAGTTGAGGAAGGTGCTGCGCTGGATAGCCAACTGCGCGACCGCTTCAACGAGTACCTGAGCAAAGGCATGGCACCGATGATGAAATACGCCAAAAACGGCATGTTTGAAGCCATTATCAACCATGAAAATGACCAAGCCCGTCAGCTTGATGCCGACTACAACAAGGTCCTGATGCAAGCGGCGCAAATCCGTACCGAACGCGCGATGGCGCTTAAAGAACAAGCTCAGGCCCGTTCTCATTTTAGTGTGATGCTGATGGCAGGAGCATTTGCGCTGGCTATCTTCATGACCGTTTTCACGTTCGTGGTGCTGCGTCGTGTGGTTGTCCAACCGCTGCAACAGGCGGCAACGCGCATCGAACATATCGCTCAGGGGGATTTAACCCTGGCGTCGGCTGCCTATGGTCGCAGTGAAATCGGCAAGCTCAATCAGAACCTACAGGAAATGCAGGCCTCACTGGTGAAAACTGTCGGTGAGGTGCGTTCTGGAGCGGAGGCGATTTATCAAGGTACCAGTGAGATTTCTGCCGGAAACACTGATTTATCGGCCCGTACTGAACAGCAAGTGGCGGCGCTGGAAGAGACTGCGGCTAGCATGGAGCAGTTAACGGCG
>Ga0207696_1001408_pt1 | contig 13131 bp, 12 predicted proteins | sample KBSS54metaG_FD_184403 | JGI IMG/M metagenome (GOLD analysis project Ga0207696, IMG submission 184403) | Switchgrass rhizosphere microbial communities from Kellogg Biological Station, Michigan, USA - KBS S5-4 metaG (SPAdes) (version 2) | ecosystem: Host-associated > Plants > Roots > Rhizosphere >...
CCTCTCCCTGCGCTTATCCGGCGGGGAGAGGGTTATAAACTTACTTCAGCAAACGCACTTTAACGGATTTGCCTTTGATTTTACCCTGCTGCAATTGCTTCCAGGCATGACGTGCAACGGATTCACGAACCGCGACATAAACGTGCATTGGATGAACATCAATCTTACCGATATCCGCACCATCCAGCCCCATATCACCGGTCAATGCACCGAGGATATCACCCGGACGCATTTTCGCTTTCTTGCCACCATCGATGCAGAGTGTAGTCATGGTCGCTTCAAGCGGCTTAATGCTGCCGCCCGTTGGGGCTGGTTGCCAGTTCAGAGACAAATTCAGCATTTCAGCTAACACACTGGCACGCTGTGCTTCTTCTGGAGCGCACAGGCTAATCGCCAGGCCGCTTTCGCCTGCACGAGCAGTACGCCCGATGCGGTGCACGTGGACTTCCGGGTCCCACGACAACTCGTAGTTAATGACCATTTCCAGTGCTTTGATATCCAGACCACGCGCGGCAACATCGGTCGCCACCAGCACGCGGCTGCTGCCATTGGCGAAACGCACCAGCGTTTGGTCGCGGTCGCGCTGTTCCATATCACCGTGTAGCGCCAACACACTTTGGTTGCTTTCCGTCAGCGCATCGCATACGGCCTGGCAATCTTTTTTGGTATTACAGAACACGACACAAGACGCAGGCTGATGCTTGCTGAGTAATTTTTGCAACAGGCTGATTTTGCCGCTGCGGGAGATTTCATAAAACTGCTGCTCAACAGACGGCAATTCGTCTACTGAATCAATTTCGATAGTTTCTGGCGTGCGCTGCACACGAGAACTGATAGCAGCAATGGCGGTTGGCCACGTTGCGGAGAACAGCAACGTTTGCCTGTCTTGCGGCGCATGGCTGATGACTTCGTCAATTGCATCCGCAAAGCCCATATCCAACATCCGGTCAGCTTCATCCAGTACCAGTGTTTGCAAGGCATCTAAATTAACGGTCTCTTTTTTCAGGTGATCGAGCAAACGACCTGGCGTTGCCACAATCACATGAGGCGCGTGTTGCAGCGAGTCGCGCTGCGCACCAAACGGCTGGCCACCACAAAGCGTCAACACTTTGATATTTGGCATATAGCGCGCGAGACGACGTAGCTCTTTCGCCACCTGGTCTGCGAGTTCACGAGTTGGGCATAACACTAACGATTGAGTAATAAACTGGCTGGCATCAATGTGTTGCAGCAAGCCCAGACCGAATGCTGCCGTTTTACCACTGCCAGTTTTCGCCTGTGCACGGACATCTTTCCCAGCCAGAATCGCGGGTAATGCAGCCGCCTGAACAGGCGTCATGGTGTGGTAACCAAGTTCGGTGAGATTGGCGAGTTGTTCTGCTGGCAGAACGTTTAGGGTAGAAAAAGATGTCACAGTTATACTCTCAATTAATGGGCTGTCAGACAGCGTCTGGCGCGCATGTTAGCAGATTTGAGGGGGCTTCGCGGCAGTTTCCAGCAAAAGGAAGGCAATTAAAGGCACGACCTATATTTAAGTTGCAGCAGTCTATCCTGAATTGAATAAAGCCAGATGTGGGTAAAATATTGTGTTTTGTGCAAACGGTATCCGAAACGGACCAGGTAATAATGGATAAGTTTGGATTTACAGATATTAAACGGTGGTTAAACGAATATAAGTAAATTCTCATACAGCTAATCGCAAGGCTGTAAATCCCTATATTTCAATGCGAGACTACGCGAAGTTCACACATAAAAAATAGGGTTGTTATGAAAAAGTTAATGATAGCGGTAGTAGCAGCAGCGGCATTATCTGGTTGTGCACAGCAGACTTTCACAATTAACAAAGATATTGCTGAGAAACCACAGCAAACAACGACACATCACTTCTTTGTTAGCGGAATTGGCCAGACCAAAACTGTTGATGCGGCGGCTGTATGTGGCGGTGCCGATAAAGTGGTTCGTACTGAAGTTCAACAAACGTTTGCCGATGGTTTCCTGGGCTTTATTACCTTTGGTATCTATACCCCACGTGATGCACGCGTTTACTGCTCTAAATAAGTATCATTGCCGGTGTCATTCACCGGCAGTTAATTATAAAAATAACCTTCCAGAATGATGCTATCCGACCATTGTCAGGCTGGCTGAAACGACAACCGTACTTCACTTGATGTTCATACCTCTTCCGAAACAGCGGTTACTGCAAAACGTGCTGGCATTCGGCGCGCTAATCCGTACCATACACGCCAGAATTACGCGTTATGCGTGTTGGTTTAGCCTGAGAACTTCATGACCAGTCAAAAAGAAACTTACAACCTGAACAAATTACAGAAGCGCCTGCGTCGTAACGTGGGTGAAGCGATCGCTGATTACAATATGATTGAAGAAGGCGACCGCATTATGGTCTGCCTGTCTGGCGGCAAAGACAGCTACACCATGCTGGAAATTCTGCGCAATTTGCAGCAGAGCGCGCCAATCAACTTCAGCCTGGTTGCCGTTAACCTCGATCAGAAACAACCGGGGTTCCCTGAGCATATCCTGCCCCAGTATCTGGAAAGCATCGGCGTTGAGTACAAAATCGTCGAAGAAAACACTTACAGCATCGTCAAAGATAAGATCCCAGAAGGCAAAACCACCTGCTCGCTGTGCTCTCGTTTACGCCGTGGCATTCTTTATCGTACTGCTACTGAGTTGGGCGCGACGAAAATCGCCCTGGGTCATCACCGCGACGACATCCTCCAGACGCTGTTCCTGAATATGTTCTACGGCGGCAAGATGAAAGGCATGCCACCAAAGCTGATGAGCGATGACGGCAAGCATATTGTGATTCGTCCGCTGGCTTACTGCCGTGAAAAAGACATCGAGCGCTTTGCCATTGCTCGTGAGTACCCGATTATTCCGTGTAATTTATGCGGTTCGCAGCCGAATCTGCAACGTCAGGTGATAGGCGATATGCTGCGTGACTGGGATAAACGCTACCCTGGCCGTATCGAAACCATGTTCAGTGCGATGCAGAATGTGGTGCCTTCACACATGTGTGATACCGAACTGTTTGACTTTAAAGGTCTTCAACATGGTGCCGATGTGGTTGATGGCGGCGATTTAGCCTTTGACCGCGAAGAGTTGCCGATGCAACCCGTGGGCTGGCAACCAGAAGAAGACGACAACGAGCAACCTTTGCAGCGCCTGGATATTCTCGAAATCAAATAAACACCTCGTCCCTCTCTCGCCCGAGAGAGGGAATTCCCTACATGTGCGGTGGCGGATCAATAATCGGCTTTGGGTCGGGGTCTAACGGATCGGGAAGTGGTTGCGGTCTTGGGATCGGGTCTGGAACGGGAGTCGGTTCACTCGGAAAGGTCGGGTCGCTCATCGTTAGGCTTCGATATGCAGTCATGATTGCCTCCTGTAGTACTCCGTTGAAACACGTTCCTTAAGCATAGACAACAAATCGCAGACAAAAAAAAGCCGACTTATAGTCGGCTCGTACGAATCAATTGTGCTATGCAGTAATTCTAAAAAAGGAAGTAAGACAATATGGAGCGCAACGCCCATCGCTTGACGTTGCATTCACCTGCGAGAGAGATAGTGCCTTGAACCGACGTTCCATTTATTGACCTCGCTCAATTATCACCGCCTTTTTTAGTCCGCCTGATGTTAAAAATGTTAAATTTTACAGCCATTTACTACGATGTAACCACCAGGCAACACCACCTATAAGAACCACCAACATGATGCAGAACATGCTGAAACCAAAATGCCAGCCGCCGCCAGGAATTCCACCTAAATTCACCCCAAATAACCCAGTCAAAAATGTGCTGGGTAAAAAGACCATCGCCATCAACGACATGGTGTAAGTGCGTCGCCCCATCGCTTCCTGCATCACCTGAGCGATTTCGTCCGTCATCACAGCGGTACGCGCAATACACGCATCTATTTCATCCAGTCCGCGCCCTAGCCTGTCGGAAATATCCTGCATCCGGCGACGATGATCGTCGGTCATCCACGGTAAGCGTTCGCTGGAAAGCCGGGCGTAAACATCACGTTGTGGTGCCATATAACGGCGCATTACGATCAGTTGTTTGCGCAGCAGGGCAAGATAGCCGCGTGGCGGGATTTGCTGGTCAAGCAGGTTATCTTCCAGGTCGATGATTTTATCGTGCAGCTGTTCGATAAATTCGCTGGCGTGATCGGTCAGCGCATCACAAACATCCACCAGCCAGGAGCCGCTGTCGTTCGGGCCTGCGCCCTCTTTAAGATCGTTGACCACATCATCCAGCGCTAATACCTGTCGCTGACGCGTAGAGACAATCAGCCGTTCATCGATATACAAACGCATGGCGACAAGCTGGTCCGGGCGTTCATCTGTGCTACCGTTAATGCAACGCAGAGTGATAAGAGTGCCCTCTCCTATGCGTGACACGCGCGGGCGCAAGCTTTCCCCTGCCAGAGCATCGCGAGCATAATTTGGTAGCACTGACGTCTTCGCCAGCCAGTTCGCACTCTCTGAATGGGTATAATTCAAATGCAGCCAGGCAGGATGCTCAGCATCAATAGTGTCGTTACTCTCGATGCTATCGACACCGCCTTTGCCATCCAATTGCCAGGCAAATACAGCATCCGGCACAATTAACTGATGTCCCTTGATGGTTTCCACTGCATTTCTCCACGTGTGACCACATTAATGCAGTTAGTCTAGCCGTCTTCTTTTGTTATGTAACTCGGAAAAATAGGCAAACACGCTGAATTTGCTCAATAAATAATGTTACATTTCTGTTGGTTTTTTAAATATTGCAATGCCAAAGCGGCATACGGAGATAAGCTTTGCGAGAAAGACGTAACGAGAGTCCTGATTTAGACTTTCGCCTTAAGAGCATGCGACAGCGCGCTATCACCGTGAGCGGCCCATGGTTTCTATGGGTTAACCTATTGTTCTGTTTATTTATATTAGGCCGTCATTATTTCTCACCACTGAAGCAAGTGGCCAGTATTACGCAGTCTTACCCCGCTATGGAAATCATCATGGCGCTGATTCTGGTTATTGCATCGTCGGCAATTTTTATTCTGCGTATGGCCCATGATCAATATGCGGAGTGGTTGAGCAAGTTTCTGCACGGAGCCCTAATGTGCATCAGCGCGTTATGGGTGGGCTGTTTTTACTTGTTTCTCGCCAGCGGTGATTCACGGATTGTTTTTCCCTTCGCGGCGTTACTGATTTTCACTGCGCTAATTTCACTTTATTTTGATGGCCGCGTGTTGCTCAGTTTCACTTTGCCTATTTGGGTGGTGATTCTGATATGTAATTTTGTCTACCCCTCAGAACTGACCGTACTCAATGCCTTACTCTACGTGCTGCTGGCCTGTCTTTTTGAGTCTGGTCGCCGGATTTTGCGCGGCTGGTTTGTGTTGGCCATCAATCGCGAGCAAGAAAACAGAGTACTGATTAAGCAATTACAGAATCTGGCGAACCACGACCCGCTTACCTGCCTTGCCAATCGTCGTTCTTTCCACCTGTTGTTAGCTAAAGCGATGCAACGCCACGAGCAATGCGGTACGTCCGTATCGTTAATTATGTTGGATGTCGATTATTTTAAGAAATATAACGACCATTACGGGCATCAGGCGGGTGACGAGTGTCTGGTGAAGATTGCAAAATGCCTTGAGGCTGCAACACGTTCAATACATGATGTTGCCGCACGTTTTGGCGGAGAGGAATTTATTATATTGCTGCCTGAAGCCAATCAGCAGCAGGCCATTGAAGTGGCAAAACGAATCCAACAAAATATCCAGGATCTGGCGATTCAACATGCCGCCTCGCCTGTCGCACCTTATGTAACCATAAGCCTGGGTATTACAAATTTAACACCTGCGACTAACGCAACGCGTTTTATCGCTCAAGCCGATGCGGCGTTGTATAAAGCCAAAGAAGCGGGCCGCAACCAGTGGCAAATTTTTTCTAACTGACAAATGAGATAAAAATGAAAATTGGCGTTCTGTTTCCTATTGCGATCATCATTGCTGCAATCGTCTTCATCACCTGGTTTATTGTCGGCGGCTACGCAACCTCAACCTCCTGAAACGCAGTTTACTAAGGCTTATCCGCCCTTTTAGTCGCGCGGATAAGCGTAGTGTTACTGGTTAATGTGCCACGATATACATGGTGCGGCTGTACGCGACATCTTCAGGGTTATTAATCGGATAACCTTTCAGCCACGGTTTGATCAAGCGACCATTGGTGTATTGATAAATCGGGGCGATTGGCGCCTGTTCCTGAATGATTCGCTCAGCCTGGTTGTAATCTTTATTCCGCGCAACATCCGTTGTTTCCTGGCTTGCCTGTTGCATCAGCTTGTCATATTCCGGCGAATTGAAGCGCGAAATATTACCGCTGTGAGTAGAAGTTAACAGTGACAAGAAGGTAGATGGTTCATTGTAATCACCAACCCAGGACGCACGAATAACATCGAAATTGCCGGTATTACGGCTGTCGATATACGTTTTCCATTCCTGGTTTTGCAGTTTCACGTCCACGCCAAGGTTCTTCTTCCACATAGATGCCACCGCAATAGCAATCTTCTGATGGTTTTCCGAAGTGTTGTACAGCAGTGTCAGATTAAGTGGTTTGTTGGGACCATAACCTGCCGCTTGCAGCAAGGTTTTTGCCTGAGCGTTGGCCTCTTCCTGGCTCATTTGCTCAAATGGTGAAGGTTCTGGTTTAAAGCCTGCGGTCACATCAGGGGTAAAGCGCCACGCTGGCTTCTCACCGGTACCCAACACCTTATCTGCCATGATGTGACGGTCAATGGTCATGCTCAGAGCCAGGCGAACGCGTGCATCAGCGGTTGGCCCTTTCTGGGTATTAAACGCGTAGTAATACGTTCCTAATTGTGGCGGCGTATAAACCTGGCCTGGAATATCTTTTAGCAGCTTTTGGTAGAGATTTTTTGGGAAGGATTCGGTGATATCGATATCCCCTGCCAGGTAACGTTTGGTCGCTGACGACTCCTGGTTAATCGGAATAAAGGTCACCTGAGTAATGACCGTTTTGCTGTTATCCCAGTAATTTTTGTTCTGCACCGCGACCAGTTTTTCGTTCACAACACGGTCTTTCAGGGTGTACGCACCATTGCCCACCAAATTACCGGGTTTGGTCCAGTCGTTACCGAATTTCTCTACCACTGCTTTGGGTACTGGATAGAACGAGAAGTTGGCCGTCAGATTCGGGAAATATGGCACCGGTTTATCCAACTGGATGCGCAATGTTCTGGCATCGACTGCCGTTACACCCAGTTTATCGGCTGGCATTTTTCCATCTATGATAGCTTGCGCATTATTGATACCCGCAAGGGCGGCAAACCAGGCGAAAGGTGAAGTGTTTTTTGGGTCAACCAGCCGCTGCCAGCTATAGACGAAATCTTGTGCTGTGACTGGCGTACCGTCCGACCAACGTGCGTCATTGCGTAAAGTAAATGTCCAGGTGCGGTTGTCATTACTTTGCCATTTGGTGGCCACACCAGGCTCCAGTTGCCCTTTTTCATTTTGGTTTACCAGGCCTTCAAACAGATCGCGAATGACCTGAATTTCTGGTAATCCCACCGCTTTTACCGGATCCAGAGAAGCGGGCTCATCTTTGATATGGCGCACCAGACTCTGGTCGGAGGCAAGTTGTGTCCCTGCAGGAATATCTGCTGCCCAGGCCTGTGAAAACGAGCAAGCGAGTGTTAATGCACAAGTGGTGATACGAAACCGATTTCTCATCAGTGCCCCTTTAGTTGTTTATTTTTGTAAGAGTAATACCTTGCCCAGATCGAACCATTAATGTAGCGCAATTACTTGTTTTGCCAATAAGAAAAACACCCCGCCAAGATGCAATTTATGTGGAGCATCTCACTCAAATGACCTTTTTACTCTTCCTGCGGGCATAATTTCGCATTCTTCTTGCGCACCGTTTAAACGCATTTTTTAAACCTCTTAAGCTGTCTCCATTTGAAAGTGAGGTGGCCGGATACCCAGCCTTAAGATACATAATGGCCTGGCATACAGTTGTTTCAGATGAGATTTTAACTAAACACTGCTATTAATAATGTCTTGCAACTCGTCACAGTAAGGACATTTATGCCCGGTCATCGCCCTCGCCCGCAACGAGGACATCTCCCTCCAGGAAGCGAACGCTTTGGAAAATCAGTTTTCGGCGCTCCGCTTATCTGGTTCCCAGCAGCACCCAGTGAGCAACGCAGCGGTTTGATCATTGCCGGAACACATGGCGATGAAAACGCAGCGATGGTCACGCTGTCCTGCGCACTGCGCACTCTTGAGCCTGAACATCGCCGCCATCATGTGGTGCTAGCGGTGAATCCTGACGGCTGCCAGTTGGGTTTGCGCGCCAATGCCAACGGAGTGGATTTGAATCGAAATTTCCCGGCTGCCAACTGGAAATCGGGCGAAACGGTTTATCGCTGGAACAGTAGCGCTGACAAACGTGATGTCGTGCTGTCGACGGGTAAAAAACCGGCGTCCGAACCGGAAACCGCAGCGCTGTGCCAGTTAATTCACACCTTGCAGCCCGCGTGGATTGTCTCTTTCCATGACCCACTGGGATGTATCGAAGATCCTGATAACTCGGTGCTCGGAGCCTGGCTTGCCAAAGCGTTTGAATTACCGCTGGTGACCAGCGTAGGCTACGAAACGCCCGGTTCATTTGGCAGCTGGTGCGCAGATTTAGGCTTACCGTGTATTACCGCAGAATTCCCGCCCATCTCAGCTGACGAAGCGAGTGAGCGGTATCTGGATGCCATGATGGGCTTACTGCATTGGCAGAAGTCATAGAAATTTACGGATAAAGTTTGCCGGTTTCGAAGTGCAGCCCTGGCTCGACATCAACGGCCAGCCAGGTTGGACCATCGAGATCGGCAAAACGGACCTTCGCCGCTAGCGGCAATGCGGCGGCGATGGCCCGTGATGTGCACAACATGCAGCCGAGCATCACATCAAACCCTTGCTCACGCGCCGCTTGCGTTAACGCCAGCGCCTCGGTTAACCCACCGGTTTTATCCAGCTTCACATTCACCATTTCGTAGCGCCCTTTCAGCGCCGCCAGGCTTTCACGCGTATGGCAGCTTTCATCGGCACAAATCGGTAATGGGTGAATAAAGTTTGCCAGCTGGCTGTCTTGCCCTGCGGGTAATGGTTGCTCAAGCATCGCCACATTCAAATCAGCCAACAATTGGCAACGCGCTGCCAGACCTTCACTGTGCCAGGCTTCGTTAGCGTCAACAATAATGACAGCCTCCGGGGCTGCTGCACGAATCGCCACCATGCGCTCAGTAATCAACCGGTCATCAATTTTGACTTTCAGCAAACGTGCGCCTTTGTCCCATAACAGTTTTGCGGCTGCCGCCATTTGCTGTGGTTCAGCAATACTGACGGTTTGCGCCGTGGTGACTAACTCTGGCAGTTCGACACCGGCCATATACGCCAGGGTACGTTTACTGTGCCGGGCTTCCAAATCCCACAACGCGCTGTCGATGGCGTTACGTGCCGCGCCTGCTGGAAGTGCGGCCTGTAATTGCACTCGCGTCATCCCTTTTTCTAACTCAGGAATCAGGGTAGTAATTTGAGCCAGGACAGAAGCAACGCTTTCGCCATAGCGTGGATACGGTGTGCACTCGCCTACGGCTTTAATTCCATCCTCTTCAAGCTCCACCACCACGACTACGGCTTCGCTACGGGTACCGCGTGAAATCACAAAAGGCGTGTGAAGCGGCCAGGCTTCTTGATAAACCTTAACTGTTCTCATTGTTTTTCCAGTGTTCCAGGACATTCGCTGAGTATAGCCAGAGAACACTTTCACTTGCAGTATCAGTTTTTTATATTCAGAAGCTGAATACTGACATACACTGTTCGCGGCGTTAATTATATGTAAAAAGGAAAATCAAACATGTCACAAATCGTTCATTTCCAGGGCAACCCTGTAGCGGTTGCAGGTCAAATCCCACAAACTGGCAACAAAGCTGAAGCTTTTACTCTGGTAGCAAAAGATCTCTCTGATGTTGCACTGAGCCAGTTCGATGGAAAACGTAAAGTACTGAACATTTTCCCAAGCATCGATACCGGCGTTTGCGCCGCTTCCGTGCGCAAATTCAACCAACTGGCGACTGAAATGGATAACACAGTTGTGCTGTGTGTTTCTGCAGATCTGCCATTTGCACAGTCTCGCTTCTGCGGCGCTGAAGGCCTGAGCAACGTGATTACGCTGTCTACTCTGCGTAACCCGGAATTCCAGCAGGCGTACGGTGTGGGTATTTCTGAAGGCGCACTGAAAGGCCTGACTGCTCGTGCGGTTGTGGTTCTTAATGAGAAAAATGAAGTGGTATTCAGCCAGTTAGTGAATGAAATTACTAACGAGCCGGATTATACCGCAGCACTGGAAGCCCTTCAGGCTTAAGTGTGAATGCCCCCGCTAACCGGGGGCATTGTCCAGATGGCTGACAAAGGTCACGAAACAGGTGTTGTAGAGTGGCCACCATTTTCGCCAGTTTTGTCGGATGACGCTTCCGCTTATCCGACCTACGAAAAGGTTTGTCATCAGTCTCGAATGCCCCGCTAACCAGGGGCATTATTCTTACGACTCTGTTTTTCTTTGGCTCAAGCCGTATTCACGCAATTTATTCGCAATCGCGGTATGTGAAACGCCAAGGCGTTTAGCCAGTTTACGCGTACTTGGATAAGTACGATAAAGCTGCGTCAGCACCGAGCGCTCAAAACGGCTGGTAATATCATCCAGCGACCCTTCCATCGCCTCTTCCCCAACCACCAAACTCGCGGTATCAAAATCAGGCAGCAGAATATCTTGTGGACGAAGTTCGTAACCTTCTAACTGGGTTAATGCGCGATAAATCGCATTTTTCAACTGACGCACGTTGCCCGGCCAGCCATAACGCGTGAGCACATTGCTCAAATCATTAGAGAGTTTCGGACGCGGCACCCCTTGTTCATCGGCAAACCGTGCCACAAACAGCTCAGTCAGCGGCATGATGTCTTGCGGTCTGTCGCGCAGCGGAGGCAAATTCAGCGTCAGGACGTTCAGCCGATAATAGAGATCTTCGCGGAACTCCCCTTTTTGTACCATCTCAATCAGGTTCTTTTGCGTCGCGCAAATCACCCGCACATCAACATGGACTTCATGCTCTTCACCTACCCGACGGAAGGTTCCATCGTTGAGGAAACGCAGCAGCTTAGTCTGCATGCGCGGTGACATTTCGCCAATTTCATCCAGCAGGACGGAACCGCCATTCGCCTGTTCAAAGAAGCCTTTTTTACCTTCTACAGCATTCGCATAAGCGCCTGGCGCATGGCCAAACAGCTCGCTTTCAACCACATCATCAGGCATCGAACCACAATTCAGTGCCAGATAAGGTTTTTGCGCTCGTGGGCTACCAAGATGGCAAGCATGCGCCAGCAAATCTTTACCGGTGCCGGTGTCACCAACAATCAACAGCGGCGCGTTTAGCATGGCCAGTTTGTGTGCCTGCTCGACGACATGGCGCATTTTCGGGCTGACGGCGACAATCTGGCTGAATGCACCCACATCGGTATTGGAGAGGTTTTGCAGTTGGCGACCCATACGCACCGTGGAGCGCAGCATTACTACCGCACCAACCAGCGAAGGACCGTCGTTTTCGTTATCCAAATGAACCGGCGTGATTTCCATCAGGAAATTTTGCCCGTTGATCACCACGTGTTCGGTATGTGACTCAACCGGCGCACTTTCAAGCCAGCGCATAAAGTTAAAACCGTTCACCAGGCTGGCAGCGTTATGGTTACGCAGTTTGTCTTCGTTTTGCCCAAACAGCGTGCAGCTTGCCGGGTTCGCCAGCTCCACTTTGCTTCTCATATCCAGCGAAAGTACCGGCTCTGGCAGCGCTTCAAGTAAAGCGCTCAGCGCACGATGCTCACGCTCAGAAGGCATCCACGGCACAGTACGCACGTCCGTGACCCCAGGAATACGGCGGATTTCAGCCATTAAACTGCTGAACGTGTCGAAATCGAGGGTAGAGAAATTCAGGTAAATTCGCCCAATTGGATCAATTTCGATCCCTCGCAAATCGATACTACGCAGCACAAGTAAATCAAGTAATTCTCGAGTCAGACCAAGGCGGTCCTCGCAAAAGACTTCCAGACGCATGGAGGTGTCCTTCAAATGCAAATTACGGAGTCATTGGGGATACTAATGATACCCCAGATACCGGGCAGTCTAAAGTGATGTGTGAAGAAAAGTTGACAGATAAGCTGATGATACGGGAGGGTTGTACAATTCCAGGACGGATAAGCGCCAGCGTCATCCACCGTTGTCATCCGTCATTTACATAACGACCAATGACAGTGGCTGGCGCGTACCCGTGTTACGAAGGTGTATTGGGCTTTTTGTTCATGGTCTCTTTGAGCTGCACCAACAGCTGCTTGCGGAAATCCCCGAGCCGCGGTTTATCACCGTCAATCCACGGTAGCGGGCGGCACAGCTCCATCGCTTTAATCCCCAAGCGCGCTGTCAGTAAACCCGCGCCAATTCCCTGCGCTGCACGCGTGGAAAGCCGTGCCGCCAGATCCTGGCCAATCCAGTCCATACCCACTTCACGCACCAGTTCACTGGCACCGGCAAAGGCGATATTCAACAACACCAGGCGGAACAAACGTATACGGCTGAAATAGCCCAATTCGATGCCATACAGCGTGGCAATGCGGTTAATCAGGCGCAAGTTACGCCAGGCGATAAACGCCATATCCACCAGCGCCAGCGGGCTGACCGCAATCATTAAGGTCGATTCCGCAGCCGAACGGCTGATTTCCCGACGCGCCTGGTTATCAAGCACGGGCTGCACCAAACGTGCGTACAGCTCAACTACTTCGCGGTCGTTTTGCGTTTCATGAATCGCGGCATACCAGCGTTGTAATGCCGGATGCCCGTGATCAAGCCCAGCCTGGCGCGCCAGCTTTTCACAAAATGCCCGACCCTTACCCATTCCGTGACTGTGCATCAAATCACGTGCTTCATCGCGCTCTTCTGCACGCTGGCGTAAACGCCATAAACGACGCCACTCCGTTGCCACCGAACCGACACCCGCGGCGATAATTAAC
>Ga0207696_1001409_pt1 | contig 13121 bp, 10 predicted proteins | sample KBSS54metaG_FD_184403 | JGI IMG/M metagenome (GOLD analysis project Ga0207696, IMG submission 184403) | Switchgrass rhizosphere microbial communities from Kellogg Biological Station, Michigan, USA - KBS S5-4 metaG (SPAdes) (version 2) | ecosystem: Host-associated > Plants > Roots > Rhizosphere >...
AATCCAGTTCGCCGAGCAGGACGGCACCTTCGTCCTGAAGTTCGTCGGTGAAGTTCGCCTGACCCTGTGTTCGGCGTTGGATGCGACTATTGAGAAAATCTTCACCGCGCTGAATTTCAACGCGATCGTGATCGATTTGACCGAAACCCGCAGCATCGACAGCACGACGTTGGGCCTGTTGGCCAAACTGTCGATCCTGTCGCGGCAGAAGGTCGGCCTGCTGCCGACTGTCGTCACCACCCACGAAGACATCACCCGTCTGTTGCAATCGATGGGTTTCGAGCAGGTGTTCAACATCGTCAACCACCCGGTGCCATGCCCGGAGTGCCTGGACGATCTGCCGGATCAGGACCAGTCGGAAGAAGTGGTGCGGATCAAGGTGCTCGAAGCGCACAAGATCCTCATGGGCCTGAACGATTCCAATCGTGAAGCGTTTCATGACCTGGTGAATGCCCTCGAGCGGCATTGATCCGCTGAGTTGAGGGTAGGCCCTGCTGGCCTCATCGCGAGCAGGCGAAGGCCTACAGGGTTCTTCATTCGACACACAATCGCGATCAGACCACAGATCCCTAGTAGGAGTGAGCCTGCTCGCGATAGCGCCCGCAAGCACACTGAACATTTCCAGCAAACACAAAAAAGGGCGAACCTGTGAAGGTTCGCCCTTTTTGCATTTCCCTAACTCAAATCACAGCTTGGCCTGCAACAGCGCCTCAAGCTTCTCCTGGTCGCGGGCAAACTGACGAATGCCCTCAGCCAGTTTCTCGGTGGCCATCGCGTCTTCGTTGGACAACCAGCGGAACTGCGCTTCATTGAGGCTCAGACGGGCTTCACCGGCGTTGCCCGGGGCCAGTTTGCGCTCCAGCTTGCCGGTGTCGGCGGCCAGTTTATCGATCAGGTCCGGGCTGATGGTCAGGCGGTCACAGCCGGCCAGTTGCTCGATCTGGTTGAGGTTGCGGAAGCTCGCGCCCATGACCACGGTTTTGTAGTCGTTGGCCTTGTAGTAGTTGTAGATGCGGGTAACCGACTGTACGCCCGGATCATCAGCACCGGTGTAGTCGTTGCCGTTGGCCTTCTTGTACCAATCGTAGATGCGGCCCACGAATGGCGAAATCAGGAACACGCCAGCGTCAGCGCAAGCCGCTGCCTGGGCGAAGGAGAACAGCAGGGTCAGGTTGGTCTGGATGCCTTCCTTCTCCAGCACTTCGGCGGCGCGGATGCCTTCCCAGGTCGAAGCGATCTTGATCAGTACGCGATCACGGCCAATGCCGGCCTTGTCGTACAGCTCGATCAAGCGATGCGCGCGTTTCAGCACGGCGTCCTTGTCGAACGACAGGCGTGCATCCACTTCGGTGGAGATGCGGCCCGGAATCACTTTGAGAATTTCCTGACCCACTGCGACGCCGAAACGGTCGCTGGCCAGGCCGACATCGCCCTTGCAGTCGCTGACGCAGGCGTTCAGCAGCTCGGCGTAGGCCGGAATGGCCGCCGCTTTGAGCAGCAGGGAAGGGTTGGTGGTGGCGTCGACCGGTTTGACCCGGGAGATCGCTTCGAAGTCGCCGGTGTCGGCAACAACGGTGGTGAATTGTTTGAGTTGTTCCAGCTTGGAAGTCATGGGCGTGCTCTGTCCTATGGGTCTGATGACATTACCCGAGCGCTGACGGCCACTCAAGGGTAGGTGCGTGTATCGATGGCCCCTGCGGCAACAACCTGAAAACGATTGTTTGAAAGGCGGGGCGCGGTATCGATGAATACGATGCCAAAACGGCCAACAGGTTCAAAGCAACCGACCTGCGTGCAGGTCGGTCGCGCAGGGGCTACTCGGCGTTCAACAAGGCTTCGACCGACATGCGCGCCGGTTTCGGTTGCCCGTCGGACGTCAGCAGGCCGAAGTTCTTCTCGCGATCGTTACTGCCCGAATCACTGTTCTTCCATTCGTAGATGGACGTCAGCGGGATGTTGAGTTTTTTAACATCGCCGATAAACGCGTTGATCTTGCTCGCTTGGCCTTCAGGCCCGCCGTTGGAGGCCAGTGCCGAGATACCCCATTCACTGATGATCCCGGGCACATGAAAGTTCTGCTGAATGAAGTTCTGCGCGTTGCTGATCTGCGTAGTCGTCATGCCGTAGGGGTGATAGGACACGGCGTTCAGGCATTTGGGGTATTCGCTGACGATGCGACTCAGTGCCACCGTTGAAGCAGAACCTGCGCTAGGTGGGCGGGCAAAACCGTAACCGATCACCGGCGTCGATGGCGGCTGTTCTTGCAGCGCCTTGCACACGCCGCTCATGAACGGCACAAACGTGGTGTCGAAATTGCGCGTCGGCCAGTAGGTTTCCAGGTCCGGTTCATTCCATAACTCGATCGCCACCAGTTGCGCGCCGTACGACTGTTGCAGTCCCGTCACGGCTTTGGCGAAGCCTTCACCGGCAGTGGTCAGCTCGGCGCTCGATGTGGCGGGCAACGCCTTGATCGCGCGGACCGTCAGCAACACCGGCAGGCCGGCGGATTGCGCCGCCGCAAAGGCATCGCTGACCTGTTTCTGATAAGCCTTGGCAGTCAGGCTGTCGCTCCACACACCGAAGCGGACAAAACCGAAGCCGGCCGATTTGATCTGCGCGGCGTCGGCGGCCGTGAAGTTCTGGATCTTCACCTGCACGCCGATGTTCTTCGCCGGAAGGTTGGGAAACAGTTCGCTGGCGTGAACCTGAGTTGTAGCCCCGGCCACCATCAGTGCCAACGCGCCGAGTTTTTTGAGATGTGTTGTTTTCATGTCTGCTCTCCCGAAGAGAAGTGACAACTGCGAATAAATGATCTCGTTGCTCAATTTTCGAGTGAGGTGATGGCACTAAGTGCGCGAATGTTATTTTTTGTCGGAAAACAATCACGCGAAAATCACAGTTATTTTTAGTCCGTTAATAGTGGTTGGGGAGCTTTTAAACGCTGTGGTACTTAATGCTTCGGTACTAACAGGGCTAATCTATTTCCGAGTGAACAAAGATCTGAGGGTTCATTAAATTGCTCTCGGGATGTTGGCCGTTTGACATTACACAGGAAAGTAAAACCTTGTTCAGAAAGATCCTTGTCGTTTGCGTGGGCAATATATGCCGTAGCCCGACGGCAGAACTGATGCTGCGTAACGCGCTGGCCCCCTCAGCGATCACCGTCTCCTCCGCAGGCCTGTCGGCACGGGTGGGCGAGGGCGTCGAAGCGTCCGCCCGCCAAGTGCTCGAAGACCATGGCCATAACGCCGAAGGCTTCATCGCACGGCAACTGACCGCAGACATCGTCAATGAATCAGACCTGATTCTGGTCATGGAAAAACAGCATGTTAATCAAGTATTGAAGATTGCCTCTCATGCCAGAGGCAAAGTATTTCTGCTCGGCAAGTGGCAGAGCGAGCGCGAAATACAAGATCCGTATCGTCAAGGCAAGGCCGCTTTTATTCATGCCCATGCATTGATTGAAGATGCTGTCAGCTCATGGGCACAACGCCTCGCGCGTTGATGAATATTCTTCAGATCAATGAATGGTAAGAACAGACTTATGCAGTTACCGTCCGTCATCGGCACCCGCGACAATGATCAAGACAGTATTGATCTTCTCGGCATATTTGGCAGTTTGATCGACCAGAAATGGTTGATCGGCGCGCTCACCGGCGCCTTCATGGTTACCGGTGTGGCCTACGCAGTGTTGGCCACGCCCGTGTACCTGGCGAATGCGCTGGTGCAGGTCGAGCCGAAAAAGAACGACATGCTCGGGTTCTCCGACCTCAACAGCATGCTCGGTGGGCAATCGCCGTCGGTGACCGAAATCGGCATCATCAAATCCCGCGCAGTGATCGGCAAAACCGTCGACGACTTGCGCCTGGACATCGATGTCACCCCCAACACCTTCCCGATGATTGGCGGCTTTCTCGCCCGGCGTTATCGCGGCCAGACCGAAACCAGCGTCGCCGCACCGCGTTTCGGCCTGAACAGTTACGCCTGGGGCGGTGAGCGTCTGGAGTTCGCCCGGCTCAATCTGCCGAAAGAGCTGTTGGGCAAGAAACTCACCCTGATCGCCGGCGAACAGAAGCACTTCCAGTTACTCGATGACAACGACAACCTGCTGGTCGAAGGCGTCGCCGGCGAAGCGTTCGCGCAGGACGGTGTAGAAGGGCAGATCAGCCAGTTGCTGGCCAACCCCGGCACGCGTTTCGAAGTGGTGCGCAACCCACGGATCGTGACCATTCAGGGTTATCAGGACGCACTGGATATCTCCGAGCAGGGCAAGGAGTCGGGGATTATCAAACTGGCGCTGGCCAGCAGCGACGCCGCTGAAGCGGTGAAAATTCTCAACAAGATCGCCGCGCTTTATGTCGATCAGAACGTGCGCCGCACCTCGGCGGAAGCGGCGCAGAGTCTGGCTTTCCTGCAGAGCCAGTTGCCGCAGGTCAAACGTGATCTGGCCAAGGCCAGCGATGCGCTGAACGCCTATCAGACCCACGGCAAGACCGTGAACATCTCGCTGGAAACCCAGTCGGTGCTCGGTCAGTCGGTGGCGCTGGAAACGCGGATCTCCGAGCTGAAAATGCAGCAGGCGGAGATGGACCGCAAGTTCACCAAACAGCATCCGGCCTATCGCGCGTTGATGAGCCAGATCGGCGAGTTGACCCAGCAACAGAAGTCGCTGGAAGGCAAGGTCGGCGATCTGCCCGCGACCCAGCAGGAATTGCTCAACCTGACCCGCGATGTTGAAGTGGCCTCGCAGATCTACACGCAGTTGCTGAACAAATCCCAGGAGCTGGACATCGTCCGCGCCGGTGCCGTGGGTAACGTGCGTCTGGTCGACGCGGCGGATGTCGACCTGACCAGCCCGGTCAAACCGAAAAAAGCCCTGATTGTGCTGATTGCGACATTCCTCGGCGCCTTCGTCGGCGTCGCTCTGGTGCTGCTGCGCAAATCCCTGAGCCGGGGTCTCGAAGGCCCGGAAGCCATCGAGCAACTTGGCTTGCCGGTGTACGCGTCGATTCCGTACAGCGCCTTGCAGGATGAAGAAGACAACAAAAAAGGCCGCGCCCGCGACGGTGTCGACAAGCCGGCGTATCTGTTGGCCCTGCGTAACCCGACCGACCTGTCGATCGAATCGATCCGCAGCCTGCGCACCTGCCTGCATTTCGCCGGGCTCGATTCGACCAACAACCGCATCATGATTTCCGGGCCGAGCCCACAAGTCGGCAAGACCTTCGTCTCGTCCAACCTCGCCGCGGTCATGGCTTTGAGCGGCCAGCGCGTGGTGCTGATCGATGCCGACATGCGCAAAGGTCATCTGCACAAAACCCTCAACACACCGATCACCAATGGTTTGTCCGACCTGCTGGTCAAGCGCTGCAGCATCGACCAGGCGATCAACAAAGTCGAAATCGACAACCTGCACTTCATCAGCCGTGGTCAGGTACCGCCGAATCCTTCCGAGCTATTGATGCACGCCAACTTCCGCGAATTGCTCGCCGAGCTGAGCGAGCGCTACGACCTGGTGATTATCGATACGCCGCCGCTGCTGGCGGTGACCGATGCCGCGATTGTTGGCCGTGAAGCGGGGATCAGCCTGATCGTCACGCGCTTCGGGGTGAACCCGGCCAAAGAGATCGAACTGACCATTCGCCGCTTCGCGCAGAACGGCATCGAGCTCAAAGGCGCGGTGTTCAACGGCGTCGAGAAGCGTGCCGCCAGCTACTACGGCAATGGTGGTTACGGCTATTACAACTACGAATACGCGTCCGACAAATCCTGACTGTCAGCGACTGTTTTTTCCTGTTTGAAGTGGGTGATTTGTGAAGAAAATACTGCACGTGGCAGAGACGATCAAAGGTGGCGTCGCGACGGTGATCCGGACGATTTCGGCTTCGCCTGAAGGCGATGCGGCGAACTACGAGCTGGTGTATCTGGTTCCGGATGATCAGGCCAAAGAGTTGCACGGCATCGGCGCGCAACAGATCCGCACCTTCCCGCGTACCGGGCGCAATGTGCCGTCGCTACTGCGTTTTGCCTGGCGCCTGACCCAGGTGATGCTCAAGGAAAAACCCGACGTGGTGCATTTGCACAGCACCTTTTCCGGAGTCATCGGCCGGTGCGTGTGTGTGCTGTTGCGACCGTGGCGCAAGCCGAAAATCGTCTACTGCCCACACGCGTTTTCGTTCCTGATGGAAAGCTCGCCGACCAAGCAGAAAGTCTATGCGTGGATCGAGCGAGTCCTGCAGAAAGTCACCGACGTGATCATTTGCGTCAGCCAGTACGAACTCGACAAAGCCGCGCGCTTCGGCATCGAGCGCAAGCGCATGAAGCTGATCTATAACGGCATTCACCGCAAGGATGACGCGCCGAAAGCGGCGAGTCCCGAGCCGATTCATCTGCTCTTCGTCGGTCGCCTCGATTATCAGAAAGGCTTCGACGTGCTGCTCAAGGCCTTCGCCAACGTGCAGCGCAAAGACTTGAAGCTGACTGTGGTCGGCAGCGCGGTGAACGAGGACGCGGTGGAGTGCCCACAGATGGACTCTGTTGAATACCTGCCATGGGTCACGCCGAGCGAAGTGCAGGCGCTGTACCAGAAAGCCGATGCGCTGATCGTGCCGAGCCGCTGGGAAGGTTTCGCCATGGTGCCGCTGGAAGGCATGGCCATGGGCTTGCCGGTGATTGCCAGCAACTGCACGTCGCTGCCGGAACTGGTCACCAATGAAGTCTCCGGTTATGTCTTCCCGTCCGGTGATCACCAGGCATTGGCCGACGTGCTGACGATCATCCAGAAGCCGCGCCTGCTCGACCTCGGTAACGAAGGACGGAGCATTGTCCGCGAGCGCTTCAGCGCCGCGTTGATGATTCGCCAGACCTACGACCTGTATCGCGCTCCCACTTTTTAAGTAGAACTCAAGCATATGAACGTAACGATTTTGCATGGCTACAGTGCGTCCAACTCCGGTGACGGCTTGCTCGTCGATCTGGCCATCGCGCTGGTGCAGCGCAACTTTGGTGAAGACACCGCGATCAGTGTCGTGGCTTCCGATCCGGATTCTTTCAGCTACTTGCCGCACCCGCGCTTCGACGCGCCGGTGATGGCGGCCAAGGGGTTGGGCCGGGTCAAGCAAGCGGTGTTTCTCAATCAGTCCTACGCCGGGCTGGCGGATCTGTTGAAGAAAACCGACCTGATCGTCGGTGTCGGCGGCGGCTACATGCGCTCGAAAAGTGCCTTCGAACACATCAAGTTGAAACTCGGCCACGCCAAGCAACTGGAAACCGCGATCCTCAGCAAAGTGCCGTCGGTGTACCTGCCGCAAAGCATCGGCCCGTTCCATGGCGAGAGCAGCAAGATCGTCGAGCACTACGCCAGCGCCGACGCGGTGTTCGTGCGTGACAACCGCTCCTCGGCGATTTTCGATGCCTGCGCCAACGTCTACCGCGCGCCGGATCTGGCGGTGCAGTCGTTGGCGAGCAAAATTCTTCAGCAAGCGAAATTCACTCGCTGCGCGTCTTCGCCAGCCACCGTGTGCGTGGTACTGCGCAAGCCGCCGGAGTGGAGCAAGGAAAAGAAAGTCGCTTACGTGGCCAATCTGAAGTTGCTGCTGCAGCGTTTGAAGAACAAAAGCAAAGTGGTCTGCGCTGTACAGAGCGCGGTGCGCGGCAACGATGACGGCGCGTTCTATCGCGAGCTGGGCATCACTGAAGATCTGCTGTCGTTGAAGGCGACGATTGCCAAATACCAACCGGACCTGGTTATTTCCGTGCGTTTGCACGGCGCCATCGAATCGCTGCTCTCGGGCGTGCCGGCGTACCACATCAGCTATGAACGCAAAGGCTTTGGCGCCTATCAGGACATGGGTGTCGAAGACTGGGTGATCAACGGCGGCGACATCAATGTCGACACCATCATCGACACGGTTTACGCACCGAATGCGCTGTCGAATTTCGGCAAACGCCTGACCGACACCTGCCGTGAAATCGAAGCGAAAACCGTGGCCATGGACGACATTATCAAGGGTGTCGTTCGATGATATTTCGGCTGCTGCTTCGCGGCGGAGCGTTAGGCGCGAAGTTTTTGCTGGTGTTGGCGATCACCCATTACCTCGGTTATGAGGCACTGGGTTTTTACGGCGTGGTGGTCGCGGCTTCGTTGATCGCGTCGAAGTTTTACAGCGTCGGTTTCAGTTCCGAGATCAATCGCTTGATCAGCGTTGGCGGCAGTTCGCGCCGGGTGGTCGACAAGGTTTTGCTGCTGTATCTGGCGGTGGGGCTGGTGCTGTCGGTGGTAACGGTGTTGATTTATTCGCTGTTCCAGACAGTCGAAGCGACCGCCACGCTGATTCTTTGTGTGACGCTGGTGTTGCTCACTGAACACCTGTCGTTCGAGATCAACTCGTTCGTGTTTTCCGCGCAGAAAGCCACGGCGGGCGCATTGCTGTTCTTCATCAAGACCGGCCTGTGGGCGGTGTTGGCGGTGGGCGGGATGATGCTCGATTGGGTGTCAGGCATCGCCAGTGTGTTGTGGCTGTGGGTCGCCGCCAACGTGCTGGTGATCGTCGCCGGTTACCTGATCGTGGTGAACGTGCACAAGGGCCGGGTCGCCGGCACGTTGGCCACGGCCACCGTGTGGAAGGCCGGGTTGCCGTTTTACCTCGGCACCGGGCTGATCGCGCTGAGTCAGTATGCCGAGCGCTTTCTGATCATCGATCTGGAACCCTACGCCAGTCTCGGTAAATATGTGTACGCGTGGTCGGCGGCGAATACCTTGCAGGCGTTGTCGTATGCGGTGGTGGCGGTGGTCGGGATTCCGGTACTGGCCAAGCGTTTTCAGGCTGATCAGCAGGCATTCACGGTCAAGCAACTGTTCATCAACAAGTGGGTCATGCGCTCGCTTGTGGTTTCGGCGGCGGTGGCGGTGGCGATCTATGTGTTTTTCAACGTGGTGCTCGATTACGTCGGCACCAGCGTGCCGCGTCCGGACAACGCGATCCTCGGCGTACTGATTTTCTCCTTCGCCTTGCGCGCGATTGGCGACATCGTCTGGGGCGGGTTGATTGCCTCGAAAAACAGTCGCGTATCGCTCGCCAGTGCGGCGATCTGCCTGTTGGTTTCAGTGCCGGTGAGCTGGGTGCTGATCAAGCATTATTCGATCTACGGCGCGGCGTGGGGCAATGTCTTCGCGATCATCGTGCAGCTTGGTGTAATCGCCGTACTGACCCGCGCAACCGCTGCGAAGAAGGCTGCCGTGTCATGGGCCTGAAGCTGCCGTGCATCGAGTTTCGCGGCAAGAGACTCGATTCGTATGTGTCGTTCCTGATCCTGTTCACCGGGTTGTTTCTGTCGGTGGCCATGCCGCTGCTGATCCCGCGTGATCCAGGGCCGGATGCGATGACCTTGTGGTCGTCCTACGCGCGTGCCGACAACTGCAATTTCTGGAACCCGTTCTCGCCCGATCGCTCGTCCTACGAGTGTTCGGCGTTCCTGCTACGGCCCACCGGGATCAACCTGACCAATGCCTGGGCCTACGGCATGTTCTGTAATTTTTTCCTCACGGCGATTCCGGTGGTGGTGTTTCGGCGCATGCCGTTGGCGATCTTCGGCACCCTGTGTCTGTGGGGGATTGTGCGCTCGTTTTTCCTGGAGAACCTGACCAAGGAAATCATTGTGTCGGTGGCGGTGTTGAGCATTCTGCTCAGCTCGCTGACGCGCAAATATCGCGGCGGATTCTTTCTCTCGGCGGTGATTTACGGCGTGCTGATTCGGCCCTACTGGATCCTGTTTTCGCTGTCGTGGGTGGGCGTCTGCGTGATGAAAAAGTACGTGTCGCGCACGACGTTCTTTCTGATGCTGTTCCTGTTTTATCTGGCGGTGGCGATGTCGATCCAGCTCGCCCTGGGCTTTCCGGTTTCATCGATTCGCGCCAGTAACAACGAACTGCGCACGGCGGGTGAGGAGGGCTCGAAATCGTTGATCGTGTCGTGGCTCAGCGGCAGCGACTTCGTTTCGCAGGCGCTGGACTCGATGATCATCTTCTTCCGGTTGTCGTTCCCGGTGGAGCTGATTCTGTTGTCCGGCCCGGGTCAGGTGATCTTCGTCGCATTGATGATCATGACCGCGCTGCTGCTGTTCAAAGTCATCACCTCGACTGATTACAAGGGCGCACCGATCCAGACCAAACCCAAGGAACTGATCGCGATCCCGCTAGCGTTTCTGCTGGTGCAAGGTCTGTTCGAGCCGGACTTCGGCTCCTTCGCCCGGCACTTCTCGATGGTGGTGCCGGTGTTGTTCGTTGGCCTGGGCTTGATGCTGCGGGCGAACAAACCGGTGCAGGTTGAATCAAGAATTCTGAATTGAGGCAGGTGCTTTATGTCGAGCAAGAAAAAGTCCCTGGAGATTGAAACCCTGCGTGGCCTGGCGTGCCTGTTGCTGGTGCTCTATCACGTCATCGGGCCGTTGGGCGGCGGGTTGAAGATCGACATCGGCTCGCCGTTCCGGGTGATCGCTGACTCGATGGTGTATGTGCGCATGCCGCTGTTCACGTTCATCTCCGGGTACATCTATTCGATCTACAAAATCCGTGGCAACGACTTTTCCGCGTTCTTCAGCGGCAAGGTGCGGCGCTTGATCGTGCCGCTGTTTTGCGTCGGTGTGCCGTTCTCGGTGTTGCAAGCGGTGGGGCCGGGGGTGAACAAGGATGTCGGGGTGATCGACGCGTTGTTGTCGTTCTGGGTGCCGATCAACCACTTCTGGTTCCTGCAGGCGGTGTTCATCATTTTCATGTTCGTCGGGCTGCTGGAGTGGCGCGGGATGTTGCGTTCGGCGACGCGTCTGTATGGGTTGTTTGCGTTTGCGGCGCTGTTGTTTTTGCTGCCACCGTTCAAGTTCGATGCGTTCGGGATCAACGGCGCGATTTACCTGTTGCCGTTTTTCGTCGCGGGGATGATTGGCCAGGAGAATGTCGACCGGTTGAAGCAGACGTTCAAAGTGATCGGGCCGCTGGTGTTTGTGTTGATCTCGCTGACGTTGTTGTATGTCGCGGCGATTGATCGCGAGCTGATTGTTGATCGTCGCAGTCTGATCGGGTTGACCGTGGGTTGTGTGTCGTGCATCGCGTTGCTGTCGAGTGATATGCGCTCGAAGGCGCTGACGTGGCTCGGTGGTTATTCGTATGCGATTTTCCTGTTTCATGTGCTGTTCGCGGCGACGTCGCGGTTTGTGCTGGGGCGGTTGGGGGTGAAGGATGAGAGCTTGCTGGTGCTCGGCGGGCTGAGTTGTGGCTTGCTCGGGCCGGTGGTGTTGTCGATGGTTTTCAGTCGGTTCAATTTCACTTCGGTGTTGTTCCTTGGCGAGCGCGTGGCGAAGAAGAAACCTTTGGCGCCCATCACTCCGGTGGTGCAAACCCACAGCAGCTAAGAGCTTCGCGAGCAGGCTCGCTCCCACAGGTTTTCTTGGTGTACACAGATTTAGCGGATGACCGCCTCAAATGTAGGAGTGAGCCTGCTCGCGATAGCGTTGGGTCAGTCAATGCATTTGTATTGGATAGACCGCTATCGCGAGCAGGCTCACTCCTACAGTTGATCTCTGTACACCCAAGGATCCAGTGGGCCATTTCAGACTGAAGGAAATTTTGCATGTTGGCAGTAGATGATGCGCAACCCGTGGCGGCGTCGGTGGTTCAGGTCGGCGATGCCCGCGAGCGTTTTGCGCAGTGGCGTGAAGGCAAGGCCGGCAAGGTGTTGTCGGTCTCGGTGATCGGCGACAGCTACAGCGCTGGGCAGGATTTCTACCTGAACAAGCTGGTGCAGCGCGTGGCCGGAGAAGTGGGTTTTGCCGGGCCGGGTTACGTCGGCTTCAACCACGGCGCGGCGCTGGGCGGCACGCATTTCAAATACACCCGCAGTAGTGACGAGTACTTTGGCGGCGACTGGAAGGTTTCAGACCTGGGCCAGGCGAGCCCGGACAGTCGCACGGTAACAGGCCGGCCCGGTGCATGGTTGCAAGTGGATGCGAGTCCGACGCCGCGCATCGATACCGCTGTCACTCAGGCGAAACTGCTTTACCTGGGCACTGGCGATTCCTCTGAGATTCGTTACCGCTGGTCACCCTCAGAAGATTGGCAGCCGTTGAAGCTCGAAGGTTCGGGCGTTCAGGAAGTACCGCTGACAAGCCTCTCGGCAGCGAAAGACTGGTCCTTCAAACTGGAAGTGGTGAAGGGCGCGCCGACGTTGTTCGGCCTGTGGATGAGCAACGAACAGAACGGCGTTCGCGTCTCGAAACTGGCGGCCTCCGGTGCGGCCTCTGCGGACTTCTATCACAAGGATCCGCAATGGCAGGTGCAGTGGAAAGCTGCGGTGTCGAAGATCCCCGCTGATGTTTACCTGATCATGCTCGGTGGCAACGATCAGGGCTTCGGCGTGAAGCCTGCGCAGTATTTGCAGAATGTTCAGGGCTTGGTCGGCATGCTGCGTGAGATTCAGCCGCAGGCGAGCATTAACTTGATCATGCGCCAGGACACCACACGCTCCAGTGCGTATCCGATGTCGGCGTACGCGCAGGTACTTGAACCGTGGGCGCGTGAGCAGCATCTGGGGTACGCCAATCTGCAATGTGCGTTTGGGCCGGACGTCAAACGCTACGCGGCCGCGATGATCGGCCCGGACAAGATTCATCCGCTGCCGGCCACGGGCGGGAAGGTGATTGCTGATTACTTTTATGGCTGGATCATGGGCGCCAAGGATCGTTGCGACGCCCTCCCGAAATAACCACCAGCCCACTGTAGGAGCTGCCGAAGGCTGCGATCTTTTGATCTTTTTTTAAGATCAAGATCAAGATCAAAAGATCGCAGCCTTCGGCAGCTCCTACATTGGGGATGTGTCAGGCATTAGACGTCTTGCGTGAAGGCGTCGACCTGCTCGAGCAATTCCGCAATCTTCTGCGGCATCAAGCGCGTATCACACCGTGTCTCAACGTTAATGATGATCGCCGGGTCGTTGCAGCAAATCCGCACGCGAAAACGCCAGTCACCGAAGATCACCTTCAGCCCATCACGGTCATCCATTTCCAGCGCCTGCTCGCCATACAGCTTTTTCAGATGAGCAAGCAGGGGATAGGGATCACGCAGCGGCCGG
>Ga0207696_1001413_pt1 | contig 13110 bp, 20 predicted proteins | sample KBSS54metaG_FD_184403 | JGI IMG/M metagenome (GOLD analysis project Ga0207696, IMG submission 184403) | Switchgrass rhizosphere microbial communities from Kellogg Biological Station, Michigan, USA - KBS S5-4 metaG (SPAdes) (version 2) | ecosystem: Host-associated > Plants > Roots > Rhizosphere >...
GAAGGAACGAACGAAATTAACCGTTTAATTGTACCAGGTACGTTCTTACGTAAAGCAATGAAAGGTGAATTACCACTTCTTCAAAAAGCACAAAAATTACAAGAAGAGTTAATGATGATGATGCCAGAAGAAGTAGGCGATGAGCCATTAGCACTTCAAAAATATTTAGTAGGTAACGCGAAGAAAATCGGCTTAATGGTAGCTGGATTAGCTGCTCAAAAATACGGTAAAGCATTAGATAAAGAACAAGAAGTTCTTGTGAACATTGCGGATATCGTAAATAACTTATACGCAATGGAATCAGCTCTTCTTCGTACAGAAAAAGCAATTAAAGCAACTGGTCTTGAAAAGAATAAACAAAAAGTGTTATACACTGAAGTATTCTGCCAAGAAGCGTTCAATCAAATTGAAGCAGATGCGAAAGAAACACTTATCGCAGTTGAAAATGGCGACATGCTGCGCATGATGTTATCATCACTTCGCAAACTAACTCGCCACACACCGCTTAACGTAATTCCGAAGAAACGTGAAATTGCTGCGAAAATTTTAGAAGATGAGCGTTATACAGTTTAATGAGTAAGGAAAAACAGTAGTCACATTTGTGGCTACTGTTTTTCTTAGTTTTGTTAAACTAATCTCCATTAATTACTCCGTATCGCATTTTATCCCCCATCCACGAGCTAACATCTCTCCACTTTACACTTTTCGCAGCAATCCAACTTACTTCATATGGTGTAACCTCGTTAGGCTTCCAGCCAATATCATCTGCCCAATAAAATAAATTGTTTTGTAATAGAAGAGATGCACCGAAAAATGTAAAAAATGGAGGTGGCTATGAATCAAAGAGGAAGTTTAGTAAATAATCTGATTGTACTTCGAGCGGAGAAACGTTGGTCACAAACGGAATTAGCAAATCGAGTGGGCGTTAGTAGACAAACAATAGCTTCTATTGAAGCAAATCGATACAATCCATCTCTTATTTTAGCTTTTGAAATTGCTCATGTTCTTGGTAAGGAGTTTCATGAAGTCTTTCAATATACGATAGAGGGGGAAGTGGAATGATAGTTGTAATTGGCATGATCATATCAATTGCAGGGTTAATCGGGGTGTTTTATTCTACACGTTTTGAAAGAAAAGAAGGAGAAGATGAGAGAGGGGAGCAAATTACGGGGAATGCCGCAAAAGTTTCATTGTTTGTATTTTTATTTTTGTATTTAGTCATTTTTCTAATCGGGAACCTATATTCATTGACGAGTGAACAGTATAAATTAGCAAATGCATGTTTATTGGCAGGAGTATTATGCTCCTATTCACTATCTATTTTAGTTTTGAGAAAAAGATATTAGATGAGAAAGAGCTGTTTTACATATTAATTTGTAAACAGCTCTTTTTGTTATGTTTGATTAGAAAGGGTGAATGAGATGCGAATGGTACATAAAAGTACAATTTATCAATTAACATTTTTTCCAAATCTATTTCCAATCAATTGCTATTTTGTTGAAGAAGAGGAAGGGTTAACTTTAATTGATGCCGCTTTGCCCTTTAGTGCAAAGAAGATTTTAGAATCAGCTCGAACAATCGGAAAACCAATTACGAACATTGTTATAACACATGCACATGATGATCATGTAGGTGCAATTGATGCGTTGAAGCAGGTACTTCCTAATATTCCTGTTTATATTTCGAAAAGAGATGCCCGCTTGCTTGAAGGAGACATGTCATTGCAGCAAGGGGAAGCGAACGTGCCAATAAAAGTTGGAGTATCTAAAAAAATACAGACGATCCCAGATGTGCTTCTGCAGGAAGGAGATCAAGTTGGATCTCTTTTCGCAATTGCAGCTCCAGGTCATACACCAGGTTCGATGGCGTTTTTAGATACGAGAAATGATGCACTCATTGTTGGAGACGCATTTCAAACAAGAGGAGGGATTGCAGTTGCAGGGCAGATTAAGTGGCTCTTTCCGTTTCCTGTGTTTGGAACTTGGGATGCAGAAACAGCATTAAAGAGTGCTCAGAAACTGTTACGATATAAATCGTCTGTATTGGCGACAGGGCATGGAAAGATGATTGAAGAGCCGATGTTATGCATGCAACGAACGATTGAAGAAGCGGAGCGAAATTTAGCGAGAAAGGTGTAAAGAAATGGGAAGATGAAGTGATGTGGGGGGGAGTTTTAATTGAAAAGGTCCCTCAATAATGTAGAGGATTCTTTGCTAAGAATGGACCTTTTATTTTTTAGTGAATCATCATCTTATACTCTCACTTTACATGTATACAATCCAAAAACAAATAAATACTAAATGATGAATGAACAAAGAAAGGAAGGTCTTTATTATGCCAAATTTAACAGAGCTTGAGCTTGAAAATTTACGTCATATTATCGGAGGACATGCGACAGTTGCGAATAAATTAGATCAGTATGCGCAGCAGTGTACAGATCCTCAATTGAAACAAATGTTACAGCAAGATGCACAAGCAGCAAGAAATACAAGACAACAACTAATGTCCTTTTTAGGTTAGGAGTGTATAGGTTATGAATGAAAAAGATATGGTTAACGATTATTTAGCGGAATTAAATGCTAGTTTGACTGGTTATGCGAATTACATAGCGCAATCGGATAACGCACAGTTACATCAAACGTTGATTCAAATTCGAAATCAAGATGAATTAAGGCAACGTAAGGTATATGAATATGCGAAGCAAAAAAATTATTATCAACCAGCTGCTCCTGCAAATCCGATGGTTGTTCAGCAAATGAAAAGTCAGTTAAGCGCACAGTAATGCATAAAAAAGCGAGTGAATCTTGGATGATGATTCACTCGCTTTTTTTATGCATTTATATATGTCAATAAACACGTATGAAATATTTTTCCAGTTGTAACAAATATGACGAAAAGTTTGCAGGGGATGTCACAAAAAGTACAAAATGTTTGTTCAATGTTTCACAAAGTATCTATAGTTTCTACAGTGAGAATCTCTATAATAAAAAGTGTAAAGAACAAATAAAACATTACATAATTACTTAGGAGAGGTTCTTATGAATAGAAACACAAGAAAAATCGCAATTATTGGGACTGGATTAGTTGGATCAAGCTGTGCATATTCAATTGTGAATCAAGGCATCTGTGAAGAATTAGTATTAATTGATATAAATCATGAACGTGCAGTTGGCGAAGCGATGGATTTATCACACTGCGTTAACTTTACAAATACAAGAACAAAAGTATATGCAGGTACTTATGAAGACTGCAAAGATATGGACATTGTGATTATTACAGCAGGTCCAGCTCCAAAACCAGGACAAAGTCGTTTGGATACTTTAGGAGAAAGCGCGAAGATTATGGAAAGTGTTGTAGCAGGTGTAATGGAAAGTGGATTTGACGGTATCTTCTTAATTGCATCGAATCCAGTTGATATTATTACTTATCAAGTTTGGAAATTATCTGGTTTACCAAGAAATCGTGTGCTTGGTACAGGTACATCATTAGACTCTTCACGCTTAAGAACAATTTTATCTGAAATGCTTGAAGTAGACCCTCGTAGCATTCATGGTTACTCATTAGGTGAGCATGGTGATTCACAAATGGTTGCTTGGTCTCACGTAACAGTTGGCGGAAAACCAATCTTGCAAATTTTAGAAGAGCAAAAAGAACGTTTCGGTGAAATCGATTTAGATGAAATTGTGGAGAAAACTGCTAAAGCTGGTTGGGAAATTTATAAACGTAAGGGTACTACTTATTATGGAATTGGTAACTCACTCGCTTATATTGCAAGTTCTATCTTTAATGATGACCACCGCGTGATTGCTGTTTCAGCAATTTTAGATGGTGAATATGGCGAATATAATATTTGCACAGGTGTACCAGCAATTATTACAAGAGATGGTGTAAAAGAAGTTGTAGAACTAAACTTAACAGAAGCTGAAGAAGGCCGACTTGCACAATCAAATGATGTTTTACGTGACTATATGAAAACAATCGGTTACTAAACTAGGAGAAGGTGAAACAGATGAAGGAATATATAATGTCTCGTGTATTTAAAGGTTCCGCCGGAATTGCACAAGGTATTTTCGTATCCCTTGGAATTGGTTTACTTATCGAAAATATAGGGAGAATTGTTGATATTCCGATGTTAATTACAATTGGGGTTGTTGCGAAATCACTGATGGCACCAGCAATTGGAGCAGGGATTGCTTTCATGCTTGGGGCAAACGGACTTGTCATTTTCTCAGCGATGGTTGCCGGAGCGATTGGAGCAGGGTCGATTTCGATGACTGAAGCCGGCTTAATTATTAAAACTGGGGAACCAATTGGTGCGTTATTAACAGCAACTCTAGCGGTTTATATCGGTAAAAGATTAAGCGGAAAAACTGCTTTAGATATGATGCTCGTTCCATTTGCAGCAATATTAGGGTCTGGTATAGTTGGTATTTGGTTATCTCAAAATATTAGTCCTGTATTAAATACAGTTGGCGCATTTATTAAAGACAGCTCAGCTGGTAGCCCATTTATTGCTTCGATCGTGCTTGCGGTTGTTTGGGGGCTATTACTTATCTCTCCAGCTTCATCAGCAGCTCTAGCAATTGCACTTAGCCTAGACGGTGTTGCAGGCGGCGCAGCACTTGCAGGATGTGTCGCTCAATTTATCGGATTCTCTGTTATCTCTGCAAAAGAAAACAACTTAGGCGGTATTTTAGCACAAGCACTTTGTACTCCGAAAGTACAGTTGCCGAACATTACTAAAAATCCAATGATTCTCGTCCCAACTGTCGTTGCCAGCGCCATTGTGGGCCCTGTATCTGCACTGATTTTTCACTTGGAAGCAGGTAAAGAAATTGCAGGTCTTGGATTAAGTTCTCTTATTGCACCAATTAATTTAATTTCTAGCCAAGGATTTGGTGTTGTACCAGCAATGGTCATCACTTATATCATAATCCCAGTAGCTGTTTCTTATATACTTTACATCGCGTTACGAAAAGCAGGTCGCATTCATTCTGGCGACATGACTGTGCCACAATCTTAAGTTACAATTGAAAATCTTCTTTATATAGTAAAAGCAGACTGAAGAAGCCACAGTCTGCTTTTTTGTTTACATTTTAGAGGTTTGTCTCGCAGGAATTGTAATCGTGTCTTTTCGGTTTACTAGTAAAAGCTGCACACCGAAGTATAGCGTACTTGCAACTGCCATACCGGAAACGGCATCTAAGAAGGCATGTTGCTTTGTAAATAACGTCGATAAAATAATAAGTGAGCCAAAGAAAGTAAGAATGTAATATTCCCATCTGTGCTGTTCTCTTCGCTTATAAGCCGCTAACATAATCACAAATGTTGTGAGAACGTGGATGCTAGGAAAACAGTTTACAGGTTGATCAATACTATAAATATAGCGAACTAAGTCAGAAAATATATCTGTCCCTACTACTGTTGGACGTGGTACGGTTGTTTGCCAAAAGTAGTAAATCGAAAAGCACGTAAGCTTTCCTAGGATAACGCTGCTTAATGTTACATAATATTGTTTTCGATCTTTAAAGCAATAATAAATGAGTGCGCCGTATAAGTATGGGAACCAAATTAAATACGGAATAATAAATGCCTTCACAAATGGAATCCAATCATCAACTACTGTTGTAACATCAACAGCATGAACGCCAGATTTATTCAGTACATCGTAAAGGGGACTTACGAGTACGAGTAGAAGTATATAACTTAATGGAAGAAAAGATGAAAGTTTATATTTTTTCATGACTATCTCCTAGTGTTTAGTAATGTAAGTAAATCCAGTTGATTATAATATAGAAAATCAAAATGGGCTATCAATTTTACTTACATTTTTTTGCATTAACCTTACATTTTTGTCACTTGACTTTTAATGGGAGGATGAGATATGAAACGTTTGCTTATTTTGTTGGTTCTTATATTGTTATGTCTCGTGGGAGCTGGATGTGCAAAGAATAAGGATGTGCCATCTGCTTTAGAGTATAGCGGAAGAGCGCTTGTAATTGGAGTTATCGGTGAGGCGCCAAAGGATACGTTTAGAAACATAAAGTTTGTGAAGGTGAATTTAGATCAGATAAAAGAGAAATCAGAGAAAGTCGACGGATTTCTCGTTATGAAAGAATATTTTCAAGAAGCATCAGAAGAAAAATATACAGAGCTATTTTTAGGGTTAAAAAAGCCAGTGTTTTTTATCGGTTTAAAGGATAAGCCATATTTGATTTTTATAGAAAAAGATTTGGATTATAACAATGCACCAACAGATAAAGCGATGATGTATACACAAGGATTTGTAAATCTAGGAAGTGGTGAAGGGCAGTATTGGGGCACTGGTTTATACAATGAGACGATTTCGGAGCAAAGTATTCATAATATGTATATATACGTATTTCAAACGATTGCAGATTATTTGAGCAGGCATTGAGAAGCTCCGGACTAGGGGCTTTTTATTTTTTAGTTATTTAAATAAACGTTTGTTTAAGATGTATGTTCGGTCTAAATGATACATAATGAATGAAGAGGGGGAAATTTTTATATTTATTTTTTTATATATTATTTTTCTTTAAATGGCGGAAAATAGGGAAAATTTGCAGGATAAAAGAAAATTGTCGCGAAATAAGTTAAAGTTTGGAGAAGAATCGTTTGAAATAATAAAACGTTTTCTATATGATAAAGGTAAAGGTTAGTAAAAAGTAGGTGAATTTATGGCAGTAACATTTTATTCATATCCAAAGTGTGGCACATGTCAAAAAGCAAAAAAATGGTTTGAGGCAAACGATGTAGCATATGAAATGATTCATATTGTTGAAAATCCACCGTCAAAAGAAGATTTGCGTAATTTACATGCGAAAAGTGAATTGCCATTAAAAAAATTCTTTAATACAAGTGGAATGCGTTACCGTGAACTTGGCTTAAAAGATAAGTTAAAAGATGCAAGTGAGGACGAAATGTTTGAGCTATTAGCATCTGATGGCATGTTGATTAAACGTCCAATCGTAACAGATGGCACGAATGTAACACTTGGTTTTAACGAAGAGCAGTTTGAAAGTGTGTGGAAAAAGTACCAATAAGGTATTTTTACATAATTAATACATTCACTGGAGGTACAGTCATGAGCATTCCAAATCATTTACGTTACTCTGAAGAACACGAATGGGTAAAAACTGAAGGCAACGAAGTTGTTATCGGTATTACTCATTTTGCACAAAGTGAGTTAGGCGATATCGTATTCGTTGAACTTCCTGAAGTAGGTGCAACAATTGAAGCTGACGAGCCATTCGGAAGCGTAGAATCTGTTAAAACAGTTTCTGAATTATACGCACCTGTAAGTGGTAAAGTTGTGGCAGTAAACGAAGAATTAAGCGACCAACCAGAACTTGTTAACGAATCTCCGTACGAAGGTGCATGGATGGTTAAGATTGAACTTTCTGATGCAAGTGAAGTAGAGAAGTTATTATCTGCAGAACAATACGCAGAAATGACAAACCAAGACTAATTTTAGTCGAGATAAAAAGGACAGCCTATGTGCTGTCCTTTTTATTTTGCATTGTGTGAACGAGCCGCCTGCGCTTTTCTTTGTCTAGCTCCAGCGGCTAGAACAGTCGGTCGTTTCACTCCTTCCTGCGAGGCAAAAAAGCGCCTTTACGTCAGGAATTCCAACGTCCTTCTGTTCTGAGTGAGCCGCTTCCACTTTTCTTTGTCCAGCTCCGCCTCCTAGCCCTTCATGTCTAAGAACCTTCCGCACAAGAAGACAAAAAGCGTCTTCTGTGCGAAAGAACCTTAGCCAACGGGGCTAAACAGTCGACTCCGCTTTTCTTTGCAAAAATAAACAGGAAACAACATGAAAAGAACGAATATACTATATACTAAAGTAAGGTTGTTTTATAGTATATGGTGATCGGGTGATGACATATGGTCTATGTAGAGAAAGTCATTATTGTCGAAGGAAAATCAGATAGAAGAAAGATTGAATCTATTATTCGCGAACCAGTGGAAATTGTTTGTACAAATGGTACAATTGGTTTGTCGAAAATGGATGAACTCATTGATCAGTTTTTTGATAAAGAAGTATATGTGCTAGTGGATGCTGATGCGGCGGGTGAAAAGCTCAGAAAACAATTTCGTAAAGAATTCCCGCAAGCTGAGCATATTTACATTGATCGTTCGTATCGTGAAGTGGCAACTGCTCCTTCTAATCATTTAGCGAACGTATTATGGGGAGCTGACATTGACGTTTATACAGAATATTTACGGTAAGGAATGATAGAAGTGATTGACTGGACAGGTGCTGAAGCTACAGCTTTAATAGCAGACCAAGAAAAAACAGTGTTATATGTATATACACCGATGTGTGGAACATGCCAATTAGCAAAGAAGATGTTAACAGTTGTAGAAGCTACTATATCTGATTTGGAAATAGGAATGCTAGATTTAAATTACGCTCCGCATTTAGCACGGGAATATGAGGTGGAAAGTGTACCTTGTTTACTCGTATTTGAGCGGGGAACACTTATGAAGAAAATATATGCATTTCATTCAGTTGAATATTTATATACAGAATTACAGTAGGCGGCAATCTTTTTGCCGCCTCGACATATTTCTTGGGAAATGTGCCTGAAAGATAGAAGTGATACGTTATTTGTCGAGAGAAAGTAACAGGATTGCTCTTTAAGAAGATGGAATGGTATTTAGTAGAAAGTGATATGAAGGATGTGATTAGAGTGGGATTATATTCGTTGCTTCAATCATTTGTAACGTATGCCAATAGCCAATATCATTTAGAGCCACTTCTACGGCAAGGAGAAAAAATAATTAATATCCGTTTGGGAGCTGAGTGTTATTCACTTCAAATCTCAAGAGAGTATATACAAATTTTGAAAGGAACCAAGGGAACAGAACAAATTGTTTGTTTTTGGGAGGAAGACCTACAGCGATTAGTTACTGGGAATATTCGGTTACAAACCTTAATTAATAATGGGCGTGTACACTATTCTGGAACGTATCGCACGATGCTATTATTTGAATCAGTGTTTCATATATGTAAACCAATGCCAGTAGGTGCTTAATATTCTGAAGTTTCGTTTTTTGTGAAAATTTCTGTTGACATAGTGGGTGTATATTGATAAAATTCAATTCATAAAATATAGACAATTTCATAAATTTCAAATCAGACGAAAATTGAATCTGATTTCTCTTATCAAGAGAGGTGGAGGGACTGAGCCCTATGAAACCCGGCAACCGTCAACTTTTATGTTGAAATGGTGCCAATTCCTGCAAAGCAAATGCTTTGAGAGATGAGAGGAAGGGATAATGTTGATATACGCATATAAACCTTTCTGCTCATTCTAGAGGCAGAAAGGTTTTTTTGTTGTTTGAATGAGGAGGACGTTCGAATAACAAAATTTTAAGTGAGCAAGCCGCTTACGTTTTTTAAGAAATCCAGCTCCAGCGGCTAGAACAGTCGGTCGTTTCACCCCTTCCTGCGAGGCAAAAATCGCCTCTGCGTCAGGGGTTCCAACGCCCTCTTGTTCTGAGCAAGCCGCTTGCGCTTTTTAAATCAAAAAGGGGTGATACACCATGATTCTATTAGAGAATGTAAAGAAGATATATAAGTCAAAAAGCGGTGATGTCACTGCTGTGGATAACGCCAATTTAAAAATAGAGAAAGGTGAGATATTTGGTGTTATCGGATATAGTGGTGCTGGAAAAAGTTCTTTAATTCGATTGTTTAATCAATTAGAGAAACCAACTTCCGGACAGATTACGATAGCTAATCGTGTTATTTCAGCAATTACTGGAAATGAACTGCGCAAGGCAAGACAAGAAATTGGGATGATTTTTCAGCATTTTAACTTACTTTGGTCACGAACTGTACGTGAAAATATCGCTTTTCCACTTGAGATTGCAGGGGTGGATAAAGTGCAGCGAAGAAAGCGCGTGGATGAGTTAATTCGCCTTGTTGGATTAGAAGGAAGGGGCGATGCATATCCATCTCAATTAAGCGGAGGACAAAAGCAGCGCGTTGGGATTGCAAGAGCATTAGCGAATAATCCGAAAGTACTCTTGTGTGACGAAGCAACATCGGCACTTGATCCGGAAACGACAGATCAAATTTTAGATTTACTATTAGATATTAATAAGCGCCTTGGCTTAACAATTGTATTGATTACACATGAAATGCATGTGATTCGTAAAATTTGTAATCGCGTTGCGGTAATGGAAAAAGGAAAAATTGTAGAAAGTGGTCCTGTACTAGATGTATTCCGTAATCCACAGCAAGAGATTACAAAGCGATTTGTACAACAGATAACAGATTCTGAAGATACAAATGAAACAATTGAGAGCTTATTAGAAAAATATCCAGATGGAAAAGTGATTCGTTTGCAGTTTATTGGTGATTCCGTAGAGCGTCCAGTACTCCAGAGATTAATGAGGCGGGATGATATAGAAGTAAGTGTACTGCAAGGGAATATTGCTCAAACAAACAATGGATCGTATGGAAGCTTAGTGGTTCACTTAAATGGTGAGGAAGTAGCAATCCAGCAAGCGATAGAAGGAATCAATCAAGAGCAAGTAGAGCTGGAGGTGATTGCACATGGATAAGTTACTCGCAAACGTCGATTGGAATCAAATGCTAGAAGCAACAGGTGAAACATTATATATGACGGCAATCGCAGCACTTGCGACATTTGCTCTAGGTCTCATTTTAGGATTATTACTTTTCATGACGGCAAAGGATAATTTGTGGGAAAACAAAGCGATCCACACAGTGATTGGAGCATTTGTAAATATCTTTCGTTCCATTCCATTTATCATTTTAATTATTTTATTAATTCCATTTACGAAGATTCTTCTTGGAACAATTCTTGGGGCAAGCGCAGCACTACCAGCTTTAATTATTGGAGCAGCACCATTTTATGCAAGGATGGTTGAAATTGCACTTCGTGAGATTGATAAAGGAGTAATTGAAGCTTCAAAAGCAATGGGGGCAAAAACGAGCACGATTATTTGGAAGGTATTAATACCAGAATCACTGCCAGCACTTGTTTCTGGCATTACAGTAACAACAATTGCGCTTGTTGGTTACACAGCAATGGCTGGTATTGTCGGAGCTGGTGGTCTTGGTACCCTTGCTTATTTAGAAGGATTTCAGCGCGGAAATAACGATGTGACGATCGTTGCAACAATTTGTGTACTATTAGTTGTTTTCTTACTTCAATGGATTGGTGATTTTGTTACAACTCGAATTGATAAACGATAGATATAAAAAGGAAGGGTGTTTACAGCATGAAAAAATTATTACTTTCAGCACTTATTACAACTTCAATTTTTGGGTTAGCTGCTTGTGGCGGGAAAAGTGAAGATAAGCTTGTTGTTGGTGCTTCTAACGTACCGCACGCTGAAATTTTAGAGAAGGCAAAACCGTTACTTGAGAAAAAAGGTATAAAATTAGAAATTAAACCATTCCAAGATTACGTACTGCCAAATAAATCATTAGCGGATAAAGAGTTAGATGCAAACTACTTCCAACATATTCCGTACTTAGAAAAAGAGATTAAAGACAAAGGATATAAATTTGAAATAGCAGGAAAAATACATCTAGAACCAATCGGTGTGTATTCTCAAAAGTATAAAAATTTAAAAGACCTTCCAGATGGAGCAACAATTATTATGAGTAACTCTATTACTGACCATGGACGTGGTTTGGCAATTTTACAAAAAGAAGGTATTTTGAAAATTAAAGATGGTATAGAACCTGTAAAAGCAACTGTAAAAGATATTGTGGAAAATCCGAAAAACTTGAAGTTCAAAACAGATATTGAGCCTGGTTTATTACCACAAGTGTATAACAATAAAGAAGGCGATGCAGTTTTAATCAATTCAAACTATGCAATTGATGCAAAATTAAATCCGGAAAAAGATGCGATTGCGATTGAAGGCAATGATTCTCCATATGCAAACGTAGTTGTTGTTCGTAAAGGTGATAAAGATAAAAAAGAAATTACAGCACTTGTAGAAGTGTTACATTCGAAAGAAATTGAAGACTTTATTAATAAGGAATATAAAGGTGCGGTTATTCCTATTAAAGAATAATTTGAAAAAAATAAGAGCTGACGTTTGCCAGCTCTTATTTTTTACTGGGGTAAGAATAACTATGAATGAAGAATCTGTATGCAAAAAGTTCTAGAAATTACAAAAAAGGCGTCATCATATGAAGAAAATCACACTATCAATTTTTATAGAAGTCTTTGTATTTGCATTAGCTGGTTGCGGCGGAAAAGATAAAAATACGCTTGTTGTTGGTGCTCGAATGTGCCGCATTATTCATTAACTCAAACTATGCAATTGATGCAAAATTAAACCCAACAAAAGATGCAATTGCAATTGAAGGATCAGATTCTCCGTACACAAATATTATTGCGATTCGCAAAGGTGACGAAAATAGAAAAGAAATTAAAGAGCTTGTAGAAGTATTACATTCAAAAGAAATTCAAGATTTTATTAAGAAAGAATATAAGGGCGCTGTACTTCCAGTAAGTGAATAGGCGTAGGAAAGGGCTAGGGAATTTCTAGCCCTTTTTTCTTTATATATATAAGAAGAAAAGTGTATCATAATAGGATGTGAGGGAAGTACTTATATACATTTGTGAAAAAATTGTTACATTTTCTCAGTGTTTGCGATAACATTTTATTTGATATAAAATGAGAATGAGAATAAAATGAGAATGTGAATGTTTTAGGAATTTTTAAAATGTATATAGAGGATTAATGGAGGTATTGAGATGGCTGGTTCTACATTAACGGTTAAAGACTTACATGTATCAATCGATGGTAAAGAAATCTTAAAAGGTGTAAACCTTGAAGTAAAAGGTGGAGAAATCCACGCAATTATGGGACCTAACGGAACAGGTAAATCAACTTTATCTTCTGCAATTATGGGTCACCCAAAATATGAAGTAACAGAAGGTAGCATCATCATCGACGGTGAAGATGTATTAGAAATGGAAGTAGATGAGCGCGCACAAGCAGGTCTATTCCTAGCAATGCAATATCCAAGTGAAATTAGCGGAGTAACAAACGCTGACTTCTTACGTTCTGCAATTAACGCACGTCGTG
>Ga0207696_1001417_pt1 | contig 13071 bp, 8 predicted proteins | sample KBSS54metaG_FD_184403 | JGI IMG/M metagenome (GOLD analysis project Ga0207696, IMG submission 184403) | Switchgrass rhizosphere microbial communities from Kellogg Biological Station, Michigan, USA - KBS S5-4 metaG (SPAdes) (version 2) | ecosystem: Host-associated > Plants > Roots > Rhizosphere >...
ATGGCTATGATATTAGTGATTATCAAGACATTATGGATGAGTTTGGTACGATGGCTGATTTTGATGAATTACTAGATGAAGTGCATAAACGTGGTATGAAGCTCATTATTGATTTAGTTATTAATCACACGAGTGATGAACATCCTTGGTTTATTGAATCGCGTTCGTCTAAAGATAATCCAAAACGTGATTGGTATATTTGGCGCGATGGTAAGGATGGAGAAGAACCAAATAATTGGGAAAGTATTTTTAGCGGTTCTGCTTGGGAATATGATGAAGTAACAGATCAATATTTCTTACACATATTCTCACGTAAACAACCAGATTTAAACTGGGAGAATGCACAGGTCCGTGAAGTTTTATATGATACTGTAAACTGGTGGCTAGATAAAGGAATTGATGGTTTCCGTGTAGATGCAATCAGTCATATCAAAAAAGAAGAAGGCCTAAAAGACATGGCAAATCCGAAAGGGTTAAAGTATGTGCCTTCTTTTGATAAACATATGAATGTAAATGGAATTCAGCCACTTTTAGAAGAGTTGAAGGAGAATACATTTTCAAAATACGATATTATGACTGTTGGGGAAGCCAATGGTGTCAAAGTTGAAGATGCTGATCTTTGGGTTGGAGAAGAAAACGGTAAATTTAATATGGTATTTCAGTTTGAGCATTTAAGTTTATGGGATGCAGAAAAGAAAAAGGAACTTGATGTTGTGGAACTGAAAAAGGTGTTAACGAAGTGGCAAAAAGGTTTAGAAAATAAGGGATGGAATGCGTTGTATATTGAAAATCATGATAAACCACGGATTGTTTCTACGTGGGGAGATGATAAACAGTATTGGCGTGAAAGTGCAACAGCTTTAGGAGCAATGTACTTCTTTATGCACGGAACACCGTTTATTTATCAAGGACAAGAAATTGGTATGACAAATGTTCAATTCCCAAATATTGAAGATTATGATGACGTAGCAATTAAGAATTTATATCGCGAGAAAATTGAAGAAGGCGTATCACATCAAGAGATGATGGAAATTATTTGGGCATCTTGTCGTGATAATTCACGTACACCAATGCAATGGAATGATGAAGAAAACGCTGGTTTTACAACAGGGAAACCGTGGTTTGGAATGAACCCAAATTATAAAGAAATTAATGTTCAAAAGCAGCAAGTAGAGGCTAGTTCTATTTTTAATTTCTATAAAAAGATGATTGCACTTAAAAAAGAGCATGATGTATTTAATTATGGCACATATGATTTGATTTTAGAGAATGATCCGCAGATTTATGCGTATACGCGTACGTTGAATGATGAAAAAGTTGTTGTGATTAGTAATATATCTAAAGAAAATGCTGTGTATAATGAGGATACATTCTCTTTAGAACGCAAACGTTTGCTTTTAAATAACTATGAAGTAGCGGAACATAATAAATGTACTACAATTACTTTAAAACCTTATGAAACAAGGGTTTATCGTATTTCTTAATAAAAAAAGATGCTCTCGTAGCATCTTTTTTTATGAAAAATAATAAATTTATATTGCAATATGAAAACGCTTTTATTAAAATAGATTTATGAAAACGTTTGCGTTAAAAAAGGTATCGTTTTCGTAGGCAAAAAGAAATTATTATCTATATTACTAGGGATTTTATAAATAAAGAGGAGGAAAAAACAGATGAAAATTACGTCTTTTGATTTTTGGCAGAAGTTCGGGAAAGCATTGCTAGTTGTTGTAGCTGTTATGCCAGCTGCTGGCTTAATGATTTCCATCGGTAAGCTAATTGGTATGTCTGCTGGGGATGTAAATGCAGTACATACCATTGCTAGAGTAATGGAAGACATCGGTTGGGCAATTATTACAAACTTACATATTTTATTTGCTGTAGCGATTGGGGGATCTTGGGCGAAAGATCGGGCAGGTGGTGCATTCGCAGCGCTGTTAGCATTCGTCTTAACGAACCGAATTACAGGAGCTATATTTGGTGTTAACGCTGAAATGTTAACGGATTCAAAAGCGAAAGTTTCCTCATTATTAGCAGGTGATTTAATTGTTAAAGATTATTTCACTTCAGTACTTGGTGCACCAGCATTGAACATGGGAGTTTTCGTAGGGATTATTACAGGGTTCTTAGGAGCTACCTTATATAACAAATACTATAATTATAATAAATTACCACAAGCATTAGCGTTCTTTAACGGAAAACGATTTGTACCATTTGTTGTAATTGTATGGTCTACAGTTACTGCGATTGCTTTATCACTTTTATGGCCATTTATCCAAAGCGGATTAAATGAGTTTGGTCGCTGGATCGCAGCATCAAAAGATAGTGCACCAATTGTTGCACCATTTGTATACGGAACATTAGAGCGTTTACTATTACCGTTCGGATTACATCATATGTTAACGATTCCGATGAACTATACGGAGCTTGGTGGAACATATACGATGTTAACTGGAGCAAAAGTTGGTCAGGTTGTTGCGGGACAAGATCCATTATGGCTTGCATGGATTACTGATTTAAATAACTTGTTAGCAAAAGGGGATACCAAAGCATATAACGATTTATTAAATAATGTTGTGCCAGCTCGTTTCAAAGTTGGGCAAGTTATTGGTTCAACTGCATCATTAATTGGTATTGCATTTGCGATGTTCCGTAATGTCGATAAAGATAAACGTGCAAAATATAAACCAATGTTCTTATCTGCAGCATTAGCAGTATTTTTAACAGGTGTAACGGAACCAATTGAATTTATGTTCATGTTCATTGCACCAGTATTATATATTGTATATGCAATTATAACAGGACTTGCATTTGCGTTGGCGGATCTTATTCACTTACGTGTCCATGCTTTTGGTTTTATTGAGTTAATTACACGTACACCAATGATGATTAATGCAGGATTAACAAGAGACTTAATTAACTTTGTTGTTGTGTCAGCGGTATTCTTCGGTTTAAACTTTACAGTATTTAATTTCTTAATTAAAAAATTCAATTTACCAACGCCAGGACGTGCGGGTAACTATATTGATAATGAAGATGAATCTTCAGAAGGAACAGCAAATGTAAAAGATGGTTCTTTAGCAATGAAGGTTATTGATTTGTTAGGTGGAAAAGATAATATTGCGGATGTAGATGCTTGTATGACACGTTTACGTGTAACAGTGAAAAATTTAGAAGCTGTTGCACCAGAGGCACAGTGGAAGCAAAACGGTGCTTTAGGTCTCATTGTAAAAGACAAAGGTGTTCAAGCGGTATATGGTCCGAAAGCTGATGTGTTGAAATCAGACATTCAAGATATGTTAGGTGCATAATAAATGAAGTTACTCACTTTAAACTGTCATTCTTGGCAAGAAGCGAATCAAATAGAAAAAATAAGACATCTTGCTAAAACGATTCAAGAGGAAGATTACGATGTTATTGCCTTGCAAGAAGTTAGTCAGTCTATAAAAGCTCAAAATGTATGCGATAACAAGAAAAAGGATAACTTTGGCCTTGTATTACTTGCAGAGCTTGAGAAGCTAGGTTTAGGAAATTACAACATTGTTTGGGATTACTCGCATATTGGTTATGACATATATGAAGAAGGTTCAGCTATCATAACGAAACATTCTATTGTGAAACAAGATTCTTTCTTTGTATCAGAAAGTAAGGATATCTCTTATTGGAAAGCGCGTAAAATTGTTAGCGTAACAATCTCTTATAAAAGTAAAAATATAACCTTTTATTCTTGTCATCTTGGTTGGTGGAATGATGAAGAAGAATCGTTTCAACGACAAGTCGATTGTTTAATAAAGCATATGAATGAAAACGAACTTTCAATTTTAATGGGCGATTTTAATAATAATGCCCGTTTACAAGGAGAAGGATACGATTATCTCATGCAAAAAGGGCTTTATGACACATATGAGCTAGCTTTGGAAAAAGATGAAGGAACAACTGTACAAGGAAAAATTGCTGGTTGGGATGAAAATAAGCAAAATTTACGAATTGATCTTATTTTAAGTAACAAACCAAAAACAGTTATTTCTTCAAAAGTCATTTTCAATGGTATAAATCGAAATATTATTTCAGATCATTTCGGAGTAGAAGTTCAATTGGATATATAATAATAGAAGAAATCCTCATAGCAATGTAAGCGCTATGAGGATTTTTTTTGTGAATACAAGTATTTCCAAGATAAAATACTTGTATTTTTTATGACATTTCCTATATATTTGTTATTACTGAATGTAAAACCGATTTGGTCATTTTGTATGAATACTTTATCGACTTCGTTATATAATGAAGTAAGTAAAAGATTTTGGGAAAATAGTACACTTTCGTTTAATCCACGATGAGGAAAATGATATAATTGCAAAATGCATGCATCATTTTCTAAAGAAGGAAAAATATATAATTAGGTGATAGCTTATATGAAACAGATATGGCGTATTTATACGACAGACTTACGGAACGTAGCCAAACATTGGGCTGCGATTGTAATTGTATTAGGACTTATGATTTTGCCATCGTTATATGCATGGTTTAACATTAAAGCTTCCTGGGATCCATATGGGAACACGAAAGATGTTCCAATTGCAGTTTCTAACCAAGATGCTGGATCAAATTTACGAGGAAAAGATATTAACATCGGGAATGAAATTATAGATTCGCTCAAAAAGAATAAAAATATGGGATGGAAATTCGTTGATGAAAAGCAAGCAATTTATGGAGTAGAACACGGGGATTATTATGCAAGTATTACGATCCCAAAAGATTTCTCTGAAAAAATTGCAACGGTAATTAGCGATAACCCGCAAAAGCCAGAACTTGATTATTTTGTGAATGAGAAGGTCAATGCCATTGCACCGAAAATTACAGCAAAAGGTGCATCAGGTATAACAGAAGAAATTAGTAAAAACTTTGTTAAAACAGCAAACGGTGAGATTTTTCAAATCTTTAATGATCTTGGAATCGATTTAGAAACAAACTTACCAAGTATCGAAAAAGTAAAAGATCTTGTATTCAAGTTAGAAGCACAGTTCCCGGAAATGTATACACTTGTGAATACAGCGTTAGATGATGCGACTAGAGCGCAAGATCTTGTGAAAGTTGCACAAGAAGATTTACCGGTTGTGGAAAGTGTGATTAACGATGGGCAGGAAACGCTGGGGAACTTAGATAAGTTCTTTGCAAACAATGACCAAAGGTTAAAAGACGCTCCTGGAGCGATACGAAACGACTTAACTGTGGTGAAAGATGGCATGGATAAGGCAACAGCTGTTACTAATTTTTTAATGCATCCAGGTATTGATTTGAATCTTCCTGATATATCTAAGATACCTCCACTTCCTGAGTTTCCATCACTTTCTGGACTTCCACAGTTTAATGATGAAGGATATAAAAATATTGCCAGAAATATTAATCAAACGGTAAACAATGTGTTGAGTTCAGCACGTACGGGAACTGCATATGCACAAGGCGTTATGAATGGCTTGCAAAATGGAAAGTTTGATCCAGCGAGAGCGAAGCAAGAACTCAATCAGGCTTCCGATAATCTGCAAGGCCATACTGACGGTGTTTCTTATCTTATTGATATGTTGACTAAGCTTAAAGAAGCGGAACCAAATAAGGGAGAAGCGTTTTTCCAAAAGGGGATAGATCATTTAACTAATTTAAAAAATGGTATGGAGAATGCAAACAATGGTATTAAAGATCTTGTAAATATTATTGGTACAGGTCAAGAAGTAAAACAAGATGTGAGAGATGCTGTTAATCAAAAATTAAATGCAGTGAATGGCTTAATTGATCAAGCTGAAAAAGATTATAATGAAACTTTTGTAGCAGATTACAAAAAAGCAGTTCAGTTTAAAGAACAAACAGAAAACAAGATAAATGAGGATTATGAGAAAGCAAAGACTGAATATAATAAAGTAAGAGATGGTATTGAGAATGCTAAATCTGATGCTCAAAAAGCAATGGAAGACCTGCAAAATAAAGGTGTAAATGGCTTGGATTCAACGAAAGTAGCTTTAAACAGCTTAAATGGCCAATTCCAAGCAGGTATTAGTATGATTGATGATATGATTCCTGTACTAGAAAGTGCGAATAAGGTTTTAGCTGATGTAAATAGTGATAAAAACCTTGATAATGGGATTGCAAAATTAAATAAAGCAAAAGACGCTCTTCAAAAGGGTGCCGATGCAACCAATAAAGGAATCACACTTATTAACAATGGGCAACAACCTACAAAAGATGTAATTGAAAGCATTAATGAAGCATCGAAAAATGGTTCAGCACAATTGGGAGACTTCTTAGCAAGCTACGATTCAGAAATCGTTCCGAACTTCAATGCAGCAATTGCTCGTACAAAAGAGATGTCTAAAAATACATCTAAGATCTTAAACGACGCAGATAAAAAGCTTCCAGATGTAAAAAAACTGCTAGAAGATTCATCTAAAGGCCTAGTAGAAGGCACAAAGAAAGTGGAAGATATTAAAGCAGAAATGCCAGCTGCTGAGAAAAAGATTAAAGAATTAGCAGATAAAATTCGTAAATTTGAGTCGGAAGAAGATATAAAAGATGTCATCAAGTTATTGAAAAATGATGTTGAACAGCAAAGTGATTACTTTGCAAATCCAGTAAATTTAAAAGAAAATAAATTATTTGCGATGCCAAACTACGGTTCGGGGATGTCACCATTCTATACAGTGCTTGCATTATGGGTAGGGGCACTTTTAATGGTTTCATTATTAACAGTAGAAGTACATGAGCCAGAGGCAAATTATAAGAGTCATGAGATTTACTTCGGACGCTTTTTAACATTCTTAACGATAGGTCTTGCACAGGCGTTTATCGTATCGATGGGAGATATTTTCTTACTTGGTACGTATGTAGTTGATAAGTTTTGGTTTGTTCTATTCAGCTTATTCATTGGTGGAGTCTTTGTTTGTATCGTGTATTCACTCGTTTCTGTTTTCGGAAACATTGGGAAATCGATGGCAATCATTTTACTCGTACTACAAGTAGCTGGATCAGGCGGAACATTCCCAATTCAAATGCTTCCAAAATTCTTCCAATTGATATATCCGTTCTTACCGTTCACATATGCAATTAGCGTGATTCGTGAAACAGTGGGCGGAATGCTTTGGGATATTGTGATAAGAGATCTTCTCGTGTTAAGTGTCTTTGTGGTAATCATGCTTGTACTTGCATTGGTACTGAAAACACCGATTAACAAGTCGAGTGAGAAATTTGTTGAGAATGCAAAAGGAAGTAAAATTATTCATTAAAAAAAGTTCCTACCGAGAGCGGTAGGAACTTTTTTTATTCAAATTTTAACTTTTTTAATGCTTCTGCTAGTGCGTTATTTAATGGCTCTTCTTCTTCTTTTTGTTGCTGCTTCATATATTTTTGAACGTAGCGTTTATCTGCTTTATTTCCTGATTCTTTCTTGCGGCGCTCTTGGAATGTAGAAAGCTTCTCGCGATATCCACATTTACATGCGAAGATTTGCCCATCTCCTTCACCGCGAAGTTCTAGTTTTTTCTTACATTGAGGGCATCTTGCATTTGTCGTACGGGATACATTTTTACGATGACCACATTCGCGGTCTTGGCATACAAGCATTTTACCTTTTTTGCCGTTTACTTCAAGCATCGGTTTGCCACAGTCTGGACAAGTTTTTGTTGAAATGTTTTCATGCTTATACTTTTTATCGTTTGATTTAATTTCAGCAACGATTTCTTTTGTATAGTTTTTCATCTCGGAAATGAAAATTTCTTTTTTTAATTTACCTTTTGCGATAGCTTCAAGTTTTTGTTCCCATTCAGCAGTTAGTGTAGGAGATTTTAGTTCTTCCGGTACTAAATCAAGTAACTGACGACCTTTTGATGTAATGTGAATATCTTTACCACGTTTTTCAATCAAGAATGAATTAAATAGTTTGTCAATAATGTCAGCTCGTGTAGCCACAGTACCTAATCCACCAGTTGATTTTAACGTATCAGCAAGTTGTTTATTTTGCGTATCCATGTATTTTGTAGGGTTTTCCATTGCTGAAAGTAACGTTGCTTCATTAAAGCGTGCAGGTGGTTTTGTTTGACCTGATGTTTGAGCAATTAGTTTTACGCTTAATGTATCGCCTTTTTCAATGCGAGGTAAAATTTGCTCTTTTAAATCTTCAACTGCATCGTCATCTTCAAAGCGGTTTTCATATACTTCTTTCCAACCAGAATGTAAAATCGTTTTGCCACGTGCAACAAACGTTTCATCACCAATTTTCGTGCGTAATGTTAGTTGTTCATATTCAAAGGCTGGGAATAAGACTGCTAAGAAACGTTTTACCACTAAATCATAAATTTTGCGTTCTTTATCTGTGAAAGCTGAGAAATTCACATAGCTTTCCGTTGGGATGATTGCGTGATGATCGCTTACTTTACTATCATCAACAAATGCTTTAGTGGATTTTATAGGCTTATTTAAAATTTTATGAGCTAAAGGACGATATTCTCCTACTCCACACGCTTTTAGACGCTCTGGAAGTGTTCCGACGATATCAGATGAAATATAGCGCGAATCTGTACGAGGGTAAGTGAGTACTTTATGTTGCTCATACAATTTTTGCATAATATTTAACGTTTCTTTTGCAGAATAACCAAAGATTTTATTTGCATCACGTTGTAGCTCTGTTAAGTCATAAAGACCAGGAGCAAATGATTTTTTCACCTTTTTATCGATTTCTACCACAGTTGCATTTTGTTTATCCAGTTTTGTCACAATGGTATCGATTTTTGCTTTATCAAAACTGCGACCATTCCCTCTAGCGTCTTGCCAAGTCAATTTTAACTTTTCTGTTGTTTGAGCTTCAATGCCGTAGTATGTTTGTGCTTTGAAGTTTTTAATTTCGTCCTCACGACCTGCAATGATAGCCACAGTAGGTGTTTGTACACGACCACAGTTTAGTTGAGCATTAAATCGAGTAGTTAATGCACGTGTTGCATTAAGCCCGATATACCAGTCAGCCTCCGAACGTGCGACAGCTGAAGCGTATAAATTTTCATATGCTTTACCTGGCTTTAAGTTTGCGAAGCCATCTTTGATTGCTTTATCGGTAACAGATGAGATCCATAGGCGTTTAATAGGTTTATTAATTCTAACTTTATCAATAATCCAACGCGCGACTAATTCTCCCTCTCTTCCAGCGTCTGTAGCCACTATTATTTCAGTAACATCTTTTCTAATCAGTTGACTTTTAACGGCATTAAACTGTTTGCCAGTTTGCTTAATCACTGTCAATTTCAAACGTTCAGGTAGCATTGGTAAATCTTCTAGATTCCACTTTTTATATTTTATATCATAGCTTTCTGGGTCTGCTAATGTAACAAGATGCCCTAAAGCCCAAGTAACGATATATTTATTACCTTCAAGATAACCATTTCCTTTTTTATCACACTTCAATACACGTGCAATATCACGTGCAACAGAAGGTTTTTCAGCAATTACAACACTTTTTGCCATATTTAAAACATCCTTTCAAGTTTCCGTAAGTTAAATATAGCATAGATCCTTTGCGGATTCAGTTATGCCGAAGATTCTAACCTTTTGTTATTAATTAAATACTCTATATCTTTGACTAGTTAAGAGGGGGAAATTTTAGTATTTCGGATATAACAAAATAGTAGGATATCTTTGTCCTTTTTTAAAAGGACAAACCATTATTTCACAAGGCGAAAAAGTATCAAAACGCGATGTTGCGAAGTATATAAAACAATAAAATCAAGATGATGAGCCGCGTAATCCTGCGTTAGCGGAAGCTTTGGTAAAATTGAAATTTGGTTCAAAAGAAAAAAGGGAACTGCTCTCATTTTCTCACTTTGTTTGAACTTGGCATGGGGCTAAAAAAGGACCTGACCGCTTCTATGCATGGCCGGATGCTCTCTCCCACCTAAAAAAGGGTTTTTATCGTTTTTTCAATTTGTACTTATATATTAAGATGACAAAAACGTGTAACTTGTTATTTTAAGAGAATAAGAGTAGACTCTGAATTAGATGAATAAGAACACATGGGAGTTTGCGGATGCAGACTGAGAGTACGACTAATCTGTCGTTGACCATTAGAACCTGTTGGATAATGCCAGCGTAGGGAGAGTGTAACAGCACATGTTCAGGCACTTTGCATACGCGAAGTGTCTTTTTGTGTATCTCCCATTATAAAGTTAGGAGATGAAAAGAATGAATATACAAGAAATCGCAAAAGTAGTGGAGACAGTGAGAGAGGCTAATCCTCTTGTGCATAATATTACAAATGTCGTTGTGACAAACTGTACGGCCAATGGTTTACTTGCATTAGGAGCTTCACCAGTTATGGCATATGCAAAAGAAGAAGTGGCAGAAATGGCTAGCATTGCCGGAGCACTTGTTTTAAATATGGGTACACTTCGTCCTGAAGAAGTAGAAGCGATGTTAATTGCCGGGAAGTCTGCGAATGCACATCATGTACCAATATTATTTGATCCAGTTGGTGCTGGAGCTACTTCTTACCGAACTGAAGTAGCAAGACATATTCCAAGTGAAGTGAAATTAGCAATGATTCGCGGGAATGCAGCGGAAATTGCTAATGTTATTAATGAAAAGTGGGAGATTAAAGGTGTTGACGCTGGTGCTGGTAATGGTGATGTTGTAGGAATTGCGAAACAAGCAGCAGATGAATTAGATACAGTTGCGGTGATTACCGGAAAAGAAGACGTTGTAACAGATGGTGAGCGAACAATCATTATTCGCAATGGACATCCAATTTTAACGAAAGTGACAGGTACAGGTTGTCTATTAACTTCTGTAATGGGGGCATTTGCAGCGGTTGAAAAAGATTATGTGAAAGCGGCAGTTGCTGCATTAACGTTTTATGGTGTAGCAGCGGAAATAGCTGCAAGTAAAACAGTAGAGCAAGGACCAGGAAGTTTCCAAATTGAATTTTTGAATCAGTTAGCAAACACTACTGCAAATGAGATTGTACAATATGGAAATATCCAAGAGGTGCAATAAGAAGGGGTAAAAGAAATGGCAAGTATTGATCAACAACAAATGTCCAAGTTATTGCAAGTGTATTTTATTATGGGAAGTAATAACTGTGAAAGAGATCCATTACAAGTAATGAAAGAAGCGTTAGATGGCGGAGTAACGCTTTTCCAATTTCGTGAAAAAGGTGAAGGAGCTTTAGCTGGGGAAGAACGAGTGCGTTTTGCTAAGCGGTTACAAATGCTTTGTAAAGAATATGATGTACCTTTTATCGTGAATGATGATGTAGAATTAGCAATTGAATTGGGTGCAGATGGTGTTCATGTCGGACAAGATGACGAAGGAATTACATCCGTTCGTGAAAAAATGGGAGATAAAATTGTCGGGGTATCTGCTCATACGATAGAGGAAGCTCGTTTTGCAATTGCAAATGGGGCGGATTATTTAGGAGTAGGACCTATTTTTCCGACGAGTACGAAGAAAGATACAAAAGCGGTGCAAGGAACGAAAGGGTTGCGTTATTTTAGAGAAGAGGGAATTACAATCCCGATTGTTGGTATTGGAGGAATTACAGTTAAAAATGCTGCTTCTGTTATAGAGGCAGGGGCTGATGGAGTTTCTGTTATTTCTGCAATTAGTTTAGCAGATTCGCCTTATGAAAGTACGTCTTTACTGACAGGTATTTTTAATGCTAAATAGTGAAAATCGTTGATATATGGGAAGAACCATTTCTAATGTGAAGAAATGGTTTTTTTGTCGTATAAAACAAAGTGTGCGGCTCAAACTAATATGTATGAACATATATCGTTTCGGAGGTACAATATGATTTCATTACAGGATATTATAGCTGCTCATGAGAAGATGAAAGGCATTGTCCATATGACACCACTAGATTATTCAAGTACATTTAGTGAACTATCGCATAATGAAGTATATTTGAAACTCGAAAATTTACAAAAGACGGGTTCTTTTAAAGTACGTGGTTCTTATAATAAGATGGTTTCTCTTGATAAAGGTGAATTAGAAAATGGGGTTGTTGCAGCGTCTGCTGGAAATCATGCACAAGGTGTCGCCTATTCTAGTAATATGCTCGATATTCCCTGTACGATTGTGATGCCAAAAGGTGCACCGCTTAGTAAAGTGCTTGCGACTAAGCGATATGGTGCACATGTAGAGTTGCAAGGTGATGTATTTGATGATGCATTAGCGTATGCGCTAGATTTGAAAGAACAAACAGGAGCAAAGTTTGTACATCCATTTGATGATGAGGCTGTAATCTCTGGTCAAGGGACGGTAGGTTTAGAAATATTGCAGCAGCTTGATGACGTCGAAGCAGTTATTTGTCCTGTTGGTGGTGGCGGCTTAATTGCAGGTGTTGCGATGGCGATTAAAGAACAAAAACCGTCGGTGAAAATATATGGTGTACAAGCGCTTGCTTGTCCGGGGATGAAGCAATCCTTAGAGGGAAAGAAAGTTATTACTGTGGAATCTTCACCAACTATGGCAGATGGAATTGCGGTGAAAAGACCGGGAGAACTTACATTTCAGCTTGTAGAGCGATATGTAGATGATATTTTTTGTGTGGATGAAATGGAAATTGCGAGAACGATGTTAATGCTACTGGAACGAAATAAATTATTAGTAGAAGGCTCAGGTGCCAGTTCGTTAGCCGCATTGCTCTATCAAAAAATTCCTGTGAAAGAGAAAAAAGTTGTGTCGATTTTAAGTGGTGGAAATGTTGATGTTAACTTCATTACTCGTATTATTGAACATGGGATGGTTGAAGCCGGCCGCTTTGTTCATATTGCAACAATGATTAAAGATAAACCAGGACATTTGCAACATTTACTCGAAATTGTAACAAGTTTTGAAGCAAATGTATTACATATTCATTTAGAGCGGATTGGAACAAAAGTATTTCCTGGGTATGCGCAGCTCCATTTATCATTAGAAACGAAAGATAAAAACCATATTGAAGAAGTGCTAAGTGGGATAGAGAAAAAAGGATATAATGTAGAAGTTATTGAATAAAGAATTTAAACAAACGTTTGATTAAATAAAAAGCACAAACTTTAT
>Ga0207696_1001420_pt1 | contig 13055 bp, 14 predicted proteins | sample KBSS54metaG_FD_184403 | JGI IMG/M metagenome (GOLD analysis project Ga0207696, IMG submission 184403) | Switchgrass rhizosphere microbial communities from Kellogg Biological Station, Michigan, USA - KBS S5-4 metaG (SPAdes) (version 2) | ecosystem: Host-associated > Plants > Roots > Rhizosphere >...
TATATCAAGCTTTAGCCCTCCTTTTTAAAAAGATTGTGCAGTTGAAAGGGGAATGATATAGCTACAGATGAATATTAGCATTTGATTGATCCAACAGTTGTCAAATTTATACCGCAGCATATCATGTGCTAAGCCATAATGTCTCACCTGCTGAGCCAATAATATTTCATTGATAGTATCAGTTGACAATAGTTTGATTTGTGATTATACTTCTTTACATATTCAACGTTGAATAAACAAAGGAGAAATCCGAATGACAAAATTATTAGTTTTAGCTATGCTTAGTATGCAGCCCATGTCTGGTTATGAAATTAAATCTATGCTAGAAATGAACGATGCCCAAAGATGGGCCGGTGTTTTACCCGGTTCGATCTACAATGCGCTAAAAAAACTTGAAAAAGACGGATATATTGAAGTAGCTAGTATAGAAAATAGCGGCCACCGCCAAAAGGCAATATATAAGATTACTTCAAAGGGTGAAGAATACCAAAAGCAGTTAGTCCTAGAATGTCTTGGAAGCGCAAAAATCAATTACCCTACCGATCTGTATTCGGGAATTTCTCTAGCATATCAGCTTCCTAAAGATGAAGCGATCGAAAAACTGATGAAAAACAAAGAACAATTAGTCCGTGAGTCACAAGCTGTAAAGACTGGTATGGAAGCTAAGGAAAAGGCATTACAAGGAGAAATTCCACAACTGACAAAGATAGTTTTTGAGCATATGTTTGATGTTATCAAGGTTCAGATCAAGCTGATTGAAGCTACTATATCTATTATTGAACAAAAATCGTAAAGCCATTTATTGTGGCTTTACTTATTACCTCGATAGTCAAAGTTGAATATACAAAGGAGAATAAACATGAAATTAATCGAATTTACAAATGTTGAGAAAAGTTTCAAGGGTAGAAAAGTAATCAATAATCTGAGCTTTTCTATTAACAGCAACGAAGTTGTAGCATTAGTCGGCACCAATGGTGCTGGAAAAACGACAACTATTCGAATGCTTTTAGGAATAAGTCAACCGGATAGTGGAGTCATTAAGCGGTGGACTAAAGACTTTAATGAAAAAGTCGGAGCACAATTACAAGCAACACCATTTTTTGAAGGCTTCAATGTAGAGGATAATTTAAAACTCTTTGGTACTTTTTATCAATCCGATATGACGAATGAAACGATGGAGAAGATTTTGAAGAATTACAATTTAGCGGATGCAAAAAGCACTTTAGCCTCAAAACTCTCACTTGGTCAACAGAAAAGATTAGCTATTAGCATTACAACGCTACATGATCCTGAATTTGTCATTTTAGATGAACCATCTGCAGGGCTTGATCCTAGTGGACAAAGAGATATTCAAAACATGATACGTCAATTAAAGTCTCGAGGAAAAAGTGTTTTATTTTCGTCACACGATATGTTGGAAGTTCGTAATACTGCTGACAGAATTATGATTATGGATCAAGGTACCTTGTTGGAAGACGGCGCACCGGAATTTTTACTCAACAAATATGGCGTTTTAGATTTAGAAGAATTGTTTTATCGACTAACAAAAAAGGAGAATTTGTATGTCTAATATAATTCGGATCTCACTCAATAAGAATGTTAAGGATATCTATTTGTTATTTTGGTCGATTTTTTTGCCTTTGGCAGTATTGATTGGTCTTTCCTATTTCAATATTGGCATAAGCGATAATACTTTATTTGGAATATTAACGATAAGTATCTTTTTCTACTGCTGCACGACAAATTCTTTTTCCGTATTTGCTCAAAGAAAGCGCGGTGTTTTTGATTTACTAACGATCACTCCCTTTTCATTGTGGAAATATCTCAGCAGCATTACTTTAAGCCAAACGATTATCGCTTGTATTGTATCTACGATACTGGTAACTATCGAAAACAGCTTATTTAATATCGGAATGTCAGTTCTACAAATTGTATTATTTATTCCACTGTTCTTTCTTGGCTCGGCAATTTTCACCTTACTTGGTTTTTGCCTATCAGCGATTCCTAAGAACGAAGGCCAATTAAGTATCACTTCTAATCTAGTAATGATCCCTCTGTTACTATGTAGTAGTGTTTTCTTAAATCTAAGCAATACACCTAAATTAGTTCAGTGGATCAGTTGGATAAACCCAGTTGAGTGGTTACAAAATGGGTATAGATCTGTGATAAGCAGCTCTCTTCCCAGTTATCTGATTTCAATAGTTGTTCTCTTGATTTTCTTAGCAGTTTTTCTGGTTATTTCGAAGAAATCATTTCAAACAAAAGAAAAATGATGAAGAATCAAGATGAGGAGGACTGTCATTGATCAATTATCTAAAGATTTTACAGATGTATTTTAATGGTAACTCTCAGCGAACAATCAGTGCCTCTACAGGTCACTCAAGAACAACCATAGGAGAAGTAATTCAACGAGCGAATCAGAAGAACATCACGGAATTAACAAAAGAAATGGATAATCTTTGGTTATTTAACTACTTATTTCCTGAAAGACAAATTATAGAGAAAGGTTACTTTCCTATTAATTGGAAATACGTTCATAAAGAACTGATGAAGAAGAATGTAACTTTACACCTTCTGCATAAAGAGTATGAAACTAGCGCCAGAAACGCGAAGAAAATTCCCTATTCTTACAGTACATTCTGTAGAAGATATCGTTCTTATGCGAAAACCTATAAATTAACTATGCCCATAAAACGAAAACCAGGAGAACTAATGGAAGTAGATTGGGTAGGATCTTCTTTGAACCTGATTGATTGTGAAACAGGGCAAAATGAAAAAGTACACCTATTCATAGCGACTCTTCCGTACAGCCAATACTTCTATGTGGAAGGTTTTATGGATATGAAGATGGATAGTTGGCTTAGTGGTCACATTCACGCTTACGAATATTTCAATGGTGTAACTGATGCCTTGGTGTCAGATAATCTGAAAACCGGTGTCATCAAAGCTGATCGATTAGATCCTATCTTAAACGAAGCATACAGACAACTGGCTGATCATTATCATACAGTCATAGTACCAGCAAGAGTTCGGAAACCCAAAGATAAAGCCTCTGTAGAAGGAACAGTTGGGTTTGTATCCCGATATATTATCGCTTCTTTAAGAAACTATCAGTGTTTTTCCGTTGTAGAGTTAAACAATAGAATTCATGAAAAAATGGAAGAGATCAACAAAACTCCATTCCAAAAAAGAGCAGGTTCGAGAGAATCTGTTTTTCTTGAGGAAGAGCTTCCGTTTCTTCATCCGCTGCCGCAAAAACCATTTCAACTTTCTGAGTGGAAAACAGCTAAAGTTCAACTTAATTACCATGTTCAAGTAGATCGGATGTATTACTCCGTTCCATTTGAGTACGTTCAAGATAATGTAGAAATCCGCTTGTCCAAAGATCTAGTGGAAATCTATTATAAAGAGCTACGGATTGCCACTCACAAACGTTTATACAGCCCTCTAGGGCAACATTCAACCAACACGGCTCATATGCCTGAAAATCATCTAAAATATCTTGAACATACTCCCGAAAACTCTTTAACATGGGCAGATAACATTGGAGAAAACACGAGAAAATTGGTTGAGATTATTCTCGATTCTACTATCGAAAAAAAAGCTCTTCGATCTCTCTTGTCTCTTCAAAATACTTTGAAAAAACATTCAAAATCCGAGCTAGAAATAGCCTGTGAAACTGCCGTTTCAGTTGCCAGCAATCCAACGGTATCTTTAGTGAACACAATACTGAAACGAAATAGAGAAAAAACTGAAATAAGCTCCAGTGACGAAAACATTGGTCATGAAGTTTCGCAAGACTATGGCTTCACACGAGGAGCACGATACTTTGGGAGTGGGAAATCTGATGAATAGTGAAACGATTCGGAAATTATCCGAGATGAATTTAAAAGGAATAATTGAGTCTTATGAAGCTCAATCGGTCAATCCAGAATACAAGCAAATGTCATTTGAACAAAGATTTCAGCTATTAGTGGATTTCGAATATTCTAGGCGTCAATCTAATCGACTGCAGCGACTGATAAAATCAGCTTCCCTTAACGTTCCTACCGCTTGTGTAGAAGATATAGAATATCATCCAGATCGTCAATTAGATAAAGAACTAATCCTCGAATTAGCAACCTGTAATTACATTCGAGAAGCTCATAATGTCATTCTTATGGGAGCCTCTGGAAATGGTAAAACGTGGGTATCTAATGCTCTGGCCGTTCAGGCTTGCCGGCACTTCTATCGTGTTAAGTACATTCGATTGTCGGAGTTGCTTGATGAACTCACGGTAGCTAAAAACCAAGCAGACGGAAGCTTCCGAAAACTGATTACTAAGTATAAAAAAGTCGATCTATTAATTTTAGATGAATGGCTTCTAGTGGATTTAACCCTTGAGCAAGCTACTTATCTATTTGAAATAATTGAAGCTCGTATTAGAGTTTCTTCAACGATTTTATGTTCGCAATTTGCCCCTGAAGGATGGCACTCAAAACTTGGTCAAGCGCAATTGGCAGATGCCATACTTGATAGAATTGTTCATGACTCCTACAAAATCTTAATTGATGGAGAGGTATCTATGAGAGAACGTCATGGGCTGTCAAAATCAAAGAAAAAGTAAATGATAAGCAGGAAATAGTATCTACTGATGTAGAGACTATTCCCTGCTTTTTATAGTGGTTCATTATAAGATAATCGGTGGACTATAGAATGAAATTCACTGGTACAAAACTATAAATTACCGGCCCAATTCGATTAGAATATTCAACAGATTTTCATGTTTATGAAAAATGATACTAATAGAAGTAGGATCTATGAAAAAAACTAGGATATTACGCAAGCCTTTGAATTAAGTCGTATTTGGATTTTACAAATTGAGTTGGTCTTGTATAATCATTTAAAGGGATGATTATAAGTATAAATACTAGGATCTTGTAAAGGTGTAACGTAGAAAATTTCAAATAAAATATTCTAATTATCTTTCTTGTTATTTAGAAAGGGACATCATATAGCTAAGTATTTTCACGTTTAAATAACATTTATTAAATTTATATAAGGAGCAAAATATATATGGAAGACGTTCTACAATTGTTTAGAGATGCATTATCAATAACAGAACCAATTTATAAACAGAACGAGCCATTGTGGCGTAAATGGAATTCATACTATGTAGACGTTGAAGCAGATAATAGTAAAATTGTAACTTCAGAATACCTTTCTCCATCATTTTCAATGCTTGTACAGTGGGTGAAGCAGCAGCAAGGAAAAGGTATTTCAGCTTTAGATATATTTAAAAATATAGATACTTACAAGGTAAAAATTCATGAGACAATTAGTGTCTTTATAGCCCAAGAGTTTCGTAATGATGAAACAATTAATACTATAACAAATACACAAGTGATTGAACCTGATGCGAATATAGTGCCTGAAAATTATTTAGAAGTAAATAATTCCGCTGTTTATTATAAGTTAAGGGATGGGATAGCAAAGAATCAATTTGAGGAAGATGAAAATACAAAATTAAAATCATATCCCATTGAAACAAAAGATAGTAATGGAGTAGCACAGCTTTCCTCTCATAAAGATGAAGACCTAAGGTTAACGAATATTGAAGAAGCCGCAAGATGGAATACATTAGTAGATGGTGTAATGAGTAATATGGATGATTTAACAGCGGACGTATTAGATACCATCACAATTCAATGGCTAAATGAAGCAAACTCACCTGATGAATTTATTGATTTTTCATATGAACAAGTTTTAGAAATGTGCAGTATTTCAAAAGCAAAAGCAAGTGGTGTTGAATATTATAGAGTGGAAGATAAGATTAAGGTAGCTAAACGTATAGCGGCTCTAGCAAGTATTTTCATATACTTAAATGATGAGAATGAAGTAGTCGTACTAAATGATCGCGCTGAAACAGGTAAACATTATGAAGTAAAGCGTGAAGTAATTAAAAGGTTATTTGTATTAGATTCTGTAGTGCTTTGGAGAGATAAAAATACAAATGAATACATGGGTATAGAATCGTGCCGAATTAAACCGGGAAGTTTCTTATCCAGTTATCTATATGGATCTAATAGCACTACAGCACTATTATCAAAAAAGGCCCTTGAATATAATAGCTATAGACACAAATATCATAAAAGGTTAATTCGTTATTTGACATGGCAGTGGAGAATTCGTCAAATGTTTTCTAACTTAAAAAGGCCCTATTCTATAGGGGGAGATAAAGGGTTATTAGCGGTAATGGGCATAAACCAAAAGCAAAAGCCTAACCGTATTCGTGATCAACTAGAAAATGTTTTGATTGATTTAGAAAAAGAAGGTGTAATTTCCCATTGGGGATATGATAAAGGTTTAGATGAGGAACAATTGACGAAGAAGAATTGGTTTAAAAATTATTATTCACAGTTAGGAATAGTAATACTACCACCTAAAGAATTAATTCATTCAATGGAAAACTTAGCAAAAAAGAAGACTTTAGATGTAATACATGAGGAAAATCAACCAGTAAAAATTGAAGAAAAACCATTAGATATGAATGGAACCGAACAATTAATCAGGGATAGAATAGAATTTATGCATAGGAGAAAGAACATAACTATGCGAGAGCTCTCAGCAGAGATAGGCATATCACAGCCCACTCTTTCAAGATTCTATAATAAAAAAACAAAGCGTCTCTCTGGAACTGCGAGAGACAAATTAAACCAATGGTATAAAAGACAAATAATCCTCGATAAAATGTAAGTTAAAGCCAAAATTAGCATTAAAAAGAGTCCTAGAGTAGGACTCTTTTTAATGTAATTGTTGATAAGCAGTAATAACTATACATTCAAGTCCACGAAAGGCACTCTAATGAGTGCCTTTTCTTTTTTGAAAGTAAACTGTTGAATATTAGTTTACTTTCATTTTTTAAACACTAAACTTAAATATTTTACTTTTTTAATATTCAAGATTGCATATAATTTATAGTTTAATATTGTCCTCACTGTAACTACAATAGTTACAGTGAGGACAATATTAAAATTACAACATGAATGGATATGTTATAAAATGGGTATGAAAAAAATCATTTTAGCTGGTGCATTAGGAGTCGCAGCACTTGCAGGAACAAATTTACCAGGATTAGAAGCAACAAAAGCTAGTGCAGCTTCTATTGAATCAAATATATCAACAATTGAAGGGCGTGTAGTTGAGATTAGTAATAATGTTATTTTTGTAGAATCAAAACAATATACAGATCCTATCAGTATCAATTTTGATTCTACACCAAATGTAAAAATAGGAGATCAAGTAAAAGTTACTGGTACAATGATGCGTAATTTTACTGAATATATGATTGCAAATTCTATTGAAAATAAATCATTAACACCAGGAATGCATTTAAAAGAAAATGGTCGACCTGATTATGTAGTAGGAGAAATTAGTGAAAAAGGAAAAATTGATGAATACGTAGACACACCTATAGATTATGTACTTGTTAAATATCCTAAAATCAACGGTGGGGATGAGATTCTAGAAGTTTACTTAACACAAGGACAAAAGTTTAATGTTGGTGACAAAGTTAAAGTAAATAATATGGAATTTGCACAATGGGGTGGAAGTTCTATAAATTGGAACATAGAAAACAACATTGAAAAAATTAAAGAATTGAAAACTTCAAATCAAAATAATGATGATCAATGGATTTGGTCTTAATAAAACATTATCTATTTATTTTAGTTAATCGTTTGACCATTAACATTAGTATTACAAGAAAAAGAAGACTGAACTAGATTATGAACTCTCTAGTTCAGTCTTCTTTTTCTTGTATAAACGATTTATTAAATCAATAATCCAAGGATTAATAATAACTATTGTGAAAATAACTAAAATAGCAACAATATTTTGATTTGAAGATATATATGACATCAGTGGACCACGTACCACCCAAAAAAATATAAGAGCAAAAACTAAAGACCAAATATATTTCAGCATTAATTCGTCCACTTTTCTAATAAATATAGCACAATGAATTAGAAAATAATGTAAGACAAGCGAATTAAACTTTTTATTATTTGTTTACATTCAATACCCCGTAAATATTGACTTCATCCTAAATCCCTAGATATTCTCAAAATTCACAAGAAAAGTATACATTCAAAATACTGCAAGTTAAGAATTTATAATATAGATATAAAAATAAATAAATATTATTATATAATTAAACTAATGATTTGTTATTCATCTTTACGACACTATAAATAGGTCATGTATATAAAACTTACAATTCATAATTCTGCAGAAAGGAAGTATATCTTTTTGAATAAAAATAAACAAAGTGATGCAAAAACGGTAATTGGAATATCTATAGGAATGTGTTTGGGGACAACTTTCGGGTTGCTTATTAATAACCTTGCTCTTGGTATGATGATTGGTGTTGCTATTGGATTTGGAGTTTCTAAAATAAAGCAAAAGAAATAACATCTTTTATATTACACAACAGTAGTAGAATAATCCCTTACCTTTGAAGTGGTAAGGGGTTATTTTTATAAAATTTAGTTATCATAATCCCACTTATCAGAAGTCCATGTCTCTAGGCTTCTAGAGAAAGTCCCTTCAGAAGATGAAGGGACTTTTCGTTTTGGGGGTACTTCAAAATATTAGGTTGAGGGATATGGAGAAATATCTAATTATAGAAATAGGGATATTTCTCTATTTCTATAAAAGGAATTATAGTAATGATATCAGGACTATTTCATTGTAAGTCAGACAATCTTTAGGATTTTTTGCATTAGCAAATTTCAGTTCAGTATCCATGTTATCCAATTATAGGGCGTTATTTTTTGAATAAAACCTAGATTGTCAAACGACTTTATTGTCATTTGACAGATGTTTCGAACGAGAAAGCTCACTACGGTGCGACAGAGACTTCTTTAGGGATGGGAGTGTCAAATATACCACTCTAGCTCTTTTCCCAAAAAAAACATATCCCTATTTCTATATTTCTGATAACAAAATTAGGGATTTAGGGAAATATCTATTTATAGAAATAGGGAAATTTCTATATTATAAAGAGATTTATAGCGGTGATATTTGGTACATGCAATAGAATCAGCAATTTATATTTGTCTCATTAAAAAAATGTTTTAGACTATAGAAAAAAGTATTAGACTGTTAAAAAATAGTTGTAGACTGAAAAGGTGTTTTCTGTACACGAAGGCACCTTTAGTAAACATTATATTAAAGTGTCGCAAAATATTTAAAAGGTAGTGATTTTATTAATTATTATCAATTTCATCATCTTCAAATACAATAGTGAACTCACAGTTAAGAGAATTTAAAAGTGAATTTATATAATTGCTTGTCTTTTCTTGAGCGTAACCAGGGGAATATTTTTTTAATCTTACTTGTAATATCCAACTAGCTTCTTTAGGTTCTGTTGCAAAGTTGGAAAAAATATAGAGAGGTCTACAGATTGGAAATAGGCTTTAAGCAATCGCTACTAATTGCTGTAGTTCTTTGTACACTGAAAAGACGGAGTCTGATTCAAGACTTCGTCTTTGTTTATATATGGCCTGAATCGTTTCAATCCCTTTTATAGTTCGTGAAGCATGACGAAGATTTTGAAATCCTGCGGATTTGGCAAAACGTCTCTTTACATGCCTATGATCCTGTTCAATCAGGTTATTGAGATATTTAACGGTACAATGTTTTGTACGTACATAAAAGCCGTTTTTCTTCAGTTTTTTGAACGCACAAAGCAAGGCCGGAGCCTTGTCTGTAGTGAGAACTGTTGGTTTTCCAAAATGTTTTACTAATCTTTTCATAAAGGCATAGGCAGCCTGATGATCCCGTTTTTTACGAAGTTGAATATCCAATGTGTGTCCATCTTTATCAATTGCACGATAGAGATAACGCCATTCTCCCTTAACTTTGATATAAGTCTCATCCAAATGCCAAGATAAGCGTGCAGATTTATTTTTCACTTTCCAAATTTGATAGATGAGATTGCCATATTCATGAACCCATCGCATGATAGTTGTTGGGTGAACTGAAATACCACGTTCTTTCAGGATTTCAGATACATCGCGATAACTTAAAGAAAAACGGCAGTAGTAGCCGACAGCTACTAAAATAATATCTTTCTTGAATTATTTTCCTTTAAAATATCTCATGTCTGATTCTCCTAGATCCTGTTTTCTAGAGTGTAGCTTCATGTAGGAAACTTTGCAACAGAACCCTTCTTTATTATCGGGATATTTATAATTTGAATCTTCATCTCGATTTGGAAATAAGGCAATATATGTACCCATTTCTTTATTAAGATTAAAGTAAAAATATTTATACTTAAAGGGTAATTTGGATTCTAATAATGAAGGGTTTTTAATCTTTGAAATTGTCCGTTTATCGTTAGCTAAAAATTGTTTGAGATGCTTAATAATTACTTTCTCTTCTCTTCGTTCAGTTACTAATCCATATTCAGTGTTTGTTTTCATATTCAAGCTCATCCCCCATTTTATTTTGTGATATATTGTTATGAAGTGCTATAAATTCAAGTGTCATAATCTCATCATCCAAATAAAATATTCTCTAAGATAAAACCCCCTTAGATAATGAAGAAAGCCGCTCAGTTTTAGGCGGGTGTTAAAGATTTTCTATATAACTTTCTGCTATATCAATATCCTTTGTCATTTCTAACTCTGGAAATTTTTTATCTAATTTTCTTAAGCAATTAATAAATTCTTTACTTCGCACAATTTCTACTATATCTTCAAAAACTTCACTTATCCAATATAAATCTTCTTTACTACAATTCTCAAAATATTTTATAGTATTTTCCGCATTTTCTGAGAGAACTTCTATTATTTCATTCCAACTTTTTTGTATTCCATAATCATCATTTAAATTTAATTTTTTTCTTTTATCTAATATTACTTCCATTTTATTTTCTATATTCATATTAATCCTCCAAACTCTATCTACGGTTGTTGAGTAGCATCTGGGAAAATAGTCCCTATCTCTCCATCGGAGTTTATAAAGAGAACTTCGCCAATTGTTCATCCCATGAAGATACTTCAGTTTCAACAAATCCAGCCTTTTTATAAACAATTTTTGCTGAAAGATTTTTAGGATTATACCCAATCATAATTAGAGGAATGCTTCCCCCCTATACCGCTATACTTGATAACAAAGGTAGGGATATATAGAAATATCAACTTATAGAAATAGGGAAATTTCTATATTGTAAAGAAGATTAAAGCAGTGATATGTGATACATGTAATAGAATCATAGAATGAACGGATAATGCCGGTAGTAAACATTCTTAAGGCGATGGGCATGTGGCGGTGTCTCATATATTCGTTTAATAATTATTTCTATTACCTATATACCTAAATAATCTCACTTATCAGAAGTAGATTTTACTTTTAATCATTTCTAAAATCATATCTTTCATCTGGTACGTGTAACTTATGATTATTGATAATAACAGTATCTTCATCTTTCCATTCAATATTGGCTTGGTCTTCTCTGTAATTCCAATAAATGTTCTTTGTTTTAAGTATCTTTCGTTTATTAAAAACAAGTTCTCCTCTAACTGCAAAGCTAGTAGTCGCTCCACCATTTACAACATATGCTCTTAACGTATATGTACCATCTGGGGATTTAACTGTTTGAATCAATTCTCCTTCTGGAACACCTTGCAAACTAAAAAACTTCCAGTATCCCAATCCAACAACGGCTACTAATATAGAAAGCAATACAATTCTTACTTTCCTTTTAGTTCTTTTTATTTCCTTTTCAGCATTTATAGCATTCATTCAATCAACTCCATAATATTGAATATAAATCCATAAAAACAATATTATACCATTTTCATCACAAAGAATAAGCTATAAAAATAAAAAAACAGTTACACACTTTATTCATGTAATGTTAACATAACCTATCACTATCAGTAAGAATAGAAATGATAATTAAAAAGGTTAGAAGAACGAGATGAGAATCTCATGAAAACATTAAGGGAGCTTCAAGAGACAAAACGATTGATGAAGGAATATCATGAGGAAATTGCGGCGACGAGAGGGAAGAGAAAGTCGTGGAAGAAGTTCTGTTGATGATATTTTTTTAAACTACAAAATATAGAAATACCCCTATTTCTAAGTAGGGATATTTCTATATTTCTAAATCTCTGTTAATAATTTAAATTTCCTTTTCTGTTCAGGGGTTAATTGATTTTCTACATAATGATGTATAAGTAAATCAATTATTTCATGAGTATATTTTTTATTAGCGAGTTTCATTAGTGCCCCAAGCTCTTCCTTAGATTGACTAGAAATTTTAATACTGCCTTGTTGGTTTTTAAATTTCTTTTTCTCCGGTGTCAGCTCCTTCTTTTTCGCCTGCTGATTCACTTGTTCTTGTTCATTTATAGGTGAAAAAGTAGGAGTATCTTCGCCACTTTTTGTTACAACTGAATCCTCGTTTGGGATATAAGGATCTGTTGGGTCAAAATTGCTCTTTTTTCTGCCTAATAATCCAGGAGTTCTTGCCATGTTATACACCAACCTTCAGACTTTCAAAAATATTGATACGAGACAATAATTCATCACTAATCTTTTCGTATAGTTCTATTACATTTAAATCATGTCTATCATTTTCAGTAATACCGTTAACATCAAACCTTTTAATACGTTCCATCTGTGGAACGATATTTTTAAATAGGTTTTCTTCACCAAAAATTTCACGAGCATTTTCCATAATGTATTCATCCACTTTACCATTATTTTTTAATAGCACTGGAAGAATACCTACAACTTCAATATCAAGATTATATTGCTCTTTTAATTTTATTAGTTGGTTAATGTAGTTTTCTGCACCTGTAAGAGAACGTTCTTGTGTTTGTAGAGTTATAAGAACATAATCAGAAGCTACAACTGCATTTTTTGTGACTTCAATTGACATAGGTGGAACATCGATAAATATGTAATCGTATTTATGTTTTATTTTCTCAAGCAATTCCTTAAAGTAGAAATCTTCCTCTTCTTCCGAAGAACACGATTTATATAGAAATTTTGCGAAATCT
>Ga0207696_1001422_pt1 | contig 13034 bp, 14 predicted proteins | sample KBSS54metaG_FD_184403 | JGI IMG/M metagenome (GOLD analysis project Ga0207696, IMG submission 184403) | Switchgrass rhizosphere microbial communities from Kellogg Biological Station, Michigan, USA - KBS S5-4 metaG (SPAdes) (version 2) | ecosystem: Host-associated > Plants > Roots > Rhizosphere >...
TGTCGGTGGGCACGAACAAGTAGGTGACCGTTACTGGTGGGTGCGCCACTTTGATAAACGTTGCCGCCGCGATGACAGCCATAAACATAGTTAACTAAATTTAGAAAATGAAAACGGTTCTGTCGCAGAACCGTTTTTTTTGGCAAAAACTTTACTCAGCCAATGCAGCCTGAATATCCGGGAAGAAAGCAAGGCGACCCGCAATGGGCTTAACACCCGCACGAGCCAGCGTTTTAAGCGGCTGAAACTCCAGGTTAGTTACCCGCAATTCGCAACCTTCCGGCAGTTTTTCCACAAAACGTTGAAACGCATCCAGTCCACCGGCATCCAGTACCGGAACGGCATCCCATTGCAAAATAATCAGATGGTTTTGCTCAACGCGCTGGGCGAGATCATTAAATAATCCCTCGGCGGCGGCGAAGAATAGCGGCCCGGTGACGCGTAATGCCAGCACACCTTCTGGTGTAGGAATGTTTACCGGTGCCAGACGGGTCATGCGGGCAATGCGACGCATAAACAGTAAAGAGGCCAGCACAATCCCCACGCTAATCGCGATAACCATATCGAACAGCACCGTTAACGACATGCAGATAAGCATGACGATGATGTCGTCTTTCGGCGCACGGCGCAGCAGGCTGACCACTTTATGCGCTTCACTCATATTCCACGCCACCATTAGCAGCAGGGCGGCCATTGCGGAAAGCGGCAACCAGGAAAGCAGAGGGGCCAGCACCAATAACGCCATAATCACCAGCAATGCGTGAATCACGGCAGCCATCGGTGATGTTGCGCCAGCGCGCACGTTGGCGGCTGACCGGGCAATGGCGGCGGTGGCAGTAATCCCACCAAAGAATGGCGCAATGATATTGCCCATCCCCTGGCCGATAAGTTCGCTGTTGGCGTTATGTTTGGTGCCCGTCATACCATCTAACACCACGGCGCACAGCAGCGATTCAATTGCGCCGAGCATCGCCATCGAAAAGGCTGCCGGGAGCAGGGCGCTTAAAGAATCCCAGCTCAGCGTGAAGTTTGAGTTGGGAATATTCCACGGCAGCATCAGTTGTGGCAACAATTGTGGAATGCCATTGCCCTGGGTGCCGTCAGCCAATACATAGTGGAAGCGTGAACCGATAGTCGCCACATCGAAGCCTGCTGTATGTACCGCTGCCATGGTGGCACAGCCTGCCAGCAGTGCCGGTAAGTGGCCGGGTAAACGAATGCCAAAACGCGGCCAGAGAATCAACACGCCGAGTGTCACGATGCCAATTGCCGCATCGCCGAGATTAATTGTTGGCATCGCCATCGCCAGCGCCGCCACTTTATTCAGGTAGTGTTCCGGCACGTGTTCCAGCGTCAGGCCAAAGAAATCTTTTACCTGCATAGTGGCGATGGTAATCCCAATCCCGGAGGTAAAACCGAGTGTTACGGAAAGCGGGATGTATTCAATCAGGCGGCCAAACCGCGCCAAACCAAACAAAATAAGAAACACGCCGGACATCAATGTGGCGATGAGTAAACCCGCAAGGCCGAACTGTTGCGCCACCGGATAGAGGATCACCACAAACGCCGCTGTTGGGCCGGAAACACTGAAACGTGAACCGCCGCTTAAGGCAATCACAATCCCGGCAATCGCTGAAGTATACAGGCCATACTGCGGGGCGACACCGCTGCCAATCGCTAACGCCATCGCCAGGGGAATAGCAATAATCCCTACGGTAATACCAGCGATAACATCGCGGCTAAAACGAGAAACCGTGTATTTCTCTCGCCAACAAGCGTCTACCAGAGCGCGGAAAGGTAATATAGAAGAAGATACGTTTTTCACTTTGATTCCATCCGTGAGCGCATCATCTGTCATTTATGAGGGATATGGCAGGTGAAGGAGGCATTGGTTTAATAAATACATACTACAAAAGAAAAAACCCGCCGCAGCGGGTTTTTTTAAACGAGTTCGATTAGTGCTCGAACATCGCAGAGATTGATTCTTCATTGCTGATACGGCGAATAGCTTCAGCCAACATGCCAGACAGAGTCAGGGTGCGGACGTTAGGCAGTGCTTTGATTTCATCAGACAGTGGGATGGTGTCACATACGATAACTTCGTCGATCACGGAGTTACGCAGGTTGTGAACCGCATTGCCGGAGAAAATCGGGTGAGTTGCGTAAGCAAACACACGTTTAGCACCACGCTCTTTCAGTGCTTCAGCTGCTTTGCACAGAGTGCCGCCGGTATCGATCATATCGTCAACCAGTACACAATCACGGCCAGATACATCACCGATGATATGCATAACCTGGGAAACGTTAGCGCGAGGACGACGTTTGTCGATGATAGCCATGTCGGTATCGTTAAGCAGTTTTGCGATAGCACGAGCACGCACAACGCCACCGATATCTGGAGAAACCACGATTGGGTTTTCCAGGCCGATTTGCAGCATATCTTCTAGCAGGATTGGGCTACCGAAAACGTTATCTACAGGAACATCGAAGAAGCCCTGAATCTGTTCTGCGTGCAAGTCCACGGTGAGAACACGGTCAACCCCAACACTTGAGAGGAAGTCAGCAACCACTTTCGCGGTGATTGGCACACGGGCGGAACGCACACGGCGATCCTGACGAGCATAACCAAAGTAAGGGATAACAGCGGTGATACGACCTGCAGAAGCACGGCGCAGGGCGTCGACCATAACAACCAATTCCATAAGGTTGTCATTAGTTGGTGCACAGGTGGACTGGATGATGAAAATATCACCACCGCGTACATTTTCGTTGATTTGTACGCTTACTTCTCCGTCGCTAAAACGACCGACGGCGGCGTCACCAAGGGAGGTGTACAGGCGGTTGGCAATACGTTGTGCTAGTTCCGGGGTGGCGTTACCAGCAAAAAGCTTCATATCAGGCACGAGAAAAACCTCAGGCATGCGTCCAGTGGCGGATGGTACTACCGCAGCTTATGCGGGCGGGGTAGCGCCATCCAGGCGGTGTATAAAGAGCTTGATGCAACGTCTGAAACAAGGTGACGTTGTCACCAATACTCAGCTTGCCCGGATATGGCCTGATGCAGCGGGGAGACATTAACGCCTCGCGCAACAAACCCATGCAGCCATTCCGGGGCTTGCTTAAGCACCTGGCGGGCAGCGTTCTCGGTGTCAAATTCAGCAAACACACAAGCGCCGGTGCCGGTCAGGCGCGACGGCGCGTATTCTAACAGCCAGGAAAGCAGCTCATCAACCTTACGAAAACGTTTTCTTGCGATAACCTCACAATCATTACCAAATTCACAGTTTAATAACGTGTCAATTGATCTGATCGGGGTATTTCGTGGTAGCTCTGGATCTTTGAAAATGACAGGCGTGGGAATGCTGACGCCAGGATGTGCAACCAGGTACCACTTTTCCGGTGGAGAGACGGGGGTGAGCTTCTCACCAACACCTTCGGCAAAAGCGGCAAATCCACGCACGAATACGGGGACGTCGGCGCCGAGAGTGATACCCAACGCCGCCAGTTGATCTTCAGTCAGGCCGGTGTTCCACACATGGTTTAGCGCCACCAACACTGTTGCTGCATTTGATGACCCGCCACCTAAACCGCCGCCCATTGGCAATCGTTTTTCAACGCTGATTTCTGCTCCAGCACCCTGCGGCAACGTGCCCATCAGCAGGGCGGTGTCTTGCAATAATCGAGCCGCGCGGACAATTAAATTCTCTTCATCCGGCACCCCTTCAATCGGAGTAGCTAAGCGAATTTGACCATCATTTGTCGGCTCAATGCTGAGGGTGTCGCCATAATCAAGGAACTGAAATAAAGTTTGTAAATTATGGTATCCGTCTGCACGACGACCGGTGATATACAAAAATAAATTCAGTTTTGCTGGGGATGGCCAACGTTTTCTCATTATTTGACTGTCCAGTTATCCATTTTGAGTTTGATACGCTGTGAGCCTTCGCGCAGTTCCATATTTGACGGCAGAGCAGGCTGCACACTGTCGTCATAATCGCTATACACCACTTTCCAGGTTTTGCCGTCCTGGGTGTAGTTGATTTCACTCAGGCGATATTGAGCATCAATTTTATAGTCAGTGGCCTCACCCGGCAGGCCGAGGATCCATTGACGCAGGCTATTGAGCGGAATAGGCATTCCCGTCAATTTACCCACCATCTCTTCTGCATTATCGGCGACGTACTTTTTGCCATTGCGGTCAGTCAGTTGCACGACACCAGGCTGCGCATTGAGCTCAAGCTCGGTGCTGCCTAACGGGTTAGTCAATAATAAGCGATAGCGATCCGGCGAGGTTTGTTGCCAGTTATAGCGTGCATAAACTTTTTGACTATCGGAGAGATAAGCAAAAGCACCACGTGTTTGATATTGGGTGATTTTTTGTACTTGTTGCTGGTGTTGTAACCACTGCGGAGAGTCAGGACTTTTGCCTGGACCGCTTGGTTTTGGCGTGACACAAGCAGTCAAAATAAGGCTTGCCAGTGGCGCAAGGCGCAGCAGACGGGCTTTCGTCATAGACATAGAGGCAACGGTTCCTTCTCATTAATTTTAGTTGTTAACTGTTTATGCTAGCGGCGCATAGTCAGGTCGTCTATGGTCATGTTGTCTTAAATCATTAATTGTAGTGATACCCCACAAGGAGTGGCTCCCTTTTATTGACTGCACGCATCCTGTATGATGCGCCGAGTTAATCCTTATCAACATCGGTATTACTCAGACCGCTCAATGACCCTTTTAGCGCTTGGCATCAACCATAAAACAGCTCCAGTCTCGTTGCGAGAACGTGTTACGTTTTCGCCGGACACGCTCGACCAGGCATTGAACAGCCTGCTCGAACAGCCGATGGTGCAAGGTGGGGTGGTGTTGTCGACGTGTAACCGGACTGAGCTGTATCTGAGCGTCGAAGAACAGGAAGACCTGCACGAGCAGCTCGTGCGCTGGCTATGTAATTACCACAACCTCAACGAAGAGGAAGTGCGTAAAAGCCTGTACTGGCATCACGACAACGACGCAGTCACCCATTTAATGCGTGTCGCAAGTGGTCTTGATTCGCTGGTGCTCGGCGAGCCACAAATCCTCGGGCAGGTTAAAAAGGCCTTTGCCGACTCACAAAAAGGGCATTCGCTTTCCAGCGAACTGGAGCGCATGTTCCAGAAGTCCTTCTCCGTTGCCAAGCGTGTTCGCACCGAAACCGAAATCGGCGCGAGTGCTGTATCCGTAGCGTTCGCGGCCTGCACCCTGGCACGACAAATTTTCGAATCCTTATCGACTGTCACCGTGTTGCTGGTTGGTGCGGGTGAAACCATTGAACTAGCGGCGCGTCATTTACGTGAACACAACGTTCAGAAGATGATTATTGCCAACCGCACGCGTGAACGCGCTCAGGTGCTGGCTGATGAAGTCGGTGCCGAGGTAATAAGCCTGAGTGACATTGATTCTCGCTTGCAGGAAGCTGACATTATTATTAGTTCCACCGCCAGCCCACTGCCAATCATTGGTAAAGGCATGGTCGAACGCGCGTTAAAAGCTCGCCGCAACCAGCCGTTACTGTTAGTCGACATCGCCGTCCCGCGCGATGTTGAGCCGGAAGTAGGCAAACTGGCGAACGCCTATCTGTATAGCGTTGACGACCTTCAGGCGATAATTCAAAGCAACCTCGCGCAGCGCAAGGCTGCCGCCGTTGAAGCTGAAACGATTGTCGCACAGGAAAGTGGTGAGTTCATGGCCTGGTTGCGTGCCCAAAGCGCAACGGAAACTATCCGTGAATACCGCTCACAAGCAGAACAGGTTCGTGATGACCTGGCTGCTAAGGCTATCGCCGCGCTCCATCAGGGTGCCGATGCCGAAACAGTCCTTCAGGATTTGGCATGGAAATTAACCAACCGCCTGATCCACGCTCCAACCAAATCGCTCACGCAGGCTGCCCGTGACGGGGATGACGAACGCCTGCAGATTCTGCGCAACAGCCTCGGGCTGGATTAGCAAATAAACTCTTATTACAAGGTGAAACACCGCCCATGAAGTCTTCTATCGTTGCCAAACTAGAAGCTCTGCAAGAGCGCCATGAAGAAGTTCAGGCACTGCTTGGGGATGCTGCCACAATTGCCGACCAGGATCGTTTCCGTGCTTTGTCACGTGAATATGCCCAGTTAAGTGACGTTTCCAGTTGCTTCCTGAAATGGCGTCAAGTGCAGGAAGATATTGAAACCGCACAAAGCATGCTCGATGACCCGGAAATGCGCGAAATGGCGCAAGAAGAATTAAACCAGGCGAAAAGCGACAGCGAAGAATTAGAACAACAACTGCAAGTCTTGCTGCTGCCAAAAGATCCTGATGACGAACGCAACGCTTTTGTGGAAGTTCGTGCCGGGACCGGCGGTGATGAAGCGGCTATTTTTGCCGGTGATCTGTTCCGTATGTACAGCCGTTACGCAGAAGCACGTCGCTGGAAAGTTGAAATACTGAGCGCCAACGACGGTGAACATGGTGGCTTTAAAGAAGTAATCGCCAAAATCAGTGGTGAAGGTGTTTACGGCCGTTTGAAGTTTGAGTCCGGCGGTCATCGCGTGCAGCGTGTTCCGGCAACTGAATCTCAGGGGCGTATCCATACTTCCGCTTGTACCGTCGCGGTGATGCCAGAAATTCCTGAAGCGGAATTGCCAGATATCAACCCAGGTGATTTGCGTATCGACACCTTCCGGTCCTCGGGCGCGGGCGGTCAGCACGTTAACACCACCGACTCTGCAATTCGTATTACCCACTTACCGACCGGGATCGTAGTGGAATGCCAGGACGAACGTTCCCAGCATAAAAACAAAGCCAAAGCGCTTTCGGTATTGGGTTCGCGTATTCGTGCCGCTGAAATAGCAAAACGCCAACAGGAAGAAGCTTCAACGCGCCGCAATTTGCTGGGCAGTGGCGATCGTTCAGACCGCAACCGTACTTATAACTTCCCGCAAGGCCGTGTAACCGACCATCGCATCAACGTGACGTTATACCGTCTGGATGAAGTGATGGAAGGGAAACTCGACGCATTGATCGAACCTATTGTGCAGGAGTTCCAGGCAGACCAGTTAGCGGCGCTGTCTGAGCAGGATTAATGGATTTTAAACACTGGTTACAACAGGCAATTGCCCAGCTTCAGGAAAGTGAAAGTCCGCGTCGCGACGCGGAAATCCTGCTGGGTTTTGTCACCGGTAAAGCACGAACCTTCATCCTCGCTTTTGGTGAAACCGAGCTGGCAGCCGAGCAACAGCAACAACTTGCTGTTTTGCTGGCAAGACGTGTGAAGGGCGAGCCTATCGCGCATTTGGTTGGCGAGCGTGAGTTTTGGTCGCTGCCTTTGCGCGTATCGCCGGTGACGCTTATTCCGCGCCCTGATACCGAATGCCTTGTCGAACAAGCCCTCGCCAGAATGCCTGCCACCGCGTGTTCCGTGCTGGACTTAGGCACCGGTACCGGGGCGATTGCGTTGGCGATTGCCAGCGAGCGCCCGGATTGTGACGTTGTCGCACTGGACTTGATACCTGATGCGGTTGAACTTGCGCGCGATAATGCGAGTCGCCTTGGAATAACCAACGTTGAGGTCTTGCAAAGCAACTGGTTTAGTGCGCTCAATACGCAGCGTTTTGCCGTGATTGTCAGTAATCCACCCTATATTGATGAGGAAGATCCGCACCTTTTACAGGGTGATGTTCGCTTTGAACCTCGCAGTGCGCTGGTGGCTGATAACCACGGTTTGGCCGATTTACGCACGCTGGTGGAAACATCGCGCAACTTCCTTGAATCGGGCGGTTGGTTATTGCTCGAACACGGTTGGCAACAGGCAGCACAAGTTCGTGAACTGTTTAGCGACGCCGGATATACCGAGATACAAAGCTGTCAGGATTACGGTGGCAATGACCGTCTGACAACAGGACGCTTTTTCTAAAGATAAGGAACTGAGCAAAATGGCAACTTACTTCGCGCTCAAGCATTTTCATATTCTGACGGTTATCATTTCCGTGAGTTTGTTCGTTTTACGCTACTGGTGGCAATACCGCGATTCAGCCATGTCGAACAAGCGCTGGGTGCGCATTGTGCCGCATGTGAATGATACGCTATTGCTGGTCAGCGGTGCTGCACTGGTGATGATTACGCATTTCTATCCCTTCACGCCGCAAGGTGCATGGCTGACTGAGAAGCTATTTGGCGTTATTATCTATATCGTTTTAGGGTTTATCGTGCTGGGCAAACGCCCGCGCAGTCAGCAGATCCGGCTATTTGCCTTTTTGCTGGCGCTGGTGGTGCTTTACATCATCATTAAACTCGCCACCACCAAAATACCATTACTGGGGTAAGTCATGAGGTCGTTAGCCGATTTCGAATTCAATCAGGCGCCGTTGTGCGAGGGCATGATTTTAGTCTCGCAGTTGATCCGTGATGATTTCCCGGCAGAAGAAGTGCGTGCACAACTGGAAAGCCTGGCAAGCCTGGCGCGGGAAGAGATCTGCGAAGGTCAGCACCAGGATGTGCAACTCGAAAAATTAGTCGAGCTGTTTTATGGCAGTTGGGGTTTTAAAGACTCCAGCGGCGTTTACCGTTTATCCGATGCATTGTGGCTTGATAAAGTGCTGACAAAACGCCAGGGAAGTGCGGTGTCTTTGGGGGCGATTCTGTTATGGATTGCCGAGCGCCTTGATATCCCGTTAAATCCTGTAATTTTCCCCACGCAGCTAATTTTGCGTGGCGACTGGATGGACGGCGAAATGTGGCTGATCAACCCATTTAACGGCGATACGCTCAACGAACATACGCTGGAAGTGTGGTTGAAAGGTAATGTCGGGCCAACAGCTGAACTGTTCGATGAAGATTTAGATGAAGCTGATAACGCGGAAGTGGTGCGTAAATTACTCGACACCCTTAAATCTGCGCTGATGGAAGAACGTCAAATGGAACTGGCACTGCGTACCAGTGAAACGTTGCTCCAGTTTAATCCGGAAGACCCGTATGAAATTCGCGATCGTGGCTTAATTTATGCGCAGCTTGATTGCGAACACGTGGCTCTTACCGATCTCAGCTATTTTGTCGAGCAGTGCCCGGAAGACCCGATTAGCGAGATGATCAAAGCGCAAATTAATTCGATTTCGCAAAAACAGGTCACTTTGCACTGATGCTAAATTTTTAAATGTTTCCCAACAAGGCGAGATAAAGATGGAACAAAAAGTGGTTAAAATTGGTGACATCAACGTCGCAAACGACCTGCCGTTTGTGCTGTTTGGCGGCATGAACGTACTGGAATCACGCGACCTTGCAATGCGTATTTGTGAGCATTACGTCACCGTGACCCAGAAACTGGGCATTCCATACGTGTTCAAAGCGTCCTTCGATAAAGCCAACCGTTCATCCATCAACTCTTATCGTGGCCCAGGCCTCGAAGAAGGGATGAAGATTTTCCAGGAACTGAAGCAAACCTTCGGCGTGAAAATCATCACTGACGTTCATGAAGCAAGCCAGGCACAACCTGTTGCCGATGTAGTTGATGTGATTCAGCTGCCTGCGTTCCTCGCCCGCCAGACCGATCTGGTAGAAGCGATGGCGAAAACCGGTGCGGTGATCAACGTCAAGAAGCCTCAGTTCGTCAGCCCTGGTCAAATGGGTAACATCGTTGATAAATTCCACGAAGGCGGTAACGACCAGATTATCCTGTGTGACCGTGGCGCGAACTTCGGTTACGACAACCTGGTTGTCGACATGCTCGGTTTTAGCGTAATGAAGCAGGTTTCTAACGGTTCACCGGTTATTTTCGACGTGACACATGCTCTGCAATGCCGCGACCCGTTTGGTTCAGCGTCGGGCGGCCGTCGTGCGCAGGTGACTGAACTGGCTCGTGCCGGTATGGCGACTGGCCTTGCAGGTCTGTTTATCGAAGCGCACCCGGACCCAGATAACGCACGTTGTGATGGCCCATCTGCATTGCCGCTGGCGAAGCTCGAGCCATTCCTCAAGCAAATCAAAGCGATTGACGATCTGGTGAAGAATTTCGAACCACTGGATACCAGCAAGTAAGTCAGGACTAATGGCGGATGACGTTGCACTTATCCGCCCTACAAAAATCAGACTTTTTGACGTGGTAGGGTGGATAAGCGCGAGCGTCATCCACCAAAATAAAAAGCTCTTATCTCACGATAAGAGCTTTTTTTATGACGCAAATTCGTCAGGCAAAAATGGTCATCAAATAAGCGGCAAACAGCGCAAGGTGCGCGGTGCCGTTGAGCACATTGGTGCGCCCGGTTGAAAACGAAATCTGGCATAACACTAGCGAAGTTAGCATGACTACCAACTCAGGCATCCCTAAACCAAAGGTCAGGTCGTTGCCCGTCAACATCGCAATCAGCGTCACCGCAGGGACTGTCAGTGAAATCGTCGCCAGTACCGAGCCAAAGAACAGATTCATGGCTCGCTGAACCTGGTTACTCAATACTGCTTTCAACGCCCCCAGGCCTTCAGGCGAGAGAATCAATAATGCCACCAGGAAGCCAGTAAATTGCGCAGGTGCATTCAGTGTCGTTAGCAGTGACTCCAGCGGGCCGGCATTCATTTTAGTGACCGCAATTACCGCTACCAGATGCACGATTAACCAAATGGAATGCCAGGTGCTGCTATGCGCAGATGGCTTACCATGATGCGGGTCGTCGTCGTCAGACTCATCTTCATGCTCGTAAACGAACAGGCTTTGGTGCGTACGGGTCTGAATTAACAAGAACACGCCATACATCGCCGCTGAAATCGCGGCCGCCATTAACGCCTGGCCGGTGCTAAAGTTGCCTGCTGGCAGCGCGGTCGGTAACACCAGGACGATGACAGCCAGCGGAAACAGCGCGATTAAATACTGTTTGATGCCGAACAAATTCATATATTGCGTGGCGAATTTACGGCCACCCAACAGCAATGAGAAACCCACCAGCCCGCCAGTCACAATCATGATGATGGAATAGAGCGTGTCACGCATCAGTGTCGGCGCAGCATCACCGGTTGCCATTAATGCGGAAATCAGGCTGACTTCGAGAATAACCACGGAAAGACTCAGAATCAGGGAACCGTAAGGTTCACCTAAACGGTGCGCCAAAACGTCTGCATGGCGTACCACGCTAAAGGCGCTACTTAAAATACCCACCAGCGCCAGAATGTTGATACCCACTACCGCCGACATTGACTGGCTTCCTCCCCATAAAACCAGTACCACCAGCGCTAATACCGGGAAAATGAGGGAACTCTCCTTATGACGGGTTTTCACCGCCTCATGTTGTGTTTTCGTCAAAATACTTCTCCAGTTGCATAGGTATTAAGCAATTTAGTTATTATAGTCGGACATTAAAACCCCGTTAAAATAGCAAACTAAGGCGTTTTTATGGGGAAATTTACTCAGTTTTACCGCTTATATAGCCATAGTATTTCTGATGAATAAAAATCACAGTTTACTGATTTTAAGCAATACTAAACATAGAGATAGAATTTGTATAAAAGCAATAACCCCGATTTCTGGCAAAATCACATATGTTGTTTCACACTTTAGTTTTCCCTGACTGAGGATGGTGTGATGCCTTACAACAGCCGAAGTGACCTCCCTGAAAGTGTTCAAAACGTTCTTCCCGCCCACGCCCAGGATATTTACAAAGAGGCATTTAATAGCGCATGGGATGAATATAAAGACAAAGATGACCGTCGCGATGAGGCCAGTCGCGAAGAAACAGCCCACAAAGTTGCCTGGGCGGCGGTGAAACACGGTTATCAAAAAGGGGACGATGACAAATGGCACAAGAAAAAGTAAACCTTACATAATGTATTGATATCCATATTCAAACGCCGCAACACACATCAGTATGGCAAGTTAATATGACATTTTTGTTGTTTTGTGATCGTCATCAAACTTGCCAGCGTCCCGCTAATTGCTTATGTTCTCAGATATGTTGCTCTATATATGAGCAGTAACTAAAAAGCCCGGAAGGCACATCTGACGTAGTCACACGGAAGTATGCAGTGGCGGAGGTGTATGGTGTTAACGCGTGATTTCTTAATGAAAGCGGATTGTAAGACAGCTTTTGGTTCCATTGAGGAATCGTTGTTGTGGAGTCCTGAGCAGCGCTCGGCATCACTTGCCGCGACGATGGCTTGCCGTCCCGATAACAGCCCCGTATGGATTTTCGGCTATGGCTCCCTGATGTGGAACCCGGCATTTGAATATGAAGAGTCGGCCGCAGGAACGCTTGTTGGCTGGCACCGTGCTTTTTGCCTGCGTTTGACGGCAGGGCGCGGAACCGCTTGTCAGCCTGGGCGCATGCTGGCGCTCAAAGAAGGCGGGCGCACCACGGGTCTGGCCTACCGCCTACCCGATGCGATGCTTGAGGATGAGCTGACGCTGGTGTGGAAGCGGGAGATGATAACAGGCTGCTATTTGCCGACGTGGTGCAAACTCGGACTCGATGATGGCCGTGTCGTCAACGCGCTGGTCTTTATCATGGATCCGCGCCATCCGCTGTACGAAGCCGATACGCGAGCTGAAATTATCGCGCCGTTAATTGCCGCCGCCAGCGGCCCGTTGGGCACCAATGCGCAGTATCTCTTCTCGCTGGAACAAGAGTTAATCAAGCGGGGGATGCATGATGATTGCCTGGATGAGCTGGTGAATAAAGTCAGAGACTGGCTACAGCCGAAGGGCGATGACGGGGATTTACAAACTCACTTCGCATAAATTCATTCCGGCTCTTATTAATCAGAGCCGGAATGCTGCTTTTAAGCAGGAACATAACTAATTGAATGCTCAAGCGATTTGCTGTGGCTATCAATCAGCACTTTCCACTTCCCGCTGTACGGCACCGTCAAATAAGCAGACTGCCTGTCTTCCACGCTCAAAATATCCGCCTGCGGTTTGCCCGCAGAACTGTTGTCGCTCATCAAATGAATATGGCTTTTATTTGAACAGTGAACCACCACGGTATCACCGCCGAAAAGATGCAGACTGGCTTTCACTACAGGCATTTTTATACTCTGCTATCACA
>Ga0207696_1001426_pt1 | contig 13022 bp, 4 predicted proteins | sample KBSS54metaG_FD_184403 | JGI IMG/M metagenome (GOLD analysis project Ga0207696, IMG submission 184403) | Switchgrass rhizosphere microbial communities from Kellogg Biological Station, Michigan, USA - KBS S5-4 metaG (SPAdes) (version 2) | ecosystem: Host-associated > Plants > Roots > Rhizosphere >...
GTCAAAAGCCAGAGCGGTTTTGACCTTGTCCCCGGCTTCAATCGCGCCGTTTTTTACCCTTCAGTCGGGGTCACGTGGCCGGGAGCCACGTGAGAGAGCGATCGTCGGGAACGAATCGCGAACGACCCCGAATGTTGGGTGAAAAACGGTGTTTACCGCTTTAGCGGCGATTGATTTGCCGGGCGCCTGGATTATTAAGGAGTTGGCGTTAACTCCTTAATACGTTCACCGTTTTCGGGAATTAAAGAGATAACTGAACGCACGGGTGAACGGAAAATCAGCGAGGCTTACAGATCTCACCCTGACAAGATTGCCAGGGAGAGTTGTATACAAGAGACCGCCTTGGCGATAGGGGAAGTTACTTAGTTCTTCTTCACAAACTCTGACTTCAGCTGCATCGGACCAAAACCATCAATTTTACAATCGATATTATGGTCGCCTTCAACCAGACGGATACCCTTCACTTTAGTGCCAATCTTCAGCATTGAAGAGCTGCCTTTCACTTTCAAATCTTTTACTACGGTGACGTTATCGCCATCAGCCAGCAGGTTGCCATTGGCATCTTTAACAATCAGTTGGTCGCTGTCTTGGGCGGGTTCTGCATCATTCCATTCATGCGCGCATTCAGGGCAGATAAACATACCGTTGTCTTCGTAGGTGTATTCAGAATTGCATTTTGGGCAATGAGGGAGTGTCATATTCGTCATCTCTGGAGTCATAGCTTTAAAAATAGCGGTTTCCCGCAAAAGTGGCGAAATTATACATTAAAACCTGGTTTTTGTGTGGATGATTGCCGCTGTGCCTTATCGCATGGGCCAGGAGGAAAACAAAAAGAAATATTTTCACTGCGCAATCAATTGCTAAATTCGCGATGAAAATACACAATTAGTTTATCAAAATGCGTTATTGTATTTTCCTCTGGTTGTCTGATCAGATTTTATCTATATAAATAAAACATCTTTAATATAACATTATCGAATTAATGATTCCTGCGTGTAATTATAAATGCCGGTACTTAATCGGTAAGAAAATAAATGACTTTATAAAAATCCGGATAATTTGATTTAAGGAAGGATTTTTTATGCACACACAAGCAATATTTGAGTTAGGTCAGGAGGCTGAGCGGTTATTGCAACTTGCGCTGCAAAATCTCAATACCTTAAAAACGACCTCTTTTACTACACAGCAAGACGAGAATTATTTTGGGCAATCGCCGACGGGGTCGGTTGTTCCTCCTAAGTTTGGTCCGCGTGGCATTCAGGTGCAGCAGGCGTTGTTGCAAAATGAGCTACGCAAAATCACCCAACATGAAATGGTGTTGGCAATCGTTGGGACGGTGAAAGCGGGGAAATCGACTACCATCAACGCCATTATTGGCACCGAAGTCCTGCCAAACCGTAATCGCCCGATGACAGCGTTACCCACATTGATTCGCCACACGCCTGGTCAGCGTGAACCGGTGCTGCATTTCCCGTACGTGCAACCCATCGAGGAATTAATGCAGGCCTTGCAACTTCGTTTGCAACAAACCGAAAGAGAAACGTTGGGCAGGCATCTGGAAATTGATCGGGATATGGCGGGGTTATTAACCAGAATAACCATGGGGGAATCTTTTGCTAAGCATTATCTTGGTGCTCAGCCTATTTTTCATTGCCTGAAAAGCCTGAATGATTTAGTGCGCTTATCCAAAGCACTGGATGTCGCATTTCCATTTAAAGCCTATGCCGCAATTGAGCATGTTCCGGTCATTGAAGTGGAATTTGTCCATTTAGCTGGAATTAATGAAAGCTATGGGCAACTGACTTTATTAGATACTCCTGGCCCAAATGAAGCCGGGCAACCGCATCTGCAAAAAATGCTCCAGGAGCAACTGGCGCAAGCCTCTGCCGTGCTGGCGGTGCTGGATTACACCCAACTGAAGTCGGTTTCTGATGAAGACGTGCGAAAAGCGATATTAGGTGCTAGTTCTTCGGTGCCGCTGTATGTGCTGGTGAACAAGTTCGATCAAAAAGACCGCAATGGCGACGACGAAGCACAGGTTAAGACATTGATTTCAGGCACCTTGATGAAAGGGATGATTGAGCCAAACCATGTTTTCCCCGTCTCTTCAATGTGGGGATATTTAGCCAACCGCGCCCGTCATGAACTGGCATTGCACGGTATGTTGCCGGATCCCGATGAACATCGCTGGGTGCAAGATTTTGCCGATGCGGCGCTGGGCCGCCGTTGGCGTAGTACCGATCTCATTGATTCAGAGAGTTTGCGCCAGTCAGCCGAATTATTGTGGGAGGACTCGCAGTTTGCCTTCCCAATCAAAAAAGTGCTGCATGCCGCACATGCTAACGCCTCGATGTACGCGCTGCGTTCTGCCTGCCAGAAATTACTGGTCTACACGCAGGGCGCGGAAGATTACCTGAATTTCCGCTGCCAGGGGTTGCGCATTGCCAGTGAACAATTACAGCGCAATATCGCAGCACTTGAAGATGACATGCGTCTGGCGACCGACAGCCAGCAGTCGGCCAGTGCAGTTGCACAAAGCAATGTAAACCAGGCTGTGCAAACGATGGAGGATTTCATCCGCCGTTATGAGCTGCAAATTAATGCCAATATTGCGGACTATTTCCTGCAAGGTACGGTGCCGGAAAAACTCACCCGTCAGGCGTTGTCGTTTGGTACGCGTCGCGGAATCGATTTTGATGCCCGCAATGAAACGCTGAGTTTTGATGATGAACAATCGGCGCAAATTGCGCTACACAGAATCCGTGCTTCATGCGAGGTAATCCTCACCGCGGCGCAGGAAAAGATGACTGAGGAGCTGATGCATCTGTTCAGTTTTTTGGAAGTCGAACTGGCGGATACGCTGCGTAATACCTTAAAACCGATTGAAGCTCGCGTCGCTCAAGGGCTAACCCAGGCCGGATTTCGCACCAATATCAGCCTGCCAGTGTTTCACGTCGGGTTATTAAATTTCAATGCCAATCAGGCATTTAACCAGCTGATTGAAGAGCAGGATATTCCTGTCGCACAGTTACGCCGCCCGGCAGGGATGCGTGGCACCGTTGCGCGCTGGCTGAATAGCGACGAATGGGGCTGGGAAGGTTACACCGTGATGCAAAGCCGCTACGTGATTTCCCTGCCTGATGTGCAGCGCAAGCTGAGTGAGCACATTGCCAGCTTTCTGTTGCAGCTCAATCAGACCATGACTGTGCAAATTGAATATGCCGTGAGCGAGGGAATGACGGCCTTCTTTGCTGATTTTTCTCAAGCACTGGACGCCATACATCTGAACCTGCAACAAAGCCTGATAGCACGCCAGCAAAATGAAGATGCGGTCACGGCCTTGCGCCAACAGCTCCAGCAGTGCTTACGCACCACGCGATATATCCATGAGGACACCCGCCTGCTGCGGGATGATATTCAGACGCTATTTACGGTAGAACAACCATGAGCAATTTATTACCTGGAACGCCAACTCGCGCCCTGGAATGTGTCGCTGAAAAATTTGTCGTCGATTTTGCAAAGAATAGTGGTGTCACGCGTGAACCATGGCACAGCCAGCAAAGCAAAGCATTTTATCAGCGGCTGATTGGTGAATTTATCGGCCAGAGTCAGTTGCAAAAATGGGCGCTGGACGAGGTGTTGATGGATACGCCTGAAGTGACGATGGCGATGCTCGGACAGCTTTGTCAGCGGGTGGGGAAAAAGCACCACGCGCTGGTCAAAGTCTATGACAGTGTCACGGCTTTAGTGGCAGCCTCAGTGCGGTTGGCCAACGACTCAACCATCACCCGCCAGCAATTATCTCAAGTGCAGCAGCAGCTTGCGCAGCGTGTGGGTAAACTGGAAACGCAATTACACGGCACGGATTTGACACATTTGGGCATTGTGCATTGCGAGCAGGTTTTCGCCCGTTGGCAGGCCGGACATTACCTCAGTTTCTCCCCCGCCGGGCGCTGTTATGTCGCGCTGCAAGAGTTGTACTGGGGGGCATTTGGCGATGCGGTGCGCTTTGGTCATTCATTGCAGGCTAGCGAGCTAATTGAACAAGTGCGTGCGCTGGCTATCAGCCAATTAGCGCACGATGTGAATGCGTCTGTTCGCACACGTCATTATTACTATGAATGGCTGATGTTTCCGTCCACACCGGAAATGATGGAAAGCAAAGAAGCGCTGGCATGGCTTGGTGACGATTCGGACTGCGAAAAGCAACCCGTGAGCTTTGCGACCACCCAAACCCACCGCGGCGTGTCATTGGGAATGCCACGAATATGTTCCGCAATGCGTTTGGGTAGCGCGATGGTTGATGAAGTTCTGATTAAATAAAAAATGAATACCGCAATTATCCTAAATATATATATTTTGTATTATGTGACCAAAGGATGTGTTCACATTTATCATATTGTGAATTTTTATTAAATATTGTGTCTATGCGGGGTCTTTTTAGCGTCGGCATTATTGTTCATGGACGAAATAATTGCGCATTCAAAATAATTGCACCCTTAGCATTTTCACGTTCTGTGTCTTGCTATTTATTCCCCCGGTATTTTCTGCACCGCTTAGCCCTGCGGATCGCGACCTTATTCGCCAGGAACAACAGGGTTTATTGCAACAAAATCAGCAGCAAAGGGAAGAATTACAACGTTCTGTTCCATTACGTCAACCTGCTGTAACTGAACCGGTGACCCGCGCTGGACCCTGTTTTAATATTCATTCCATCAATATCAATAATGCAACACTGCTTTCCGATAAAAAACAGACTGAATTTAAAAAATCTTATATCAATCAGTGTATTGGAATGGATAAGATCACGCAGTTAACGCGGGATATTTCCGACTGGTATATTCAGAAAGGATATATTACCAGCCGTGCTTTTATCACTGAGCAGGATTTATCACAGGGTGAATTAAACATTGCGGTGATGGAGGGGCGGCTTGAGAAAATACGCCTGGAAGGCAGTTCTTCCCGCCAGTTATATATGGCCTTTCCTGGCCTTGAAGGTGAAATCCTCAACCTGCGTGACATTGAGCAGGGCATGGAACAAATCAACCGCCTGCGCAGCAATCCGGTGCAGATTGAAATTCTGCCTGGCAGCAAACCAGGCTATTCCATCGTTAACCTCACCGCGACGCCTGAATTTCCCCTCGGCCTCTCGCTGGGCTTTGATAACAGCGGGCAAAAAAGTACCGGTACTGGCCAGCTTAACGGGGCGCTGACGGGTAATAACCTGCTGGGCATTGCCGATAAATGGTTTATTAGCGGCGCGCGCAGCAGTGATTTTTCTGATTCGCATGATGCACAAAGTGTGCAGGCAGGACTGAGCGTACCTTACGGCTATAACCTGTTTGATTACAGCTACAGCTGGAGCAATTACCTCAGCACCATTAATAACAATGGCTTTGGCTGGGCGTCAACGGGCGACAGCCAGTCACACCGTTTTACCGCCTCGCGGGTGTTGTTCCGCGACGGCGACATCAAAACCGGCGCTTCAGTTGGCCTGACACATCAAATCAGCCGTAACTATCTTAACGATGTACTGCTCGACAGCAGCAGCCGCAAGCTGACCAGCCTGTTGTTTGGCCTGAACCACACGCAAAAAATCTTCGGTGGTGTTGCCACGCTGAACCCCACATTCAGCCACGGCGTGCCCTGGCTGGGGGCGGAAAACGACCACGGTAAAAACGACGCTCTGCCAAAAGCTGAGTTCAAAAAATGGAGTGTCAACGGCAGCTTCCAGCGCCCGGTGGCGAACGATTTATGGTGGCTGACCAGTTTCTACGGGCAGTGGTCACCCGACCGGCTGTATGGCAGCGAACGCCTGACTATCGGTGGTGAAAGCTCGGTGCGCGGTTTTAAAGAGCAGTATTTATCCGGTGATAACGGCGGTTACCTGCGCAATGAACTCAACTATGTGCTGTTCACGTTGCCATTTATTGGCCAGGTCAGCAGCGTCGTTGCCCTTGATGGTGGCTGGCTACAAAAAGATAAACACGACCCGTGGGCATCCGGCACGTTGTGGGGGACAGCGGTGGGGTTATCAAGCACCAACCGTTATTACGCCAGCCAGTTCACGGTGGGAACACCTGTCAAATACCCGGACTGGTTAGCGCCTGACCATCTCAGCATTTATTACCGCATTAGCATTGTTTTGTGAGGCCAAAGATTATGGACAATCATCAGCAACCCGTTTGTTTTGCACAGCGCCTGTTGAGCTACCTGATTTGCGCCTTACTCGCCGGACAGCCTGTCATCCCGGCATTTGCCGCACCAACCCCCGCCAATGGTGCCACCGGAATTGACCAGGCCGGGAGCGGGGTGCCAGTGGTGAACATCGCCACGCCCAACGGCGCGGGGATATCCCATAACCAGTATCAGGATTACAACGTCGGCAAAGAGGGCTTAATCCTCAACAATGCCACTGGCCAACTCAACCAGACGCAGCTTGGCGGGATTATCCAGAACAACCCGAACCTGAAAGCAGGCCAGGAAGCGCGTGGCATCATCAATGAAGTGACGGGCGCGAACCGCTCGCAGCTTCAGGGCTACACCGAAGTGGCAGGCAAAGCGGCCAACGTGATGGTCGCCAACCCTTACGGGATCACCTGTAACGGCTGCGGGTTTATCAACACGCCCAACGCGACACTGACCACCGGGAAACCGGTACTGGATGCCAGCGGTAATCTGCAATCTCTTGATGTCACAAAAGGTTCTATCACCGTTGAAGGGAAAGGGCTGGATGCCAGTCAGTCTGATGCGTTGTCGATAATCTCGCGTGCCACGGAAATCAACGCGGACATTCATGCCAAAGATTTAACGGTCATTGCCGGAGCCAACCGCGTCACACCTGATGGACGCGCAACGGCAATTGCCGGTGAAGGCGCGGCACCGGCTGTTGCGGTGGACACCGGCGCGCTTGGCGGCATGTACGCCAACCGTATTCACCTGGTTTCCAGCGACAAAGGTGTCGGGGTGAACCTTGGCAACCTGAATGCCCGCCAGGGGGATATTACCCTTGATGCGAATGGCAAACTGACAGTTAAAAACAGCCTCGCCAGCGGTAGCCTGACGGCAAAAGGTGAGAGCGTTGCACTGAGCGGAGAACACAAAGCCAGCGGCGATATCAAGGTTAGCGGGCAGGAAATTGCGCTTAACAGCGGCACCTTTGTCAGCGACAACAATATTGTCCTGAACAGTAATGGCAAACTGAGCTTATCCGGTGCGACATTGACCGCCGGAAATAATCTTAATCTCAAAGCACATGATTTAACTCAGGATGGCAGCAGCCGTGCTGACGGTGCGCGTGATATCGCGGCTGAAGTCGCCGGTACGACGGATAACCACGGCCAGCTGGTTGCCGGAAATAATGTCACTTTAAACAGCGGTGCGTTGTCCAACAGCGGCAATATTACCGCCAATGGTGCCGCACAACTTAACGCCAGCACGCTGAAAAATACCGGCACCGTACAAAGCCAGAAAAACATGGCGATAAACGCCGGTGCTCTGACCAATCAGGGCCAGATGCTGAGCGGCGGTGAGCTGGATCTCGCCACCCAAACCTTCGAACAAAGCGGCACGCTGAGCGCCAAAGGCCGTGCCAGTATCAACGCGACCAACACGCTGAATAACGCGGCCAGCGGACAAATCCTCAGTGATGACGCGTTAACGGTTATCGCGGGGAATATTCAGCAAAATGGCACGCTGTCGGGCAAAAATGCGCTGACGGTGAAGGCTAATTCCCTGACCACCGCAAACGGCTCGTTGAGCACCAGCCAGGGCAATATTGCCCTGAATGCTGACGATGCCAGTCTTGATGGCGAAGTTATCGCGAAGGGCGACCTTGCGGTGCAGGCTCAGCGACTCATCAGCCAACAAAATGCGCAGCTGCAAAGCGATGGTCAGCTTACGCTCAACACCACAGATGCCACGCTGAATGGCACACAAGCTGCCCGTGGCAATCTCGCTATCCGCGCAGATAACCTGTCACATAACGGTAAATCTAATGCCGCTGCTATCAATATTCATGCTGGCAACGTCAACAACAGCGGCTCCCTGGTGGCACCGGAACTCAGCCTCACCAGCCAGACTATCGTCAATACCGGCCTGCTGCAGGGCGACAGGGCATTAAGCCTCTCTGCGCAACTGCTGGATAACCAGGTTGGCGGCTATTTGTACAGTTCGCAAAACCTGGCGTTTAACATTCCCACCTTCACAAACGCCGGTACGCTCAGAACCGATTCCGCGTTGACGTTGAGCGGTAACCAGTTCAATAACAGCGGCGCGTTGATTGCTTCAGCGCTGACGTTGCAGGGTCTATCCCTGACCAACAGTGGACTGTTGCAGGGCACTCAGGCTCTGGATTTAGCCGTTGATAATCTGAATAACCTGGCGGGTGGCACGGTCTGGAGTACACAGGATTTTGTGCTGACGGTTCCGACACTGTTCAATGCCGGGCTTATCACGAGCGATGCTGGGTTGACGCTGAAGGGTAATCAGCTCACCAACAGTGGCGAAATTAACTCTGTGAATATGACGGCGGGCACGGCTCGCGTGACCAATAACGGGCGACTGCTGGCGCAAGAACATCTGCAATTCAAAGGATCAACCCTTGAAAACGGCGGGCAAGTTGCTGCCAAAAACCTGACGATTCAGAGCGATGAGCTCACTAACACCGGCGATCTTCAGGGTGATGCGGCGCTGGATCTCATGGTAAAAAACTTCAGCAACCAGGGCAATATTCTGACCGCGGGTGATTTCTCGCTGGACTCAGATTCCTTCGTGAACGCCGGAACATTGCAGGCAACAGCCATCGTGCTGAATCTCGCGAAGCAACTGACGAATACCCAGACTGGAGTGTTCAATGCAGCGACCACTTTCACGCTGACCACCCAGGAGCTCACTAACGCGGGCGTGATTACCGCCAGTGATTCGAATATTAACCTGTCGAAGCTGACCAACAGCGGCGCGTTGCAAGGGCTGAACCTGCTGACACTGACGACCCGCACCCTTGATAACCAGAATTCGGGTGTGCTTTTAAGCAACGGCAAACTGGTGTTGCGTGCCAGCAGCCTGACGAATGCGGGCCTGATGCAGGGGAAAAATCTGGATCTGGCGAGCGGCGAGTGGATCAACACTGGCAATGCGTTAAGCGAACTGGACGGCACCATCAGGGTGACGAATGACTTTAAAAACCAGGGAAAAATGCTGGGGAAACAAGGGCTGACAATCGACAATGGCAGCCTTGAAAACAGCGGAATGCTGGTGGCAAACGTGCTTGCTTTCCGTGGCGATTTGATGAACAGCGGGTTGCTGCAAGGCAATCTTGATTTGAGCGTGAAGGGCGAGACGTTCACTAATCAAAACAACGGTCAACTGCTGAGCGGCGGCGCACTGGCAATTGATGGACAGACGGTGAATAACCAGGGCTTGATGCAGGGAAAAAATATCTCCCTGAATGCGCAAGACTGGCAAAACGGTGGTGTTGCGCAGGCGCAAAATAAACTGGATGCCATAACCCGTCACGCACTGATCAATAGCGGTACTTTAGTCAGCCAGCAGGATGCCAGCCTGACCGCAAACAGCATAGTCAACAGTGGCAAACTGGCGGCAAATAACCTCAGTGTTGAAACACAAAACCTCGATAACAACGGGCTGCTGCAAGGCAACAGCACGTTACAGCTTAAAACGCCGATCCTGATTAACCGCAGCAATGGGCAACTGGTGAGCGGCGGGGCACTCACTCTCGCCTTACAAAGCCTGAACAATGCCGGTTTGTTGCAGGTGAACGACCTGCTGACACTGACGGGCAATGAACTGAATAACAGCGGTGATATCGCGGCTAAAAACATGAACCTTGCGCTCAGCGGGCCGTTTATCAACCAGGCTGGCGGACGTTTACTGGCACAGCACGACGCGACACTGAACGGTAATCTCGAAAACGCAGGCCTGGTGGCGGCGAACGATCTGCTGCTTCACGGCGACTCGTTAAGCAATAGCGGCATTTTGCAGGGGAATTTGCTCTCGTTAACCCTGAACGACCTCACCAGCACCGGTTCGCTCATCGGCGTGAACGGCCTCACCGCTCGCGTAAATGGCGACATGTTTAACGGCGGCCAAATCTGGAGTCAGAAGGCTGTCGCACTTAGCGCTGGCAATTTTAACAACAGTGGCAAAGTCATCGGGCAAAGCCTGGATTTAAATGCGACAAGCCTGGCGAATGACGGATTGTGGCAGGGCCGCGACTGGCTGAATGCGAACGCAGACGACATCACGACAGGCGCGAACGGCCGTGTTCTTACCGGCGGCATGCTGACTTTCAACGCGCAAAATCTTGCTACAGACGGTCTGCTGCAGGGCGGACAAAACCAGTTCAGCGCGAACAACTGGCGTAACGGCGGTACGGTCATTGCGACCAGCGGCCTGACTGCCAACGTGAATGACACGCTGACTAACAGCGGCGAAATCCTCAGCAAAGGTCAGGCAACGATTCAGGCGCAAACGCTGAATAACAACGGTTCGCTGCTGAGCGAAGGCGATATGTCGCTGGCAGGCAGCACGCTCAATAACAGTCGTGCGATTCAGGGCAAAACCCTCACTGCTCAGCAGAATAAAATCAGCAATCAGGGCACACTTATCGGCCTGAATGCACTGACGTTTTCAGCACGGACGATTGAGCTGAACAACGACACGAACGGCCAGTTATTAACTCAGGGCGTGCTGAACATTAATGGTGGCAATATCGTCAACAGCGGAGTCTGGCAGGGGCAACACATCCTGCTGAACGCCAGCAATCTGAATAACAACGGCGCGATTCAAAGTGCCGACGACCTGAGCCTGACGCTTGCCGGCGACCTGAATTCTGGCGCGGGCAGCAAAATCACCGCCAGTGGCAATGCGGTATTACAGGCGCTGAACCTCGCCAGTCACGGGCAGTGGATCGCGCAAAACCTGACGCTGCGCGGTACCACGCTGAATAACAACGGCGAGATTAGCGGTGTTAACGGGTTGACCGTGGCGCTCAACGGCGCGTTTACGCAGCAGCAAGACAAAACCCTGTTGACGGGCGGCGCACTGGCATTGAATGCCACTTCGGTGACTAACCTCGGGCGCATTCAGGGCAACAACACACACATCACCAGCGGCACGCTGGATAACCAGGGGCGTATCCAGGGCAATGATGCGCTCACGCTTGTGCTCACCGGCAACCTGACTAACCGTGCGGCGGGCACCCTCCTCAGCCAGAACGAACTGACCATCACCACGGCGAATTTAATCAACTACGGCATTTTACAGGGGGCGGGTTCCTCACACATTGACGCGGCGAGCTCAGCGCAAAACGACGGCAAACTGCTGTTCGCAGGCGACCTGACGTTCAACACTGCAAGCCTGACCAATAACGGCTGGCTACAGGCAACCACGCTGCTACTCAACGCCGCAAACGCAACCAACAGTGGGACGTTGCTGGCAGACCAGCAGATGAGCATGAAGGGGAATAGCCTCAGCAATCAGGGCACCGTGCAGGCCGCGAACTTGATTTCTGACTATCAGGTGTTGACCAACAGCGGGACGTTGCTTGGCAACAACCAGCTCAATATCAACGCCAGTCAGGTCAATCTTCAGGCCGCAGGAAAACTCTTCAGCGGGGGTAATCTGGTACTGAGCAGCACCGGGTTCGATCAGCTTGGCCAGGTGGTGGCGCTCGGTCATTTAACCGTCGACCTGATAAATGCGTTTACCACGCGCAACGTGATGGCGGCGGGCAATGTGCTGACGCTGACCAGTATTGGTGACATCACTAACCAGAGCGTGATGCAGGGCCAGGGGCTGAACATTGGTGCGGGTGGCGTGCTGACCAACAATGGGCAACTCACCGCAGGCAGTGCTGCCAGCAACCTGAGCGGCAACCGTATCAATATGAATGCCACGGGTACGCTGCAATCCGGTGGCGACGTGGCCCTGACCAGCGCCAGCGAGATTATCCTCAACGGTTTCACCGGTACCAGCGGTAGCCTGACCGCGCAAGCCGCCGGCTCCCTGCTTAACACCGGGCTGCTGTATGCGGGCAACAATATGACCCTGCTGGCAAACAGCATCAAAAATACACGTGGCGATATTCTGGCGGGCAACAGCCTGGTGATGCAGCGCGATACGACAGGCAACGCTAACGCCGAGGTCGTGAATACGTCCGGTTCAATTGAGACGGTGAACGGTGATATTACGATCAAGACCGGGCATTTGTTGAATGAGCGGGAAGGTTTGAAAGCAACTGAAACCCACATCGACGGCGGCCAAAAGATTCCGGGTATGGGTGATGCAACAATATCGGTGGATATTAGCCAACTGGCAGATGGCACTTACGGGATGACCAGCCGGTTGCGATCCTGGGACGAGGGCCCCTGTGGTACCAACAGTGCCTGTAATCATAAGCACCTAAACCAGTTCTACTACGCCATGTACGCCGAGTCGGCTGAACAGAAGTTTATCAGTAGTCAGACACGTAACGAGATTTCCAGTACGGGCGGCGCGGCACGTATTGCGTCAGGCAATAATCTGGCCATTAATTCCAGTACGCTGGATAACAAGGCCAGCAATATTCTGGCGAATGGCGATATTACGCTTACGGGGAATGCACTCAACAACCAGAGCTGGCAGTCGGGAATAACTACGGACTGGTATGTCTATCAGTATGACTCCAAAAAAGTCGGGTATGCGATAGACCCCAAGGATGGCTATCCGACGGATGGCAATGGTTATCAAAATGCGTTGCCGAAAAAGTCGGAAATTGCGTTTACTCTGACCGGTCATGACAGCACCACAGAACAGGGTGAAGCTTACCGCTCCGTCATTCAGGCGGGCGGCAATGTCTCTGCTAACTTCACCAGCGATATCAGTAATACCTCAACGACCGCTAATACGGGTGGCATCAGCAACACGATTTCTGCGCCAACCCTGAATACGCTGAGCAACCAGAACATTGACAGCGGTGTTCAGAAACAAAGCCTCGCCAGCGCCGATAACCTTACGCCGGG
>Ga0207696_1001428_pt1 | contig 13010 bp, 11 predicted proteins | sample KBSS54metaG_FD_184403 | JGI IMG/M metagenome (GOLD analysis project Ga0207696, IMG submission 184403) | Switchgrass rhizosphere microbial communities from Kellogg Biological Station, Michigan, USA - KBS S5-4 metaG (SPAdes) (version 2) | ecosystem: Host-associated > Plants > Roots > Rhizosphere >...
AATTTTGTGACCCATAAACCCAATTCAAAAAGCAGCCACATTGGGACTGCAAGAGCAAGCATGCTAAAAACATCAGGAGGGGTAATAAACATTGCAATAAAAAAGAAGAATACAATGATGTGCTTACGATGTGCTTCTAGCTGTTGGATAGAAATAAGACCAATGAAAATAAGAATATAAGTTAAAACTGGAATTTGAAATGCCAGACCAAAAGCAAGAAAAAGCTTTAAACAAAAATCCAGATAGCTATTGATATCCGTCATGGGTAACACATTATCAGGCGATGCCAAGACGAAAAACTTTAAAGCCAAGGGCAAAATTAAAGTATAGGCAAACACAATTCCTAAATAAAATAGAAGGTTACTTGAAAGTACAAGTGCTATACCGAACCTTTTTTCTTTTTGATAAAGAGCTGGAGCAACAAATTGCCAAAATTGATAAAGAATAAAGGGAATACTTAATAAAATCGCAAAATAAATATTGAGTTTAAAGGGCGCTAAAAATGTACTCATCACATCTGTTGCAATCATAGTGGAATTGCTAGGAAGTAATGAAATTAAAGGATGAGCAAGAAAATGGTAGTTCTTCTGAGCAAGCGGAAGTAATAATAAAAAAATCGCTAAAACTGCACCAATGCTATAGATCAGCCGTTTTCTTAATTCTTTTAAATGTTCGCTATATTTCATTTCAGTGAGGCTTTCACTGACAATATGTTCCGTCATGCGGCTTGATCCTCACTGAATTTATTGGCTGTTTTAAAATGAGCTAAAAATGGTGTCTTTAACTCATCTTGTGAACGGGTATAGATATAGTCATTGATGCGCCGTGCTTTGGTTTTTTGTTCAATAGAAACAGATATTTGTACATTTTCAATTTCTTGTTGCATGAGAGCGAGTTGTTGTTTGAGCTGCTCTTCATTTTGTTTTATTTTTTGCAGCTCTTCTTGCATGACTCTCTTAAGTTCGATCAGGTCAAGTTCGTTTTCAATATCATTTTGAATTTTACTAATTTGGTTTTTAACTGCTCTGTATTTTAGGAGGACTGATCTTAACGTGTGAGGAAGTTTTTCAGGTCCTAGAATAATAAGCGCAATAATTGCAAAAGCTAATAACTCTCCAAAACTGATATTAAACATAATAATAAATCACTCATATTTTATTTTGTTTTTCATTATGTGATTCAACTGGACTAATATCTTTGTATTGCTGGTTTTGCAATAATTTCTGATCATCAGAATTAACTGAATCTTTAAAGTCTTTAATTACACCACCTAAGTCTTTACCTAGATTTTTTAACTTTGAAGTTCCAAATAATAAAATAACAATCACTGCAAACAGCAAAATATGCCAAATAGATAAACCCATTTTCTCTATCCTATATTAATTAAATGTAAAGAATATTAATATCACGATATTATCTATTTTCTAAATAATATTAATATCGATCAATATTCAAATTAATTATGCTGTGTGATCTAGCATATTAAGTGCCTGATTACGGAAACCAAATAAAAGTTCACTTTCTTTATGTCGAGGATGTGTCAACGGAACTTGAATAATTTCTTTAATTTTTCCTGGTCGGGCTGACATCACAATGACACGGTCTCCAAGATAGACAGCTTCTTCAATATCATGAGTCACTAAAATCATGGTGATTTTTTCGTGTTGCCAGATACGCTGAAGTTCAGCTTGTAAGTGACTCCGTGTTATGGCATCTAAAGCACCAAAAGGCTCATCCAAAAGTAAAATATCGGGTTTATTGACGAGTCCACGGGCAATTGCAACACGTTGTGCCATACCACCCGAAAGCTCATGTGGATAAGACTTTTCAAACCCCTTCAGCCCGACAATTTCTATATGCTCATTTACCCGCAAATTTCGCTCTTCACGGGTGAGCGGAGTCTCTTCAAGTGCTAAATGGATATTTTCAAAAACAGTAAGCCATGGAAGTAATCGGTGCTCTTGAAAGATGAGACCGCGTTTTAAATCTGTGCCTTTTATCTGAGTTTGATTTAGTAGAATTTCACCGTCATAGTCTTGATCTAATCCAGCAATAAGACGTAATAGTGTTGATTTTCCACAGCCACTACTGCCAACAATCGAGATAAATTCACCTTGTTCAATATTGAGGTTAATCCCATCTAAAACGGTCAACGTATTTTGATCACGTTGAAAAGATTTATTGAGTTTTTTAATAGAAAGTAGTGAGAACGACATATAGATTCCTAACAATATTTTTAAAAAGACAAATTAGGTACGCCATTGCAGCAGGCGTTTTGAAATAAAATGAATACTTGCGGTCATGAAAGCTCCACACAGAGTCACCGCGATCGCGCAAACCAACAGAATATCCATTTCGGCATTAATCTCGGCTTTCATCATTAAATTGCCTAGACCTGCACCCGCATTGAATAGCAATTCACTTGCTGTCGTGGTGATCCAAGTAAATGGCACGGCTAAATTTAAACCAGTTAAAATATGGGGTAGGGCTTGCGGGAGACGTATTTTTTTAAATTTGCGCCAGAATGAAAATTGATAAATACGTGCGATTTCATCGTATTTTGCATCATTGTGGCTGAGGCCCTGAAACGTATTGATTACTAATGGAAAAAACGAGGCAAGCGCGATAATAAAGATTTTTGCTTCTTCTCCATTACCAAACCATAAGGCAATTAAGGGTGTTAAGCCCAGTAACGGTACTTGTCGAATACTGTTAAATAGTGGAGAAACGAGAGCATTTAAAACCTTTGAATAGGCGAGCAAAGTACCTAAAATTAAACCGCTTATCGAACCTAAGATGAATCCTATTCCAGCTTTTTTAAGACTTCCCCACGTGTTTAGCGACAATTCACCTGTTTCAAGCAATTTAATAAATGCGAAATAAATGTTTTGCAAAGGAACAAATGCATAGGCATGACTGGCACCTAAACTTGAGTTGTATTGCCATAAGCCTAATAACAGTAATGGTAGTACTAAGCCTTGTACTAAAATAATTGGCCGTTGCCATGTCTGTTTTAAAGTAAACGAACGCTGAGACATTATTTCTCCCTCGAACTGAGTGCAGGTGAGATAAAGCGTTGTTCAACTAAACGTAAAACTTTATCCAAACCAAACCCGACCACACCTGTGATAAACACACCAACCATCACAACATCTAAGCGCAACATTTGACGTCCTAGCTCCATCATTTGCCCAATACCCGTCCCAGCTCCCAGTAGTTCAACGGCAACTAAAATCAGCCATGCACGACCAAGTGCAATACGTAGTCCACCAATTAACGGCGGGAGTATGGATGGAAGAATAATAAGCCTGAGCCAAGCTCGTGTTTTAAGCTGGTAGATTTGTCCTAGTTCAATATATTTTTTAGGAATATTTTTGACTGCATCGGCCGTTGCTAACGCTATTGGAAAAAAGCAGGCCTTTATAATCAGTAAAATTTTAAATAACTCCCCAATCCCAAAAACTAAAATAAAAATAGGTATGAGGACAAAGATCGGAATTTGATAAAGAACGTTGAATAAAATATAGGTGTAATTGCGAAATAGAGTATTTGCCCCATATGCAATACCAAAAGCAATTGCACTGATTGCTGCAATAGAAAATCCCAAAAACAGACGAGAAAGACTATCTTTGAGATGCATTTGAAGCTCACCACTTTGTAACAACACAATGAAAGTATTCCAGACAGTTTTCGGCGGCACCAAAATTTGAGTAGGGAAAATCTGTAAAGAACTAATCAAATGCCAAATGAGTAATACTAATAAGGGTGAAATCACAGAGAGCAGCCCGTACACTTTTTTAGAAGAGAACTTGTTCCGAAGTGGGGTTTTAAATAAAACGTTATTTTGCTCAATAAGTGGCTTTACTAGTATTTTCATGGTCTAGTTTCCCTGCTTATTGGAGGCATGATTTGCCTGTAAATTTTGAATCGCTTGACGGGTAAACTTCGGATTCAACAGTTCATCTGCTTTGATTGGTGTTTGAATAAGCTGATTTTTCACAGCGTGATCAATAACTTTTGAATAATGTTGTTTCAGAAAATCGACTTGATAGTTAGGTGACCAGTCTTGTTGCCATGTGCTTGCCGTATTCTGGCTTTCACGTTGAATCACACTAAGCGGTTGACCAAACTTAGTTTGGCTTTGCTGAAACTCATCTTGATGGTGCGCAATCCAATCCATTGCACGTACTGTCGCATCGGCGAGTAATTGAGTAGTGTCTGGATGTTGCTCAATATAACTTTTGCTGCCCCAGAGTTCAGCACGCATTTTCCAGTCCGCTGGTAAAGATTGTGACGACCAAATGATTTTACCCAGATGGCGATCTTGCAAAGTAAGCGCATCACTTAAGGTAAAAAAGGCATCTACACTTTTGGCAGATAGAGCAGCAGCCCCAGCTTGTGGGTTTAAGTTAACAATTTGAAAGTCCTTTAAGCTTAGCCCTTTACTTTGTATGAGTTGACCAAAGTTAATTTCCCACGGACGACCACGATGTAAGGCAATCTTTTTACCTTTTAATTCTTCAATAGATTTAATAGGTGAATTTTCTGGAACAATAAGGTAGACGTTATTACCCACACCTCCGGGTACAACAATTTGCGTTTTAACGCCTGTTGCATTGAGCACTACAGCAGGAAGGTTTCCGTAAAAAGCAAAATCAATTTTATTATTTATAAAACTTTCATTGACCAGAGTCGCTACAGCAGCAGTCGTCACTGGTTCCCACTTTAATTCAATATTATTTTGCTTTAAGGCTTTTAGAAAAATTTGATCTTGTGAAATGAGTTGTGGCACGCCAATAAAATCCAAACTACCAGAAGTGCCATTAGCAACGACAGCAATTCGGAGTTGTTGCTGTTCAGACTGTTTTGGGGTGGTCTCTTCTGTTTTTTGTGCACCACAAGCAACAAGACCCAAAAAACTAAAACCTAAAACTAAACGTGGAAAAATACGCATATCATCATAAGAATTAAAAAATATATGGGTATTGAGCAAGAACCAAGCCAATAAAATTATTTCAAATAAATCAATTGGTTGTATTTTTTAGAATTTATTATTGAGCTTAAATAATGTAGTTGTGTTGTGATTTGAACACTCTTTAGCGGCTAAGTGTTGAAATATCAACACAGCATTTAAACCCGATTTTGTAATAGCTATATAAAACAATTGGATAGATGAAAATTAATTTAAAAAAATATCGGCATGATTCCTGCTCATAGGACCCTTAAGGAATTAAATATCGTCAAATCTTTAAATTATCGAGATTCATTATGTCAGTTGAGTTTTTATGGAGAATCCCTGTTCATGGGGATGGTCGTCGAGCACATCAGTTACACACACGCGGAGAATGGAATCAATTAACGCCATCAGTTCAATCTCCACAACGTGTTGCACCACAACATGAAGATCAGTTATTTGCTTACTATGATTATGTCCAACAAGTGGCGAAAGCAGCTGATATTGTTGGTTTTCACGGCGCACTCATTCCTGCTTTTCCACATACTGAAGAACCATGGGTGTTAGCGTCTGCACTGGCAAGAGAGACAAAAAGACTTCGTTTGCTCATCGCAATTCAGCCTTGGTTTATTCATCCTGCTTATGCAAGTCAAATGGCTGCAAGTTTGCAGCGTTTAAGTCAGGGACGAGTAGAGTGGAATGTAATTTCAGGCGGTGGTGGCGCACAACAACGCGCATATGGGGACTTTATTGAACATGATCAACGCTATGCACGGACCAACGAATTTTTAGAATTTGTGAAAGGTTATTCGCACCATGCACCATTCAATTACGATGGAAAGTTTTTCCATGTTGAACAGGGCGGCCTGAAATATCCAATGAATCAATATGAAGTTCCACGCTTATGGTTAGCAGGTGCAAGCGATGCGGCTTTACAAGTCGCAGGACGTCATGCAGATATCCATCTAACTTGGGGCGAACCTGTAGAACAACAGAAGAAAGTGATCGAACAGGCTCAAAATTTCTTTGAGCAGAATTCGCCGGAACGCAAAGTTAAATTTGGCATGCGTATCGATATTTTGGCACGACCTACTCAAGAACAAGCCTTCCAAGAGCTTAAACAAATGTATGAAACTATTGCCGTTGATGGTAATGCATTTGAACGGAAAGATACTGAATCTGTTGGAGCTAAACGTCAGCAGGCCTTGGCACAGGGCAATCGTTTTGAAGACTTATTTGTGAGTCCGAATGTGTGGGCGGGAATGTCAAATGTAAGAGGTGGGCCAAACTGTATTTTAGTAGGGAGCTATGAACAGGTCGCAGAGCGTTTGCAAGAGTATATTGATATTGGGGTTGGACATTTTATTTTAGCGAGTAATCCACATTTAGAAGAAGCATATCGAGTGGCTGAAGAAGTCTTACCCTTAGTAGGATATAAATTAAAATAATAAACTTAGACCTCTTTGAGAAATTAAAGGGGTCTTGTTGTTTGAACAGCATAACAGTGTTTGAAAACCAACATCTTTTACATGATTTATTTAAATACTTTTTATTAAATATATTAAAAATAATAACTTAAGTATTTGGCATGGCTTGTGCAACTTACTGCTTAATCTTTTATTTTTAGTTTAAGTTGCTATGCGTGAACAAATCTTTAATCCCCATAAGCGGGCTTTGCTCTTTGAGCAATATGCAACAGTTGCAGCCTCAACTGAAATTGCAGATCCATTTGCACGGCATGATCAAGAAGCCATTCAACCTGCTCCTGAGAAGTTAAATAAAGTCTTAATCGCAATTATTGCCGTTGCTTCAGCACATCTTGGAATTTGGTATATCGCAAAACAATTACCGACGCCAGCTTTAGATATTCATAAACCCGAACCTGTGGTGATTGAAATTGTAAAACCAGTTGAACCACCTAAAGTGATTGAACCCAAAATTCCACCGATTACTGAAAAACCAAAAGTTCCACCTGTGGTGGAAAAACCTAAGCCAATTCCTAAACAAGTTGAACAGCCAAAACCTGTCCAAAAAAGTGTGGAGCAACCTAAACCAGTTGCAAAAACGGTGGCTGAGCCAACCCCACAAAAAGTTGCAACACCTGTGGTCGCAAAAGAAGTAGTCGCCGAACCGGTAAAAAAAGTTGCTGAGCCTGTAAAAGCTTCAGATGACAACTTGCCAGTGACTGAAGCCAAAGGTTATGCCGGATATCTCAGTAATCCTGCACCTGAATATCCTGACCAAGCTTTAGAACGTGGTTGGGAAGGCTCAGTCATTTTACGGGTCAAAGTATTAGCAAATGGCAGCCCTGATACGGTCAGTGTTAAGCAAAGTAGCGGCAAAAAACTTCTAGACAGTGCTGCCGTAAGAACAGTAAAGCAATGGAAATTTTCACCTGCACTAAAAGGGAAAACACCTGTAGAAGGCTGGGTCGATGTTCCAATTCACTATCAATTACCGAAATAAAATTTAAATTAAGAGGATATTTTCATGACAGATATTAATTCATTGATCCATGACGGCACGATCTGGTTATTAGTTGCTTTCTCAATTGTGACTTGGGTGTTGATTGTAGTTAAGGTAGTCCAGACACAGCGGGCGACTAAACAAAGTAAGCTTTTTGTAGAAGAGTTTTGGAAAGCGAAAAATTTATCAGATGCAGTGACTAAGTCAGAACTTGGTGAAGGTCCAGCAGCTCGGGTTGCTAACACAGGTTTTCAGACATTAATTGAAGCAGATGAAAAAACACATCAAGACTTACAAAACAGTTGGAGCCGTCAGGACTTATTAGAACGCCATTTAAGTAAACAAGTTCTAACTGAGCGCCGTCAATTAGAAAAAGGCTCGGCTTTACTGGCTTCTATTGGTAATAACGCACCTTTCATTGGTCTGTTCGGTACAGTATTTGGGATTATTCATGCATTACAAGCGATTGCTCATTCAGGCAATGCGAGCATGGATGTAGTAGCTGGACCAATTGGAGAGGCTCTGGTTGCGACTGGTATTGGTATTGCGGTTGCTGTACCTGCGGTGCTTGCCTATAACTACTTTGTACGTAAAGTAAAAACAATTGGCGCAGATCTTGATGACTTTGCAACTGACTTCGTGAGCCTGAATCAAAAAGCAGGTTTCCAACTACCAACTGCTAAAACCAAGGGTACGACTGGAAATACAGCACTTAAAGATAATTCTGTTAAAGAAGTGAAAGAGAAAGGAGTGTTTGCATAATGGCAATTTCTACTTCTCAAGAAGACGATGTCGTCAGTGAAATTAATATTACGCCGCTGGTGGATGTCATGTTGGTTTTACTTATCGTATTCATTGTGACGGCTCCTTTGTTAACAAATACGGTGAAAGTTAATTTACCAAAGGCGGCACCGACTCAATCTACAGACCAGAACAAAGCTGTGGTGATTAGTGTAAACCCACAAGGTGAAATATTCCTTGATAAAGATAAGGTGACACCTGCGAACTTTGAACAAGAAATAAAGTCACGTAAAAGCAGTAACCCTAAATTAGCATTAAATTTAAATGCTGATGAGACCGTACCTTATGGAACAGTCGCAAAATTATTGGCAAGTATTGAACGTGTAGGCGTAGATAAACTCTCTGTGATTACAGTGCCTAAATAATTATGCCCCCCATAAAAAAAGCTGCTTCGGCAGCTTTTTTTATATAGTGAGTTTACAGAGAAGTATTAAGCTTTCCAGAGTTTTTCAAAGCGCCATGTCGGAAAAATTGTATGTTCAGGAGCTAAACCACCAATATTTTTAGCTGCCGCATCAATCGTATGGCTAAATCCCCAAATGAGCATTGCACCACGTTCATGTTGAATTTTTTGTGCTTGCGCTAAATGGATTTTGCGTTTGGCTAAATCAGGCTCTGCTAGTGCTTTAAAAAATAACTCACTATATTCAGGGTCTTTAAAGTTCACACGATTGGTCGTGGAAATTGGGGCATCGTTAACAACGGCCGTCGATAAGTAGGGCGTGCCGACATTGGTCGCATTACTCGATAGTTGCCATTTATTGCGGTCAGGGCCATTAAACGTTGCAAAATCGACTTGTTTAACTCGAATATTCACATTGGCTTGTTTGGCTTGCTCGGCAAAAATTAATGCAGGTTGAGCGCTACTCACGGGAGTAACAAGCTCTACACTTAAACCATCTTTAAAACCTGCTTGTGCTAATAGATTTTTTGCCTCGACAATATTTTGCTGGCGCTGCGGTAAATTGAGAAAGGCAGGGTCTTGCGGTGAATAAAGGTCGTTGGCGATTCGACCTTGTCCATTTAAGCCTCGTTGTACCAATTCCTCACGGTTTGCAATCAAACGAAATGCCTGACGGACTCTAGGGTCATTAAACGGCGCCTGTTGAGTATTAAAGTCAAAACTATTATGCGTATTGGTCTCAGAGCGTATGGTTTGAATGTGTTTTGCCTGCTCCAAAATTTTAATATATTCAGGTGAAATCGCATTCGCTACATCAATTTGTCCAGCCAATAAAGCATTTAATCGAGAGACCTGATCTTTAAAGTCAATCACTTCAAAACTATCTGCATAAGGTTTGTCTGGTTTAAAGTAATTATTAAAACGGGTAAAAACAGAACGTTGCCCCGGAATAAACTCTTTGACTTTATATGGACCAGCTCCGACTGGATTATGAATAGGGTCAAAGTCAGTTGGTACAATTCCTCCAAAGTTTACCCAAGTTTCAGGCAATGCAACAAAGCCGGGAAGCGTACTAATAAAAGGAATACGAACGGTGTATTCATCGAGTTTTTGAATACGATCTCGGTCAATCCATTGCACCAGATTACGAAATGGTGAAGCAAGTTTAGGGTCTGTTAGGCGTTTCACTGAAAAGATTACATCGTCCGCAGTAATGGTTTTACCATGATGGAATTCTAAGCCTTTGCGTAAACGGATGGTCCATTCACTTGCATTGTGATTAGGTTCGGCAAACTCCGCTAAAGCAAGTCGGGGCAGCATATTTTCATCCCATTCCCATAATTTATTATAAATAGCGAAACCTCGTGTAATACCACTTCCTGATGCTGAAAGATGAGGATCTAGACTACCTGATTGTTGTCCTCCAATCAGCCCCAAGCGTATAACTCCTCCATGTTTAGGTGTTACTGAAGAGGTACTGTTTGATTCAGTACTCTTGTCTGGAGAGGGGCCACAACCTGATAAACTACCCACTAGAGAGACGCCACCTAGCGCCGTGAGACTTTGCGTTAAAAATTTTCGACGTGATAACAGAAATGTTTGATTTTTCATTATAAATACCTAATTAGATCTTCATCCTCTAAGGTATTGCAGAATAAATGCCAATATTTTTGTATAATTTTACTATATTTATCAAAATCTTATAGAATTATTGTTTTTGATGAGTGTCTCTATTTCAACAGCTTTGTTGAAAAAATAAACATAAATAGAACTGATAAGTAAACAATAAGAAATTAAAAATAACTGAATCAAATGGTTAGTGGTAATTATTGGGCTGTTTAATGGTTGGCATAGGCTTTGCGTAACGCATTGTAAATTTACTTTACTGAGTGTGATATGAGACAGCCTTTTCAATTAAAACCTTTAGTTATTGCGCTTAGCATATTAGGGGCGACTTTACCGTTATATGTTTTTGCCGAAGAAACACCACAACAAGCGGGTGACACTGAGAGTGATGTAATTACTTTGTCAGATGTGGTGGTCACCGGCGCGACCAAGAAAACCACCGTTATTCCCAAACGTAAAGTGACCTCAATTTATGGGACAGATAGCTCTGTATTAGACACTCCACGTGTAGTATCCCAAGTATCAGAACAACAATTTAGAGAAGATGTTATTCGAAGTGCGGATGATCTCGTCAAATATGCACCTAGCATTACTCGAGGCGGGGGACAAAATGCTAACTTTGCTCCACAAATTCGTGGACAGAACTCGGAAGTTTTTCAAGATAGCCAACGTATTTACAGTACCCGCCATCCAACCAATCTCAATGCTTATGAAGCAGCCGATATTGTAGCAGGACCAACTGGTGTAATTTTTGCGCCTACTTCAGGTTCTGGCGGATATATTAACTACCTAACCAAAAAGCCTAATTTTAATAAGGCCGAAACCAATATTTCTGGGACTGTAGGTTCCATTTACTCAGGTAAAGGTGCAGAGCCTAATTTCTCTGTCAGTATTGATCATACGGCCCCCATTTCAAAAGAATTAGCATTTCGCGTGAGTGCAACAGCACAAAAAACAGATGACTATTATGACAATGTGAAAAATAACTTTAATGCATTTTATGGGGCACTTGCTTGGCGTCCAAATGATCGTTTACGGGTAGACTGGAATATCAGTTACGATGACTATTATGATTTTAATGTGACACATGGCTGGAATAGAGCATCGCAACAATCGGTTGATAATGGCCTTTATTACAAAGGTAGAGCTACGCCTATTATTCAAAACGGTTCGACTTTTTGGTCTCCTGTATTTGAATCTGGTGCGGCAAATTCTAAAGTCATTGGTTGGCAAACTCGTCAGAAGAACGATAAGAACCAATATGTTGCTGTTGGTGGAGTTCAGACCACGCCGTTACCGAACTCAACTGCCGATCAAGCAGGAACTATTAAAGGTTGGGTCTATGATCCATTAATCCCCGGTAATGAATTGGTCAAGCTAGATGATCATGTTTCAGGACGTAGTGAAGATAAAAATAGTGCCAAGCGATTTAGCACTCAATTAAAAGTAATTAAAGATTTAAATGACCATTGGTCTATTGCAAACAGTACGCTCTATCAAAATAACAAAGATTTAGGCGACTCTGTTGGAAGCTTCTTTACAGATTTAGATCATGAGTTAATTGATAACCGACTAGAGTTTTTAGGCGACTATGATTTTGAAATAGGGGGCATAAAAATTAATAATAAAAGCAGTACAGGGGGAACATATCGTCATGAGAAGTTTACCTCTTTAGCTGCAAATAATAGTTTTAATATTAATCCTTATGATTTAACCAATGATCCATCGCAGAAAAACCCTGGAGACCTACTGGGGTTGGTCAATAACAGCGGCTCAACAGGAGGTTGGATTGGACAAACTGGAGTGCCTCAGTATTCTCAATATTTTGGCTATTTAAATTTACCGCGCATGTACCCAATTGGAAACGGTTTATATGCAGAAAAAGGTGGCTTTCCACCGAATGGAGGAGGCGCTGTCTATACGGGCTCTGGTTTCTGGGATACGTTGAGTGTGTTCACTCAACAAAACTTTACCTTTAACGATGTATTCGGTATTAATTTAGGCATTAACCATAGTTCTGTAAGAGCAAAACTTGAAAACCCACTTGTTTTAACCCCAACAGATGTCCGTTCATCGAGTGATAAATATAGTCTATTGAGCTACCAACTTAGTACATTTATTAAGCCTACTGCAAAAAGTACACTCTATTTTACTTATGACAAAAGTACTGCATTAAATACAGGAGTATTTGGACCATTCTTGATTTGGGGTGCTGGCAATCAGCTCAATCCATTAGCTTTTGACAGTCAAAGTGAGCTAAAAGAAGTAGGATTTAAATATGAACCTATCACTGACCAGTTATTTTTAACCCTAAGTGGGTTCGAACAAAAACGAGATTTATCACCAGATACGAACGGTAATATGGCTCGCTTTGAAGTAAAAGGTATTGAGTCATCATTAAGATGGCAACTTCAAAAAAATATAGCGATTGGGGGCAATTTCACTTATTTAGATGCTGAATACAGCTCTATTATACCTGCTGGTTTTTCACCATTTGGCTTTCACGCAGATAATGCTACGGTTTGGGGAGACAATAATGCTTTAAACCAACGTAAAGCCGGACGTTATGATGCAGCAGGAATTCCCAAGTACTCTGCAAGTGCTTATGTAGATTACCAACATCAGTCTGGTTTTGGGGTCAACCTATCAGGATGGTGGACAAGCTACTGGTATACAAACTTAAGCCAAACCGTGAAAGTACCGAACAACTATAATCTGGACTTAGGTCTTTATTATCGCCAGCCACAGTGGACGGTGGGT